>Ga0193755_1000097_pt1 | contig 23706 bp, 19 predicted proteins | sample H1a2metaG_FD_144921 | JGI IMG/M metagenome (GOLD analysis project Ga0193755, IMG submission 144921) | Soil microbial communities from a riparian zone of the East river system, Colorado, United States - H1a2 | ecosystem: Environmental > Terrestrial > Soil > Riparian zone | place: USA: East River...
CCGAACGCGCAGATCTCCACTGATGCCCAATCCACGGAGATACGCTTCGCCTTCCTCTACCTGTTTCAAACGTGAGGGCGTTATCGAGAGTCCGTACTGCACCCGACTGGAAAGACACGGCGCCGCCGGCGCATCCCACGTCGGCAGTCCGAGCTCGTGCGACGCGGCACGGATCTGGGCCTTGGTGAGTCCCACCTCCGCAAGTGGCGATCGCACACCGGCGGCAAGCCCCGCGGCCTTGCCTGGCCGGTGTTCGCGCAGATCGTCGGCGTTCGTGCCATCGCACACGACCGCGAGTCCGCGCTCCTGCGCGAGCGGCACGAGCCGGTGCCATAACTCCGTCTTGCAGTAGAAGCAGCGATTGGTGGGATTGGCGAGATAGTTCGCGTCTTCGAGCTCGTGCGTCTCGATCTCAACGAGCGGAATGTCGAAGCGGGCGGCCACGTCGCGCGCCACCTGCCATTGCGCATCCGGGTACGACGCGCTGCGACCGATGGCCGCCAGCATCCTATCCCTGCCGAGCTCCTGGCGCATTACGACGGCGAGGAGTGCCGAATCCACTCCACCCGAATACCCAAGCAGGACTGAGGGATAGCTGCGGATCAGGGCGCGCAACGACTCCATGGCCCGAATAGTACCGCTGCCATTGTCCTAATCAAAGGACAATTCGGCGGTCAAAACCGGATATTCCGTCGGGGAGGAACTGGTTAGCCTTATGATGCGTTCACGGGCGCAGCAATCCAGCAACGGATAGTCGGACAATCGCGTGGAGAGCCTCCCAAATGGCCGCCAAGACTGAGCTCGACGCCACCGACCGACGGATTCTCCGCATTCTCGGGCAAGACGGCCGCGCGAGTTACCAGGCCGTCGCCGACGAAGTCGGCCTCTCCCGACCCGCCATCATGGAGCGCGTCAAGCGCCTCGAAGAGGCGGGCTACATCCGCGGCTATCGCGTCCAGCTCGATCGGGGCAAGGTCGGCTTGCCGGTGACGGCGTTCGTGGCGGTCCGGTATGGCTCGAGTGACTACGTCGGCGACGAGCCCCGCATGCGCGAGATGGAAAAGCATCCCGGCGTGCTCGAATGTCACCACATCGCCGGCGACGACTGTTACATCCTGAAAGTCGTCGCGCCTGATCTCGAAGGCGTGCAGGAAATCCTGCGCGACTTGCGCGGGCCGAACGCACAGATGAACACGCGCACCACGATCGTCCTGTCCACACTGTTCGAAAAGCCGGGCTTCATTCCCACGGAGCCGGACTGATGGCGGCACTCAAGGGCAAGGCGCTGATCGCCTATCTGATCGTCTGCGTCTTCTGGGGCTCGACCTACCTCGCGATCAAAGTCGGTGTCACGGAGCTGCCGCCGTTCCTGTTCGCCGGCCTGCGGTTTCTGGTGGCGGGACTCATTCTGCTCATCCTGGCTCGCGCGCTCGGCGATCCACTCCCACGCAAGAGCGACTGGCGAACCCTCGCGATCGTGGGTCTGCTACTGCTCGCCGGCGGGAACGCGTTCGTCGTCTGGTCTGAGCAATACATCGGCTCCGGCATCGCCAGTATCTTCGTCGTCACGGTCGCGATGTGGACTGCGTTATTCGACGCGATCATCCCCGGCGGCTCGAGTGAGCTGAATTGGCGCGTCATCGCCGGATTGCTGCTCGGCTTCCTGGGCACCCTCCTGCTGGTCGGCGCCACGCCCGCCGAGATTCTCGCGGCGGACAAGCGCGGACCGCTCGCGCTCACGATGGCGAGCGCCTCGTGGTCGCTCGGGACCGTCTACGCGAAACGTCATCCCACGCAGGCCAGCCCGTACATGGGCGCCGCATTTCAGATGATCGTGGGCGGCGGCGCCGTCGCGCTCCTCGGCACGGCGCTCGGCGAGTGGGCATCGTGGCATCTGAGCTCGCGCGGGATCGGCGCTTTCGCGTATCTCGTGATCTTCGGGTCGATCCTCGGGTACAGCGCCTATTCCTACGCGCTGCGCCACGCGTCCGCCACGATCGTCGGCACTTACGCCTACGTGAACCCGGTGATCGCCGTGTTGCTCGGATGGCTGCTGCTGCACGAGCCGGTGGGTGGCCGTACTTTCATCGCGATGGCCATGATACTCGGAGCGGTGATCTGGATTCAGTTCTCCTACAAACGGCGACGGGCTGACGGGCTGACGGGCCGACGGGCCGAAGAACCACCGCCCGTCGGCCCATCGGCCCATCGGCCCATCGATCCCACGCCGGAGGCCAGTACATGACTCCGCCACTTCCCCGAGATGCGGTTCTCTTGGTCGTAGACGTCCAGAAAGGCATGGATGTCTACGCCGACCAGTACAATCGCAACAATCCCGATCTCGAGAAAAACATCGCGCGGCTGCAGGCGGCCTGGCGGAAGACGGGGCGACCCATCATCCACGTCCAGCACCTCTCCACGGAGCCGAAGTCTCCGCTCCGGCCGGGACAGCCGGGCGTCGAGATCAAAGACGAAGTGCGTCCCCTGCCCGGCGAACCGGTGGTGCAGAAGTCGGTCAGCAGCGCGTTCATCGGCACCACCCTCGAAGCGGATTTGCGGCGCCGCGGCCTCACGACGCTGGTTGTGGTCGGCATGCAGACGAACATGTGCGTGTCGACGACGGCGAGGATGGCCGGCAACCTTGGCTTCAACACCTACGTTGTGTCCGACGCGACGGCGACGTTCGACAACATCGGGCCGAATGGCAAACGCTATGCGTCGGAGCTCGTGCACGAGGTGGCGCTCGCGGATCTGAACGGTGAGTTCTCCACCGTCGTCGATACGAAAACCGTGCTGGAGCGTGCCTCATGAGCCCCCCCGTTCGCAAGGTCAATCTCACCGAGATGTTCGGCCGGTTTCAGGATCAGTGGAGTCCCAAGATCGTCGGCGAGGTGAACGACAACCTCGTGAAGCTCACGAAGCTCGAGGGCGAGTTCGTCTGGCACCACCACGACCGCGAGGATGAGCTGTTTCTGGTCGTGAAGGGCCGGCTGCGAATGAAGCTGCGCGACAAGGATCTCGTGATCGAGCCGGGCGAGTTCGTCATCATTCCGCACGGCGTCGAGCATCTGCCGGTGGCCGAGGAAGAAACGCACGTCCTGCTGTTCGAGCCCAATTCGACCCTGAACACGGGAAACGTCCAGAATGAACGCACCGTCGCCAAACTCGACCGGCTCTAAACTGATCGCCCGCATCTGGCATGGCGTGACCAACGCAGCGCGAGCCGACGACTACGCGGACTATCTCGAGCGCACGGGCGCTCGCGAGTGTCGCGCGACCCCCGGCAATCGTGGCGTCTACGTGCTGCGGCGCATCAAGCAGGATCGCGCCGAGTTCACGTTCATTTCGTTGTGGGATTCGTTCGACGCGATCCGGCGCTTCGCCGGAGAGGACTATGAGAAAGCCCACTACTACCCGGAAGACCGCGACTTCCTCGTCGAGCTCGAGCCCTTCGTCGACCACTACGAGGTCCTCGCCGGAGATTAGCCTCGACCCGGCCGACGCGCGCGGCTGGGAAGAGCTACGCATGCTCGGCCACCACATGGTGGACGAGATGCTCGAGTACCTGCGGACCGTGCGGGAGCGCCCCGTGTGGCAGCCCGTGCCCGCCGACGTGCGGAAACGGCTGTCCAGCGCCCCCACGCCGCGGAAGCCGACCCCCGCCCGCGACGTCTACGAAGAATTCAAGCGCGACGTATTGCCCTACCCGACCGGTAACATCCATCCGCGCTTCTGGGGCTGGGTGATCGGGACCGGGACGCCCTTCGCGATGTTGGCGGATATGCTGGCCTCCGGCATGAATCCGCAGGTCGCCGAATTCGATGACGCGCCGGCGGTGGTCGAGAATCAGGTGATCGGGTGGCTGGTGGAGCTGCTGGGACTCCCCGCCGAGACGCATGGCCTGCTCGTCTCCGGAGGTTCGATGGCGAACTTCGTGGGGCTGGCGGTCGCCCGGAACGCGCGCGCGGGCTACGACATCCGCGAGAGCGGCGTGCATGGCGGACCGAAACTGACGGTCTACGCGTCGAGCGAAACCCACTCCTCCGTGCGCAAGGCAGTCGAGCTGCTGGGGCTCGGTCACGACGCCCTGCGGTCGATTCCCGTCACCGCCGACTACACGATCGATCTGAACGCACTGCGCGAGACGCTCGCCACCGACAAGGCCAAGGGCGTTCGTCCGATTTGCATCGTCGGCAACGCCGGGACGGTGAACACCGGAGCGACCGACGATCTACGCGCACTGGCCGATCTGTGCCGTCTGGAAGGACTCTGGTTCCACGTCGACGGCGCGTTTGGGGCGCTCGCCGCGCTCGTCCCGGAGCTCCGCCCGTTGGTCGCGGGGCTCGAGCAGGCCGATTCCGTCGCGTTCGATCTGCACAAGTGGCTGTACATGCCCTACGAGGTGGGATGCACGCTGGTGCGCGACCAGAAGGCGCATCGCGCCACGTTCAACGTGACCCCCGCGTACCTCGCGTCGTTCGATCGCGGCATCGCGGCGGGCGGCTTTCCGTTCGCCGAGCGGGGCGTCCAGTTATCGCGCGGATTTCGGGCCCTGAAGGTGTGGATGTCGTTCAAGACGCACGGCCTCGATGCATTCACGCAGCTGATCCACCAGAACGTGCGGCAGGCGCATTACCTCGCGGGGCTCGTGACCAAGCATCCGAGGCTCGAGTTGCTCGCCCCGGCGCCGCTCAACGTCGTCTGTTTCCGCTATGTCGTGCCCGGGGCGGATGACGCCAAGCTGAACGAGTTGAATAAGGAGATCCTGCTGCGGATTCAGGAGAGCGGGCTCGCGATTCCTTCGCAGACGATGCTCAACGGCAAGTTCGCGATTCGCGTCGCCATTACGAACCACCGCAGTCGCCGCGAGGACTTCGACCTCCTGGTTCGCACGGTAGTCGAGACGGGAACCGCCCTGCGCTAAGGCTCGGGCGTACCGATGATCTTGCCTTCGATCGGATTGCTGAACGACCGGACGGTATGATACGCGAGATCGATGTCCTTCGACTTGCCAAATTCTGTGAGGATGTCGTCCCAGATGGCCGAGACGGTCCCCCGGCGGCGACGCGGTTCGATGAGATACCGAATCGTCAGCAGAATCCCGGACGCTGAGGAGCTGGTATACACGATCGGCGTCAGCTTCTTGTAGTTGATCAGAAACTGCTGTGAGGCCGCCAGCAGGTCGCGCTCCGCCTCCGCCGTCAGGTGCTCGGCATGCTTGAACGCGATCGCCGTCAGAATCTCCTTCGCCTTCTTCCAGTTGCTCTCGTAGGTCACCAGCACCGGCACTTCGTTCCAGACGTACTTAAAGCCCTTGTCGTAGTTGGCAACCGCCTCCGTAAACACCTGCTGGTTGGGAACGTGGACGATGCGTCCCGTGCTCTGCTCTGCGTCCACCCATCCGCCGATTTCGTTCAATGTGAATTGAAACAGATGCACGTCGATGACGTCGCCCTTGTGTTTGGCGATCTCGATGCGATCGCCCACTTCGAACGGGCGGCTCCATACGATGAACGCCCACCCAGCGAGGTTCGCGAGCGGATCCTTGAGCGCGATCGCCACACCGGCCGACACCAGTCCAAGGAACGTGGCCAGCGACGTGAATCCCTCGAGCCATTCGCGCCCGATGACCAGCACCGCGATGGCCAGGAACAGATACGTGACGCCCTTGCGCCAGCGGTACCGCGTCCACGGATCGGTAAAACGGCGGTAGACGATCGCGAGGACGACTCGCTCGAGAATCCAGAGCCCCGCGATCACGATGACCGTAACCAACAGGTGCATCTGCAAGGCGGGACTCAATCCGAGTCTGGTCTGCAGCCAGTCGCGCACGGTGGCCAAAGTTACGGGGCGTCCTAGCTTTAGGCCACCGTGGAACAGCTGCACATCCTTCGCGACCTCGCGGTCATCTTTGCCGGCTCGCTGCTGGTCATTGTGGTTTTCTACCGGCTCAAGCTGCCGGCGCTTCCCGGCTTCATCGTCGCCGGGATTCTGCTCGGCCCGAACGCGCTCGGACTGGTGCCCGATGCGAAAGATGTGGAAGGACTCGCGGAAGTCGGCGTGATCCTGCTGCTGTTCACGATCGGGATCGAGTTCTCATTACGCCGGCTGAAGGAGATGGGCCGCCAGATTCTCGTGGGCGGGTTCTCGCAGATGGGCTTCACCATTCTGGCGACGCTGGGGGCGGGACTCGCGTTTCTGGGCAGCTGGCGCCTCGCGCTGTTCCTCGGATTCCTGATCGCGCTGTCGAGCACCGCCATCGTGCTCAAGGTGATGACGGACAAGGGCGAGATCGACGCGCCGCATGGCCGTCTGGCGACGGGGGTGCTGATCTTCCAGGACCTGTGCGTGGTGCCGATCATGCTCGTGCTCCCGTTCCTCGCCGGAAAGGCAGAGGGCGGCGCAACGGGGCTGCTGATTGCACTGGGCAAGGCGGCGCTCGTCGTCATCGTTGTGATTATCGCCGCACGGACCATCGTGCCGCGGGCGCTGTCGGAGATCCTGAAGACGCGCAGCCGCGAGCTGTTCCTCATCGCGGTGATCCTCATCGGCACGCTGACCGCCCTCGGCACCGCGGCGGCTGGCGCGTCGCTCGCGCTGGGCGCGTTCCTCGCCGGACTGATCATTTCCGAATCGGACTACGGAAACCAGGCGCTCGCGGAGCTGATGCCGTTCCGTGACGTCTTTATCTCGCTGTTCTTCGTCGCGGTCGGCATGCTCGTCCAGCTCGACATCATCCGGGACCACATCGTCCTCACACTCGTCGCCGTCGCGGTGATCATGGGCGGCAAGACGCTATCGGCGGCGGTGGGCCCCGCGTTGTTGGGATACTCGGGCCGCGTCGCGCTCCTCGCCGGTGTCGCCGTGTCGCAGATCGGAGAGTTCTCGTTTGTGCTCGCGAAGGAGGGTCGCGTCGCGGGGCTCTTGCCGAACCTCCTGTATCAGCAATTCCTCGGTGTCGCTGTGATCACCATGCTGGTGACACCGTTCCTGCTCCAGGGCGGTCCGGCGATCCTCGATTCGCTGGAGACGCTGGTGCCGCTCGACCGGCTGCTGCCGGGATTCCGGCCGCGCGACCTGTCGCCCGTGCACGACCAGGTCAAGGATCATGTCGTGGTCGCCGGCTACGGGTTGAACGGCCGCAACCTGACGGCCGCATTGCGCGCCATCCATGCGCCCTACCTCATCGTCGAGTTGAACGCGCAGACCGTCCGCAAGGCGCGCGCCGAGGGGGAGCCGGCATTCTACGGTGATGCGACGCGCGAAGAGATTCTTCGGGCGCTAGGCATCGAGCGGGCGCGGCTGTTTGTTATCGCGATTTCCGATCCGTCAGCGACGCGGCGGATGGTGCGCGTGGCCCGCGACCTCAATCCCAAGGTGTACATCATCGCGCGCACGCGATACGTCGTCGAGATTCCCGAGCTCACGCGCCTCGGCGCGAACGTCGTCATCCCCGAAGAGTTCGAGACATCGATCGAGATCTTCTCGCGCGTGCTGGCGCATTACAACGTGCCGCGCGACGAGATCGAGCGGCTGGTGCGCGAGATCCGGGCATCGCACTACCAGGCCCTGCGCCCTGGCGCCCGGCCGCGGCTGACGCTCGGTGGAGCGCTCGGCGCGATGCCGCAGATGCACGTCGAGCGCATCGTTCTCGGACCAAATGCCCCGGCGGCCGGGAAGACGATCGCCGACACAGGGCTCCGTTCGAAGACCGGCGCGCTGATTCTCGCGGTACGGCGTGGGGAGAGCGACTTCGCGACGCCCAGCCCCGATTTCGAGCTCGACGCCGGCGATGTGCTCGTTGTGGTGGGGCAGCCGCAGCAGATCAAGGCGGCGTACAGGGTGCTGGCTGGGGCGGAGCCCGCTTAGGCCACCCCCCGCCGATCCAGGCTGCGATACTGAATCGCCTCACTCACATGCTTCGGCTCGAGCGACGCCGCCCCGTCGAGATCGGCGATCGTCCGCGCGATCTTGAGAATGCGGTGATACGCTCGCGCCGATAATCCGAGCCGGGTGATCGCCGTCTTGAGGAGTGCATCGGCGCCATCCGACACTTTGCAGTGGGCGCGAATATCGCGCGGCGCCATGTGCGCGTTGGCATAGATCCCTGGCCGGTTGGCAAACCGCTCGCGCTGCACCACGCGCGCCCGGTCGACCCGCTCACGCATCGCCTCACTCGGCTCGCCGCCGCTTTCGCCGGTCAGGGCCTTGTACTTCACGGCCGGCACTTCCAGATGAATGTCGATGCGATCGAGGAGCGGCCCCGAGACGCGCGCGAGATAGCGCTGCACCACGAGCGAGCCGCAGGCGCAGCTGTGATGCGGGTCGCCGAACCAGCCGCACGGGCACGGATTCATTGCGGCCGCCAGCATGAAGCGCGCCGGATACGAGAGACTCATCGCCGCTCGCGCGATCGTCACGACGCCGTCCTCCATCGGTTGGCGCAATACCTCGAGCACGTTCTTCCGGAACTCGGGCAGCTCGTCGAGAAACAGCACGCCGCCGTGCGCGAGGCTGACCTCGCCCGGCCGAGGATACGAGCCGCCGCCGATCAACCCGGCATCCGAGATCGTGTGATGCGGCGCGCGAAAGGGACGCCGCGCCACCAGCGACTCGCCGAGCGGCAGCGTCCCCGCGACCGAATGAATTTTGGTGGTCTCGAGCGCCTCATCGAGACTCATCTTGGGGAGCGTCGTGGGCAGGCGGCGGGCGAGCATCGTCTTCCCCGACCCCGGAGGGCCGACCATCAAAATGTTGTGCCCGCCCGCCGCCGCGACTTCGAGCGCGCGCTTCGCGTGCGCCTGTCCCTTCACCTCCGCGAAGTCCACGTCATCCCTGGCGCGCTCGGCGAAGAGCGCGGCCACGTCTACGGCGGCGCGCGTCAGCTCCGTCCCGCCATCGAGGAAGTCCGCGATCTCGGCCAGGCACCCCGCACCGAGGACCTGGAGACCGTCCACGACGCCGGCTTCGGGGAGGTTCTCGCGCGGCAGGATCAGCGCCTCCACGCCGGCCGCCCGCGCCGCCAATGCAACCGGTAGGGCTCCCCTGACTGGGCGAATCGCGCCTTCGAGACCGAGCTCGCCGAGCACGGCGATCTTTCCCAACCGTTCTCCGCTGACCTGCTCGGTCGCCGCCAGGATGCCGAGCGCGATCGGCAGATCGAACGCCGAGCCTTCCTTCTTGATGTCGGCAGGTGCCAGGTTGATGGTGACGCGCTTGAGCGGAAACGTGTAACCGGTGTTGGCGAGGGCGGCTGACACGCGGTCGCGCGCCTCCTTTACGGCGCCCTGCGGCAACCCGACGGTCACGAACGTCGGCAGGCCGCTGGCGATGTCGGTCTCGACCTCCACCAGGTACGCATCAATTCCAAGGACGGCGGCGGAGCGCACGCGCGCGAGCATGTACGACGCTAGGTTTAGGAGCGTCCGGCGGGGTAGCCAAAACGCCGCCCCCCGGGTCTAAATGACGCCGTGGGGAGGATATGCGTATAGAAGTCGTGCAATTCCGAACGTATTTGCTCGCCGGGTTAGCGCTTGCGGGGGCCGCCGGGTGCGGCTCACGCACGGGAGGCAGCGCCCCCAAGGTGCCGGTCAGCGTAGCCCGGGTCGAGCGTCGCGCCCTCCCCTACGAGCTGGAAGCCACCGGGACGGTCGAGCCCATCCGCTCCGTCGACGTCACGCCGCAAGTCAACGGCACGATCCTGCACGTGAATTTCTCCGAGGGCGACGAAGTCGCCGCCGGCCAGATCCTGTTCGAGATCGATGCGCGTCCCTATCGCGCCGCGTTGCAGCAGGCTGAAGGCGCCCTACTCCGCGACCTCACGCAGGCCGAAAGTGCCGCGCGCGAGGCCGCGCGCTACAAGACTTTGGCGGCAACCAATACCGTCACGCAGGAAGACTACGAGGCGAAGCAGTCGGCGGCCGACGCGGCAGCGGCCGCGGTGCGTTCCGACTCGGCCACCGCATTAATCGCCCGGCTCAATCTCGAGTATGCGACGGTGCGCGCCCCGATCGGCGGCCGCACAGGCCGGCTGCTGCTCCATGAGGGTAACCTCGTGCGCGCCGGCAGCGATCCGCTCGTGTCGATCGTGCAGATGCGCCCGATCCTGGTGCGCTTCCCCGTTCCAGCCATCAGCCTGCCCGCGATCCGCCAGCGTGCCGGCCAAGAGCTCAAGGCGATCGCGATGCCGGCGCGCGACTCGGCGTCGACCATTCAGGGCATTCTCTCGTTCGTCGACAATCAGGTGGACAGTTCGACTGGGACCGTGCTCCTCAAAGCCCGCTTCCCGAACCGAGATGGCAACCTCTGGCCCGGCGAGTTCGTCAGAATCACGCTCGTCCTGGGCATCCAGAACGACGCGATCGTCGTCCCCAGCCAGGCCGTGATGCAGGGCCAGCAAGGCACATATGTCTTCGTCGTGAACAACGACGGCACGGCGGCGACCCAGCCGGTTACGGTGGAGCGCACACTCGATAGCCTGAGCGTGATCGCCGGCGTCCCGGCAGGCGCCCTGGTCGTCACCGACGGGCAGCTCCGCCTCACGCCGAACGCCAAGGTGGATATCAGGGGCGGGCCGACGACGGAGACGTCGGGAGGTGGAGGACCGGAGGCCGTGCGGTGAGCATCTCGGGCCTCTTCATTCGCCGGCCGGTCGCGACGACGCTCGTCATGTTCGGCATTCTGATGTTCGGCCTCATGGCGTACCGCCTGCTGCCGGTGAGTGATCTGCCGAACGTCGACTTCCCCACGATCACCGTGTCCGCCGGGTTGCCCGGCGCGAGCCCGCAGACGATGGCCGCCGCGGTCGCAACGCCGCTCGAGAAACAGTTCTCGACGATCGCCGGGATCGACGCGATGACGTCCTCGAGCACCATGGGCAACAGCAACATCACGCTCACGTTTTCGCTGTCGCGGCAGATCGATGCGGCCGCGCAGGACGTGCAGGCCGCGATCTCCAAAACGTTGCGACAGCTCCCGCCCGGCATTCAGCCGCCCTCGTACAACAAGTCGAACCCGGCGGATTCGCCGATCCTCTATCTCGCGCTGACCTCCGCGACGATGCCGCTGTCGGCGCTCGACGAGTACGCCGAGACGTTCCTCGCGCAGCGACTGTCGACCGTCGATGGAGTCGCGCAGGTGCAGGTCTTCGGGTCGGCGAAATACGCGGTGCGAATTCAGGTGGATCCCAAGGCCCTGCAGGCGCGCGGCATCGGGCTGGATGAAGTAACCGCCGCGGTATCCGCGGGGAATCCGAATCTGCCGACCGGGACGCTGTGGGGCCCCCAGCGCGCGTACACCGTGCTCGCGGACGGCTCGATCTCGAGCGCCCCGGAATTCCGGCAGCTCGCCGTGACGTACCAGAACGGCGCGCCCGTGCGCCTGCAGGACGTCGCCCGCGTGCTCGATGACGTCCAGGACTCGCGCAACGCGAGCTGGTACGACGGCAAGCGCGCGATCGTGCTGGCGATCCAGCGCCAGCCCGGGACGAATACCGTCGAGGTTGCCGACGCGGTGAAGTCCACCGTCACCGCGCTGTCCGGCCAGCTACCGGCGTCCGTCCAAGTCAATACGCTCTACGACCGGTCGATCTCGATCCGGCAGTCGGTGAACGACATCCAGCTGACGTTGCTCGTCACGCTGTGCCTGGTCGTCTTGGTCATCTTCCTGTTTCTGAAGAACCTCTCGGCGACCGTCATTCCGAGTCTGGCGCTCCCCTTCTCCATCATCGGCACGTTCACGGTGATGTACCTGATGGGCTACAGTCTCGACAATCTGTCGCTGATGGCGCTCACGCTGTGTGTCGGATTCGTCGTCGATGACGCGATCGTGATGTTGGAGAACATCGTCAGGCACATGGAAAAAGGAAAAGGGGCGATGGAGGCGGCGCTCGACGGCGCGCGCGAAATCGGTTTCACGATTCTGTCGATGACGCTGTCGCTGACCGCCGTGTTCATTCCTGTGCTGCTCATGGGCGGCATCCTGGGCCGCCTGTTCCACGAATTTGCCGTGACGATCGGCGTGGCGATTCTCGTCTCCGGCTTCGTCTCCCTCACGCTCACACCGATGCTGTGCAGCCGGTTCCTCCGGCCACCCAAAGAAGCCAAACACGGCCGCTTCTACGAGGCGACGGAGCGTGTGTACCAGCGCGGCCTGGCGTTCTACGAGCGGACGCTCGGCTGGGTCATGGACCACCGGCCGGCGACGATGCTGTTCTCGCTCGGCATTCTGGTGGCGACCGTGCTCCTCTATCCGTTCGTGCCGAAGGGGTTCATCCCGACGGAAGACCAGGGACAGATTCAGGGCACCACGGAGACGCTCGAGGGCACCTCGTTCGAGAACATGCGCGACCATCAGCTCGCCGTCGCGGACATCGTGCAGCGCGACCCGAATATCGCGCACTACATGTCGACGGTCGGTGGCGGCACCATGAACCAGGGACGGCTGAGCATTCGCCTGAAGCCGCGGGGGGAGCGTCTCCCCGCCGACCAAATCGTGCGAGAGCTCAACGCAAAGCTCAATCAGGTGACCGGGATCCGGACGTATCTATCGTTGCCACAGTCGATCCGCATCGGCGGCCGCGCGACCAAGACCCTCTACCAATTCACCCTGCAGAGCGCCGACATCGACGCGCTGTATGAGAACGCCGCCAAGCTGGAGCGCGTCCTGCGCGGCATTCCCAGCCTGCAGGATGTCACGACCGACCTGCAGATCAAGAATCCGCAGGTCAGCGTCCAGATCGACCGCGATCGCGCCACGAGCCTGGGCGTGACCGTCCAGCAGATCGAGCAGGCATTATACGACGCCTACGGCTCGCGCCAGGTCTCGACGATCTACACGCCGAACAACCAGTACTGGGTGATCCTCGAGCTGCTGCCCGAATACCAGCGGGATCCGTCGGCGCTCGGGCTGCTCTACCTGCGCTCGCAAAGCGGTAGGCTGATTCCGCTCACGTCGGTCGCCTCGATGTCCAACGATGTCGGGCCGTTGAGCGTGAACCACAGCGGGCAGCTCCCCTCGGTGACGCTGTCGTTCAACCTGCCGCCGGGAGTGTCGCTGGGCACGGCGGTCAACGACGTCCAGAAAGCGGCGCGCCAGACGCTGCCCTCGACCATCAGCACGGGTTTCTCCGGCACGGCGCAGGCGTTCCAGTCGAGCCAGCAGGGCCTGTTCTTCCTGCTGCTACTGGCGATCGTCGTGATCTACATCGTGCTGGGGATTCTCTACGAGAGCTTCATTCACCCGCTGACGATCTTGTCCGGTCTGCCGTTCGCGGGATTCGGCGCCTTGCTGACGCTGTTCATCTTCCGCACCGAGCTGAGCATCTACGCGTTCGTAGGCATCATCATGCTCGTGGGACTCGTGAAGAAGAACGCGATCATGATGATCGATTTCGCGCTCGAGGCGGAGCGCGGTGAGGGCAAATCGCCGCGCGAGGCGATCGTCGAGGCGTGCAGCGTGCGCTTCCGCCCGATCATGATGACGACGATGGCGGCGTTGATGGGCACGCTGCCGATCGCGATCGGCTTGGGCGCGGGTGGCGAGTCGCGACGGCCGCTGGGCCTCGCGGTGGTCGGCGGGTTGGCGTTCTCGCAGATCATCACACTCTACGTGACGCCCGTCGTCTACACCTACCTCGACGCGCTGCAACATCGGTTCGGACGGGGCGCCAAGGCCCGTCCGGTCGAGGAGCCCGCCGCAGCCGACTGAGCTACTACTTGGGAATGGCGTCGACCCGGACGTTGGCGGTGATGCCGCTCCCGATGACGAACTGGTAGGTCCCGACCCTCGCGGCCTTGAGCGTCACGACGACGGCAGAGTCCGCCGACTCGAGATTGACGAGCTGAAGATCCTGCTGCCGCACGTTGAGGCGGGCGCGACCAGCCTTCAGCGCCTGGCCGAGTGCGTCGATCGACGTCTCGTTGCCGTACAGATCCCGCGCCCGCAGGCGCAGGGAGAACGGCACACCGACCTGCACCACGATGGCCCGCCCGTTGAGCACCTCGCCGTTGCGATCGAGGATCAGCGAATCGATCGGGCCGGGCTCCGCTCGCAGCGTCATGACACGCTCGACGGAATCGATGCTCGCGAACACCGCCGCCTCGCCTGCCCGCATCCCCAGAACGACATCCAGTCGTACGCGTCCGGTCGAGTCGAGCACTGCGGTTTCCGGTGTGACTTTCGCATTGAGAGCGCGGAATTGGACCGTGCGGCCGACGGCCGGCGTCCCCTGCACCGTGCGGGCGCGGAAGATCAGCGGCTCGCTCAGCGCGTTGCCAACCCCCGCGTACGACGACGCGATCGGGAGGAAGCCGGTGTTCACGCCCGAAAGCCCGGCCGGCGCCGAAATCTCCAGGTCGACCGGCGCGAGACCGCGCACCCGAACCTGGACGGCGCCGCCGCGCGCGACACTGTTCGTCATGAGTGTGAACGTGGCGCGCCCCGCAGAATCCGTTACTGCCGTGATCGGAGCGCGGATGGAGCCATTCATGTCCACGCCTTCGCCCGACACGGGATTCCCCAGCGAATCCGTCACCGATGCAACGATGGTGGCGGTCGTGTCGCTGCCGCGGAAGGCGATATAGTCGGGCGTCACACGCAGTCGGCCGGGCCGCGCCGACCTGACCGAGAGCAGGACAGTGGGTTGGCCGGGCAACGTCGCGCCGCTGCCGGTGCGGATTTCGAACTGATGTGAGCCCACGCGGGAGACGCTCGGGAGCCGGAACACGGCAATCCCGCTATCGTCGGTGACCGCGGAGGCGTCGCGCGGCAGACCCAGCGCCGTCGTTCCACGAAGCGCCAGCGTCGTGCGTCGGACTGGCGTCCGTCCTCGGCTTAGCCGGACGCGCACAGTCGGGGCGTTGCCCGCGGTCATCACGATCTCGCCAGGCAGCGCGACGGCGGTGATTGGCTGCGGCGGTTCTTCGTTCACCGCCGCGTTACCGGCCGAAGAGGTCGTGCGGCGCGTGTCGCATGCGGCTGCGCTGGCTATCACCTCACCACCCGCTCCGGCGCTGCGCAGATCGGCCCAGTCGCGCTCGGTGGGATGGAACCTGAGGCAGCTGCGGCGCACGACATCCGCCACTTCGGTCTGCGCAAACAACGGGTTCGTAAGGAGTCGGATCAGCTCGGTCTTGTCGAGGGGCGGCGGGGACTGCGCAGCCAGCGGCGCGACGAACGACGCGAAGGCGAGGACTGCGAGGCTGGATCGCACGCTACGGACGCGCACAGGCTGATCGCTCGAACCGCACTTCCACGGTCCGCACGTCCGCGTACAGGCTCTTGTCGCGGGCGTCGCGCGCGGGATCCGAAGCCGCCATCAGGTCCTTGCGGGCCATGTTGTACGACAGCCATCCATCCTCCACCTGCCGGAGGCCTCGTGCCAAACCGGGGCACCCCATGCGGCGCGTATCGAACATGCGCGCTCGCAAATCGAACGCGGACAGTGCGAGTGCCAGCGTGTCGGCCCGGTGGTCCAGGACCGCCGTGTCGTTGATCGCCGAGCCGGCGCGCGCGGAGTCGGAGCCGGCCCGAGCGCCCGACGCACCAGGGCGAGGCCCGATGAGCCCATAGATCGCGGTCACCAAGACAGCACCGGCTACGGCGCTCGCGACATACGCGGCAGGTCGCGTGAACCGCTGCAACCGGCGCGGCTGTGGGAGGGGTTGAGGCTCATCATCCGGATCCGCTTCCGGGAAGAGCACGGAATGGGGCGTAGGCGAGGGGAAGCGCGTGGCGGGCTCGAATGCCTTCGCGGCAACCGGCCGTAACCCGAGGTCCGAACTCGACTCCGACATTGCGTCCACTGTAGCGCGTTGGCAGCAAGTCCCGTACCCTGTAAATCATCAAATTGAGCACGGAAGCCCTTACTAGCCCCGGCCTGTCTCTGCCCAACCTGTTGCAGATGTGTAACACCTGTTCGAAGGCGGGTGCGCGCGGCCGGTAACTTGAACTCTTGAGCTCGATGCACCTGGAATCCATCAGTCGCCGTGACGGCGAAGATGCGCACTTTCCGTTCACCGTCCCCGCGATCCGCTCTCTGGATCAGCTCCGGCTGGACCGCACTGTCACGTTCTTCGTTGGGGAGAACGGGTCGGGAAAATCCACGCTGCTCGAGGGTATCGCCGCCGCCGCCCGGCTGCCGGCCATCGGCAGCGCCGACGTGCCCCGTGATGAGACACTGGCGGCGCAGCGACGCCTGGGGAAAGCGTTGCGCCTGAGTTGGCACAAGAAAGCGACTCGCGGATTCTTCCTGCGCGCCGAAGACTTCTTTGGTTTCACCAAGCGGCTGGCGCGCGAGCGCGCCGAGCTGCTGACGGAGATGCGGGAGGTCTCGTCGCAGTACCGCGCGCAGAACCGATCCAAGTACGCCGAGGGACTCGCCCAGGGCCCGCTGGCGTCTTCGCTCGCGGGGATGGAGCGACGCTACGGCGTCGATCTCGACGCCAATTCACACGGTCAAAGCTTTCTCAAGCTGTTCCAGTCGCGGTTCGTTCCCGGTGGCCTGTACTTGCTGGACGAGCCGGAGGCACCGCTATCGCCACAGAGTCAGCTCGCGCTGCTCGCGATGATCGGCGACATGGTGGGCCAGGACGCGCAGTTCATCATCGCGACGCACTCGCCGATGCTGCTCGCCTTCCCGGACGCGCTGATCTACAGCTTTGACAAAACACCGGTCGCGGCGGTGGTCTACGAAGACTTGGATCACGTGCGGATCACGCGAGACTTTCTGAATGCGCCGGAACGGTATCTGAAACAGATCCTCGAGCGACGAGCCACGCCTGAAAAGACAGCCCGCTCTCCACTACGTGGAGAGCGGGACAGGGGGGTGAGGCCGGGGACGGCAGGGGAGGTTACCGAATCCCGATCGACACCCCGATCTGGTAGACGCGCATGTCCACCGGCGTCGTGACTTGCCGCGCGGTGAAGCTCCCGTCAGAGTTCTGCGTCAGCCCGCCGGCCGGCACGTACGTCACGCGATCGTGCCGCACACCGCGAGCGCCAATGTCGATCGCGATGGGTGTGTGACCGGCGGTAATGCCGAGCAGCACGCCGCCCCCCGCGGACCGCATCCAGGTCGTGTGACCGTCGAGCCAATCGCTGGCGGAGCAGCCACAGCTGTTGTAGCTGGCATTGCTCCAGAACAGGGATCCGCCCATCGTCGCAAACCCGTAGAACCGCAGTGCGCCGTTGCCCAAGGTCAGTTGCGGGCCCGCGCCAAGGGTGCCGATCTGTGAAGTGGTAGAAACACCGTAGCCCTGGTATGACACGTCGTACGCCATCCAGGCGCCCTCGACACGAAGCGCGAGCGCGCCTCCACTCGTCACGCCGAAGATCGAGAGCCCGGCGGCGACATCGCCATTCCGGCTGAATTCACCGAGCGGCTCAGCGACGACGAAGTCGGCCCCGAAGCTCCCGTTGCCGCCGCGATGGACTTCACGCAGCGCCGAGCGCTGAGCCATCAGGGGAGTCGTAACGACCGTCAGGCCCAGCACCGCCATCCCGATCCGCCGCATACTCGCCGTCCTGTAAGAGTGGGAATGGGCTGCGCGTAGCGGAAAGGCAATGCACGTGCCAAGCTTTTCGCCCTATGCGCGCGCGTTGCGGCTGACCTCAAAAAGGGACATTTGGGAGCGGCGATGGACCAGATTAGCTACGACGATTTTGCCAAGATCGATATTCGCGTCGGCCGCATCGTCCAGGCCGATCTCTTCCCGCAGGCCCGCAAGCCGGCGTACAAGCTGCGCATCGATTTCGGGGACGCGATTGGTGTGAAGAATTCGAGCGCGCAAATCACGAAGTACTACGACCCGCGCGACCTCATCGGAAAGCTGGTGCTGGGCGTCGTGAACTTCCCGCCCCGTCAGATCGCGTCGTTTTTTTCGGAAGTGCTGACGCTAGGCGTGATTCTTGGGGAGGGCGACATCTGTCTGATCCACCCCGATCGCGACGTGCCGTTGGGCGCTCCGATTCGCTGAGCCCCCCCCGCCGAACCGGTTCTCGACGTAGTCGTCGAGAAGGCGCAGGAAATCAGCCACGATCGTGTCGCCCTTCAGCGTGAGCTTGAGCGCACCGTTGACGTACACGGGCGCGCGCGGCTCCTCGGCGGTGCCCGGCAAGGAAATGCCGATGTCGGCGTGCTTCGATTCTCCCGGCCCGTTCACAACGCACCCCATTACCGCGACGCGCAGCTCCTCCGAGCCGGGATAGCGCGCCTGCCAGGCGGGCCGCTGATCGCGCAGATACGTCTGGATTTGCTCCGCCATCTCCTGAAAGAACGTCGAGGTTGTGCGACCACACCCAGGGCATGCGGTGACCTGTGGTGTGAAGCTGCGAATGCCGAGTGATTGGAGCACCTGTTGCGCGACCAGCACCTCCTCGGTCCGATCGCCGCCGGGGCGCGGGGTGAGCGACACCCGAATCGTGTCGCCGATGCCTTCCTGGAGTAGAATCGACAGGCCGGCGGTGCTCGCGACGACGCCCTTCGTGCCCATCCCCGCCTCGGTGAGACCGAGGTGCAATGGATAGTCGGACCGCTCGCCCAGCATCCGATAGACCGCGACGAGATCTTGAACGCCAGAGACCTTGGCCGAGAGGATGATGTGATCGTGCGGGAGCCCGGATTCCTCCGCCAGCTCGGCCGAGCGCATGGCGCTTTCGACCATAGCATCCATCGTCACATCGCGCGCGTCACGAGGTTCGGCGAGGGCGGCGTTCGCGTCCATCATTTCGGTGAGGAGCTGCTGATCGAGGCTGCCCCAGTTCACGCCGATGCGGACCGGTTTGCTCTCGTTGATCGCCACCTGGATGATGGTGCGAAAATTGTCGTCGCGGCGCTTGGTCCCGACGTTGCCCGGATTGATGCGGTACTTGGCGAGCGCCCGCGCGCATTCGGGATACTTCGTAAGCAGCAGGTGCCCGTTGTAGTGGAAGTCGCCGATGACAGGGACATCGACCTCGGCCACGATCGCGGGCACGGCGCGCGCGGCTTCATCCGTATTCACCGTGACGCGCACCAGCTCGCTGCCCGCCGCGTGCAAGGCGCGCACCTGCGCGGCCGTCGCGGCGGCATCGGCGGTGTCGGTGTTGGTCATCGACTGGACGACGATCGGATGGGCACTGCCCACCAGCACGCCGCCCACGCTGACGGGGACTGTCGGGCGTCGGGTACTCACAGCGGGGAAATATAGCCTTTAGAAGATCTTGTCCTCGACAACTACCCTGATCGTAAGGGCGGTCAGAATCATCTTGCCCTGGAGCCCGGTCACGGGGAGAGCATTTGGATTGGATCCGTTGGCGACGAATCTGACCCACACTGTCGGCTGCGAGAAGACCGTATGCACTGCTGCACTGAGGTCCCCGCTGATCGAGACACTGATCGGGGGCCCCGCGCTCACCGCGGTATCGGGGAGGTTGAGCGCGAGTGCCCCGGCGTTGTAGGTGCCGGCCGAATCCGCCGCGACGTACAGCTGGAAACCGATCCGGCCGGACCCGCTCGTCGTGAGGAGGTTTGCGCTGCCGTTTGTGATCCGGACCGAGTCGACGATCGAGCTCCCGAAGCCAGGAGGGAGGTTGATCTTCTGCACCGTCGAGCCGGTAGCCGAGCTGGACGGTGGAATGATGTATGGAACGGTGTCTTTGCCGGTCCCGGCGATGAAGCTGTAAACGTCTACGTTGAAGATCGCTTTCCCCTGGCCACACGCCGCGACGAACACCAGGAGAGCGGCAGCAAGAGCTTTCATGTGTCGCCCCTCAATAGATCGAAATCGCCGTGGCCATCGTGATGGCCCGCTGCGTCGACAGTGAATTGCTGTGTGTGAAGAATCCGACGTCCAGGCCGATCGGTCCGAGTCGCAGACCTCCACCAAAGCCGAACTGCATTTTCTTGCGCTGATCGCGTGAGACACCACCGCGCACGGCGAACGGACCCGTGCGCTGCTCGACGCCGACATGGATCACCGTGCCGCGGCCCGAGTTGACCACGTCGCCGCCGACGGTCGTGCCTGTGCCCATGCGGAGCGCCGCGTTCGCGATGTACGTGACGGGGAGCTTCGTCTTTGTCTCGACGTGATTGGTGTCGATCCTCGTCACGAGCTTGCCGGTCGTGGTGATATACGAAATGCTTTGGACCTTCGTATCCGACCACGTCAGCTCGGCACCGATGTCGTTGACACCCACGCCCACCTCGAACGGGCCGCTGACCCAGACGAAGCCCACGTCACCACCGACGCCATGGCCATTGTGTTGGTTGGACGTGCGTAGTGTGTCGGCGAGCGCCACTGCCGGTGTGGTCCCGAAGATCGGACTGCCGACCCGGATCTGCGCCGGACCAGTGAGGCGCCCGAACGTCGCGCCCAAGTAGTAGTGCACGGCCCCGCCGAGGTACAAGCCGTCATCGGTGGCGGGATCAGCACCATGCATCAGCCGGCCGGCAAAGCCGACGGTCGGAGCCAGTCCTGCCTGTGCGATCGCATCGCTCAAGAGGGAGAGCGTATCTCCCGGCCGGACGCCCGTCACGGTGTCCGTGAGCGCGCGCCGCAGCGCGGAGTCGAGTGTGAACGCCACGTCGTACTGCAGGAAGCCCATCACGCCGATATGAAAGCCCCCGAATCCAGCACCCGCGTCGAACAGCCGGCTGGTGCTGCCAAGTCCGAAGGACTGTTCGGGAATCAGGACTCGCGATCCACCAAGATTCACGATGAGCTGGTTCTTGCCGAGCGTGATTTCGACGTTGTTGGTCGGCGTAGGCGACTTCTTCACCTCATAAAAGATTGGCGGATTGAAGATGAGGTTCGTGAGTTCGAACGGATTGAACGATGTCGATTTCGGATCGAACATCGGGTCGTGGCTTAGCTGATTGATCGGGTGATCCTTGAAGAACTTGATCAGCCCGATCGGCACCGGGATCGAGAACTTCGGTGTTCCCGTGGTCTCGCCGTGGGTCTTCAGCGCGCGATATGCGGGATTGAAGCGACGGGCGTTGCCGTCACGGCTGAGCGACACCCCTCCCATGCCATAGCGCCGCGCGTCGAACGAAAACTGCGCGCTGGCCTGCCGCGGGAGCAGGGGAGCGAGTACGAGCAGGGCGAGCGCAACAGCGACGACTCCAGATCGCACAAGGCACCTCGGACGGGGGAAAGGCCGCCACAACTTTGCACATTGTGTCCGATTTTTCCATTGTTTGGTGTGAGGAAGGTCACCCAAACCCGCTTCAGGGTGCTGTCTGGAGCGTCAGAGTGACCCGTGTCCCTTTGCCGGGGTGGCTTTCGAGCGTGATTGCGCCGCCCCAGCTCTCGACCAGGCGGCGTGCGATCGCCAATCCCAAGCCGGCGCCGCTCGATGTCGTGGAGAACGTCGGCTCGAACACGCGCGGCAACACCTCCGCCGGAATCCCGCGGCCATCGTCGGCAACGACCAGCTGACGACCGCTCGCGGCGACTTGCACGGTCACCCGCTTCGCATCGGCGTTGCGGGCATTCTCCAGCAAATTCACGAGCACTTCCTTTACTTCGTCTTTGCGCGCGAGCGCCGGAGGGGGTGCGCCGTTGCTCGTGCGCACTTCGAACCGCGGCGCGGAGCCGAGGTCGTAGAGCTGCACGACTTCGCGGGCGGTGGCCGCGAGATCCACGGGCTCGAGCGGCAGCTGCTCGGCGCCCCCGCCCGACGGCGCGCCGAAGCGCGCGAACGCGCGCGCGATTCCATCCAGCCGGTCGATTTCCGCGAGGATCCGCTCCGAGGTTTCCTGCAATGTCGCCTCGAAGCTCGTGGATTGGCCCTTCCCGCGCACCCGCTGCAGATGCTGGATCCCGAGCCGAATCGGCGTGAGCGGATTCTTGATTTCGTGCGCCACCTGGCGCGCCATCTCGCCCCACGCGAGTACGCGCGCGGCGCGCGTCAGCGCCGTCGCATCGTCGAGCGCGATGACGCAACCGTCGGGCGCCGCGCCCAGCAGCGCGAGCTGCACGCGAATCTGCCGCCCGCCGACCTCAAACTCGCGCTCCTGAATGACGTCGCGGTTGTCGGCAATGAATTGGGCGACCGCCTGCCACACGGGCGCCCATCCGGCCGCCGTCGTTTGCGGCAGCACATTGCCCGGCGCCAGCGTCTCGGTCCCTCCCAGCACGAGCTCGGACGCGCGGGGGTTCGCCATCGTGACGCGGAGCGCGTCGTCCACTGCGATCACACCGGTGGCGACGTTGGCCAGCACGCGCGCCGTGCGCAGCCGCGCTTCTTCGAGCGCCGCCTGGCTGCGGCGCACGTCTTTCGCCATGCGATCGAACGCCGTGAACACCGGCGCGAACTCGCGCGGCGCGCCGAGGGGGAACGCTTGAGGCTCCGCCCCCCGCCCTACGGCCAGCGCGGCCTCCCGCAACGCGGCGACCGGTTTGGCAAGGCGACGGGCGGCGAAGCCGGCAAGATAAATGGCCGCCAACAAACCGGTGAGGGTGGCGAGGACGAGGGCGAGCGCCAGATCCTCCTGCTGCTGCCGCACGCCTTCGTCATCCAGCAGCCGCGGCACCGCGAGCACCGCTTGCTCGCCGGGGACGCCTGGACCCACCACCCGATACCCAATCCGCGTCCGGCGACCGGCCGCCCGCGCGTCAGTCGTCAACTCGAGCTCATCCGCGAGGGTCGCCTGGAACGCTGTGGTCGAGAGGAATGGATCGACGAGTCCCAACTCCGCCAGCACGGGCGAGGAAGTCCCGATCAGGACGCCGCCGCGGTATAGCCACACCTCGGCATCGAGGCGGCGGCCCAGCTCCGCAAGCGACTGCCGCACTGCGTCGGAGCTCTCCAGGGCAACACGCTCGGCGCCGCCGGCGGCGTCCCGCAGGGTCTGCCGAATCAAGAGGTCGCCGGCGCGGCGCGACTCGTCGGCGAGGCGCGCAAAACTCCACGCGGCAAAGCCGAGCACGGGCAGAACGAGAAACACGCTGAGCACCGCGGTGAGTTGAGCACGATAGCTCGTGCGCAACGTGCTTACGAGCGCCGCAATCCGGGGTCGCCATCCCTCGGCAATCACCAACCCGAATAGCCAGACGCCGGCCAGCACCGCGACATCGAGCGCGACCACCAAGACGCCGCGGACTAGGAGCGCCCACGGTCCGCGGAGGTCCACGCGCAGATGCACATGGCTGCCTCCCTCGGGCAGCTCGATTCGCCGCTCACCGCGCGCGGACCACTGCTCTCGGCGCCACTGCACAGCGCTACTGACGTCGCGTGTCTCCCCCTGGGTGGGCACCGAAAGGGTAATGGAGTATGGCGGCTCGACGCTCGGCGCTCCACGCAAAAACCTAGCGACCCGGTCGGGCGGCAAGTAACGCGTACGCGGGCCGACACCGACGGTCAGGACGGTGCCATTAACGAGCGGAGCCAGGAGGACATAGTGAATGCCGGGGCTCCGCGCCAAACGCTCGATGCACGGTCCTTCGGCCGTGCGCGCCAGGGTCGATAACAGTGCGGGGGGAAGATCGAGCGACGCCAGCCGCAGCTCGGCTAGGAGCGCCCCGTCACTGCTCCACAACCCCAGCATCGCGGGATAGTCCTCAGCGACGAGCGGCGATGTCGCCCACAGCGCATACAGATCGGCCGCGCTGCGCGGCGGCGTGTGCGAGGGATCGGCGACCTGCTGGCTCAACCGCTCAAGCAACGCGACGGCGACCGCATCACCCTCCTGCCCGAGCCGCTGCCCGTCGCGGGTGGCGAGCG
>Ga0193755_1000099_pt1 | contig 23414 bp, 18 predicted proteins | sample H1a2metaG_FD_144921 | JGI IMG/M metagenome (GOLD analysis project Ga0193755, IMG submission 144921) | Soil microbial communities from a riparian zone of the East river system, Colorado, United States - H1a2 | ecosystem: Environmental > Terrestrial > Soil > Riparian zone | place: USA: East River...
ATGCGCCGGCCGGCGCGGTTACCCGGGTCGTACCACACCGTGATCCCGGCGACGTGCGCGTCCGGACCGTCGCCCGTCAGCGCGTGCTCGAGCGCCTGCTTCAGCACTTTGCCGGACACCGCGAGGCGCATGAGGCGGTTCTGAAACGGCTCGACCCGGTACAGGTCGCCGTACGTCGCGAGCCCGGCCGCGAGATCCGCGCGGATGCCGCCGTTGTTGACGAGGGCGACGTCGGCCTTCGCGACATTGCGCTGCGCGTCGGCGATGAGCCGGCCCAGCCCGTATTCGTCGCCCGTGCGCCGCAGCTCCGTCCCGAATCGGGCCACCGGCCGCTCCGTGATATGGGAGACGGACAGCTGGCTCAAGCGCAGCGCGTCCACCAGAGCGGGGTCCAGCCGGATCCGGTCCGCGAACGGCGTTTCGACACGCGCCCGCACCTCTCGTCGCACACCGCCCGCTCCGCTCACCCGTACGAAGTCCACCACCGCGATGCCGGCCCCCGACGATCGCGCCTGCACGATCGGAATCCCGTTGACCACGGTGTTGACGAGCGAGTGGGTGTGGCCACTCACGATCAAGTCCACGGAGCCCGAGTCGAGGCCACGGGCCAGGTCGATGATCTCGCCGTGACAGGCGGCCGGCCCCAGGGGTGCGGCCGCGCCGTCGCCGTCGCAGAACCCGCCCACGTGCGCCACGACGATCACGTAGTCGCCCGCGGCGCGTGCTTGCGGCAGCACGCGGCGCACCGCCTGCGCGCCGTCGCGGAAGGCGAGCCCGCGGACGTTCCGTGGCGAGGTGGTCTGGGGCGTCGCCGGCAGGGCGAGCCCGATCACCGCGACGCGCGCACCGCCGCGCTCGATGACGGTGAACGGCTCCGCCCAGCCCGGCCGGGCGGTGCCCGCCGAATCGGTGATGTTCGCCGCGAGGAAACGGTAGCGCGCCTCGGCCATCCGGGCGCGCAGCGTGTCCACGGTCCAGTCGAACTCGTGGTTGCCGATCGCCGCCGCGTCGATCCCGAGCGCGTTCAGCGCGGCGATCGCGGGCCGCCCGAAATTGAAGTTGGAAACGGGCGTGCCCTGCATTTCGTCGCCGGCGTCGAGCCGGATGCTGGTGCAGAAACAGCCGCGCGCCAGGCTGTCGAGCCACGGCTTGAGCGCCGCCGCCCCACCCACCGGCCGCCCTGCGGACCAGGGCCACGCCTGCGGCTCGAGCGCCCCGTGGAAGTCGTTGATCGCCAGCACGCGGAGCAGCGTGCTGTCGGGCCGTGCCACGGCGGCCACCGACGGCGTGAACGCCTGGCGCAGGGCCGCTCGCGCTTCCGCCGGCGCTACCGACCAGCTGGGCGCGTATACGCCCTGCACGGTCAGGTAGCGGCGCGTCCGGACCTCATCGGCGAGGAGGTCCCGAATCGACTCGCCCCGGTCGTACACGACGCGCGCGCCCTGGAGCATGGTGTAGCCGCCGCCACCCGATTGGCGGTAGCTGTTCAGCGCCAGAGTGAAGCTGTCGGCCGCGGCGACGGCGCGACCGCGGAACGCGAGCCCGCGGATGCGCTGCCCCGGGGCTTGCGTCAAGTCGATGGTGTACGTCGCGCCGCTCACGACGTCGAAGTTGAAGCCGGCCATGCTGTCGTTGATGAGCGGCGCGCCCGGCTGATAAGTGCGGAAGTAGCGAGCCGTCTGCTCCAGGTAGGCCTTGAGCTGGCTCCCGGAAATGCGAACCGCCCGCAGCGTGTTCTCGTAGGGGTAGATCCCCGTCACGTCGCGCTCCCGCACCTCGCCTTCCGGAAGGCCCGCTCCCAGATCGAAGTCGGCGGCGGCCGAGAGATCGGCGCCGGCTCGACGACGCTGCACCTCGTTGATGAAATCCAGGAGCGGTGTATCCTCCGCGCGCCCGTAACGCGCGGAGAACCCCGGGCTCGCGGTGCCAAGCGGCGTCGCCGCCCAGGCACGGGCGCGCTCGTGCGCCGCGGTGAAGCGCCGCACGAACCGCGGCTGCTCGGCGACCGTCGCCAACGGGATCAGTTCCGGGCGCATCGATACCACGCGGTACCCACTCGGCTCCTTCACGAGCGAGACGTGCACGACCGCGAGACTGAGCGCGAAGTTCCTCGGCTGGACGAAGTGCACGCCGTTCACGACGTAGTCGCGCATCTCCTTGTGGCTGTGTCCCACGATCACCAGGTCGGGTCGGGGCGCCGGGAGGGGGATGCTCGCGAGCCCGAGCGCGGCGTTTTCGGCGCCCACACCCGCCGTGTCGTAGGACGACGGCTCGTTCAGGCCGCTGTGGATCAGCACGACCTTGAGATCGACGCCGGCGAGATCGAGACGGCGCAGGGCGAGCGGCGCGGCTTCCGCGATCGACTGCACCCGGATTCGACCGCCCAGCTGGGTCCGGTCCCACACCATCACGCCGGGCGTCGTGAGGCCGGTGATCCCGATTTTCACGCCCGCGCGCGTCACGACCACGTGGGGAGGATACACGAGCGTGTCGCTCGCGCCCCTGAAGATGTTGGCGGAGACGTAGTGGTACGTGGCGTCCCCGGTGGCGCGCGCCAGCACGGCTCCCCCGAAATCGAACTCGTGGTTCCCGGGAGTGGCGACGTCGTACTGCATGGCGTTGAGCGCATCCACCACCGGGTGGGGGCGCTGTGAGTCGCGCTCGGCGAAGTACCCGGCGAACAGGTTGCCTTCGATCAGGTCGCCCGCGTCTACCAGTACGACCTGGTCCGGATATTGGGCTCGCAACGTCTCGATCACGGTCGCGGCGCGCGACAGCCCCCCTGGCGCCGCGGCATCCCGCACGTAGTCCCAGCCGAGCACGCGACCGTGCACGTCCGTCGTGGCGACGATGACGACGTGCGCGGTGTCGGAAACGGGGGACGCGGGAGGGGGGACGGGTTGTTGGACGGCCAACAGCAGCAAGAGCACATGCATAGTGCGCTGAAAATTGCGGAGGGCGAGCGCGTTGCGCTACCTTGGACGACCCCCATGACCGAATCGGCAAGCCACCGCATCCTCGTAGTCGACGACGAGCCCGACATCACCGCGCTCGTCGCCTACCACCTCGCCAAGGCGGGCTACCGGGTGATCACGGCGGCGAACGGCCGCGACGCGCTGCGGACGGCGCGAGAGGAGCGGCCCGACTTGGTCGTGCTCGACCTGATGCTGCCCGGCGCGTCGGGGTACGACGTGCTCGCGGAGCTGCGCCGTCGCGAGGAGACGAAGGACCTGGGCGTTATCCTGCTCACGGCGCGCAAGGACGAGCCGGACCGCATCAAGGGCCTCTCGCTGGGCGCCGACGACTATCTCCCCAAGCCGTTCTCGCCGCAGGAGCTCGTCCTCCGCGTGGGCGCAGTCCTGCGCCGGCTGGCGGCGCCGGCCGTGGCCGCCGGCGGCTTGATCACCGCCGGGCCGATCGCCCTGGACCGGAGCGCACACCGCGTGACGGTGGACGCGGCGGAGATCGAGCTCACGGCGACCGAGTTCAAACTGCTGCGCACCCTGATCGAGCGCGAAGGCCGCGTGCAGAGCCGCGCCCAGCTGCTGGAAACCGTGTGGCAGGCTCATCCCGACATCCAGACGCGCACGGTGGACATGCACGTCCAGCGGCTGCGGCAGAAACTCGGTAAGGCGGGCGATTGTATCGAAACCGTCCGAGGCGCGGGTTACCGGTTCCGCCGCCCGCTCCCCGAGCGGCGCGGCCGCAAACGCTCGTGAAGCTCGCGACGCGGCTGTTCGTCATGACGAGCCTGCTCGCGGCCGCCGCCGTCGGCGGGCTCACCATCGCCGCGGACCGTCTGCTGCGGCGCTACCTGGAGGACGAGGTCGCGCGGGGTCTCGAGCGCGAAGCCCGTCTGGTGGCCGCCCTCCTGCCTGCGGACTCGCTGCGCTGGCCCGACTTCGCTCGCGAGCTCGGCGCCCGCATCGGTCAACGGGTGACCCTCATCGACGCCAAGGGCAAGGTCCGCGGGGACACCGATTTCGACCGCGCCTCGATGGATCGGCTCGAGAACCACCTGCTGCGTCCCGAGGTCCAGCAGGCGTTGTCCGCGGGCGTCGGCCACGCGGAGCGTCTCAGCGCGTCCACGAATGAGCGGCAGATGTATGTCGCGGTGCGCGGCGGCCCCGTCGGGCTCGCCGTGGTCCGGATCTCCACTACGCTCGCTGCCGTGGACGGGCAGGTGGCCGCGGTGCAGCGCACCGTGGCGTTCGTGGGCCTGGCCGCCCTCCTCGCCGCCGGGGCGCTGGCCTGGCTGCTCTCCCGGGAGGTCGCCAAGCCGCTCGTGCAGCTCGGTGGCGCCGCCCGCGCGATCGCCGGCGGCCGGCCGCCGGCGTTCCCCGACTCGAGCATCCCCGAGGTGGCCCAGCACATCGTCGCACTCCGCGCCATGCACGAGCAGCTCGATCAGCGCTTCGCCGACCTGGTGCGTGAGCGCGAGGAGACCGCGACGCTGATCGAGACCATGGCGGACGGCGTGGTGGCGGCGGATGCCCGCGGCACGATCGTCACCCTCAACCAGGCAGCCCGGCGTCTCCTGGGGTACGGGCCCGACGATCCCTTTCCAGCGCTCGCCGAGCTCTTCCACGAGAAGGCGGCCCGCGACCTGGTGGCGACCGTGCTCAGCGGGGACGAGGCGGAGCCGCAGGAGCTGGAGCGCGTCGGGCACACGCTGCTCGTCACCGGCCGCGCGCTGCCGAACGGGGGCGGGCTGCTCGTGATTCGCGACGTGACCGAGCTGCGACACCTGGAGGCCATGCGGCGCGACTTCGTCGCCAACGTCTCCCACGAGCTCAAGACGCCGCTCACGTCCATCGCGGGGTATGCCGAAACGCTCGCGAGCGAGGCGAGCCCGGGGACCCAGACCGAGCGCTTCGTGCGACCCATCTTGAGCAACGCGCGCCGGATGCACCGCCTGGTGGACGATCTTCTGGACCTGTCGCGCATCGAGTCGGGGCGCTGGCAGCCCGATCCGGAGCGGGTGGACGTGCGAGGGCTGGCCGATGAAGCGTGGGCCGCGTTCGCTGACCGGGCGCGCGAGCGGCGGATTCAGTTCACGACGGCGGTGGGTAACGTCCGCCATGTCACGGCCGATGCGGAGGCATTGCGGCAAGTGCTGACCAACCTGCTCGACAACGCCCTGCGACACACCCCACCCGGCGGCCGGATCACCGTTTCGCTCGAACCCGCTCCCGGTGGGGTGACCGTGTCCGTCGCCGACACCGGCTCGGGGATCGCCCCGGAGCACCTGCCTCGAATTTTCGAGCGTTTCTACCGCGCCGATCCCGGCCGTTCGCGCGAGGAGGGTGGCACCGGACTCGGCCTCGCGATCGTGAAGCATCTGGTGGAGGCGCACGGCGGGCGCGTCGAAGCACACAGCAGCCTGGGCAGAGGCACGACCATCCGGATGTTCTTCCCCGAGGCCGAAGTAGCGGCCTGATCAGGCGTTACCAATCCGTCACATCATCGTCACCGGGGCTTGACCCCCGGCACGCATCGTCCTGCCGTGCGCATCGGGTTGGTGTCCGATACCTACACTCCACAGATCAACGGAGTGACGACCGTGGTCCGCCGCATCGTTTCGCTGTTGCGAGCGCACGGCCACGAGCCGCTGGTGGTCGCCCCCCAATACCCAGGCCTGGCCACGTCTTCGGACCCGCGGGAGCTGCGGATCCCATCGCTGGCGTTCCCGCTCTACCCGGACATCCGCATGGCCCTGCCGCCGTTCCGCGCCGTCGCCGAGTTCTTCAACGCGGCGCCGCCGGACGTCGTGCACGTGCACACCGAGGGCGCCCTCGGGCTCGCGGGGCGTCGCTGGGCGCTGCGGCAGCGGGTGCCCCTGGTCACCACCTATCACACGAACTTTCCGGAATACAGCCGCCACTACGGCGTCGGATTCCTCGAACCGGTGGTGTGGAGCTGGCTGCGGTGGTTTCACCGCCCGGCCCACCTGACGTTCACGCCAGGGCAAGCGGTTCGCGACGATCTGGTGCGGCGCGGGCTCTCGCATGCGGCGCTGTGGGGACGCGGAGTGGACCCGCACTTTTTCCACCCCGGCCGGCGTGACAACTCCTGGCGCCGCTGGCTCGCGGGCGGCGACGACACGATGATCGTGCTGCATGTCGGCCGCCTCGCGCACGAGAAGAACCTGGGGGTGCTGATCGAGGCGTGGCGCCAGGCACACGACGCGCTCGGGCAGCGCGCCACCTTCGTCGTCGCCGGGGAAGGCCACGAGGCGCGCCGTATCGAGTCCCGCCTGCCGTTCGTCCGGCTGCTCGGGTTCCTCCCGCGGGAAGATCTCGCCACGCTGTACGCGAGCGCGGACGTGAGCGTGTTTCCGTCGCACACGGAGACCTGCGGGCTGGTCGCGCTCGAGGCGATGGCGTCGGGCTCGGCGGTGATCGCCGCCGATGCGGGGGGCTTCCGGGAAAGCATCCAGCCCGGCACGACGGGGCTGCTCGTGCCGGCGCACGAGGCGCGCGCCTACAGCGACGCGATCGTCGCGCTCGCCGACGACCCCGCCGCCCGGTTCGCCCTCGCCGCCGCCGCCCGCGACTACGCCTTGAGCCGCGACGTGGCGCGCGAAAACGCCGAGCTGCTCGACCGCTACACGGCACTCACCGATGCCGCCCAACGACCGAGGAGCTCGACGTACGCCGCTTAGTGATCGTCCTCGCCGACGGCCTCCGTCCCGACGCCGTTTCGCCCAGCGTGATGCCGTCGCTCGATGCGCTCGGCCGGGTCTACACTCTCGCCCGGCGCGCCCGGACGGTGCGGCCCAGCGCCACGGTGGCGGCGCTCGCTTCGCTGGCCACGGGGGTCGGGCCGGACACGCACCGGCTCATCGAGCCCGGGCTCGAGTTTCTCCCGCGGCTCCGCACCATCCGGCCGGTGTCGCGCGCGCTGGCCCGCGCCGGCATGCCGACCGACATCGTGACCGCCGACCTCGGGCCCGCCGCGCTGCCCGTGGCGTGGGCGCTCGCCTCGACGGCCGGCGCCCGGCGCCTGGTCGCTAAGGGCTCACGCGCCTGGGACACCGCCGCCGCCGCGCAACGGCTGTTGTCGCAGCGCGAGGACGGGCTGCTGTTCGTGTACCTCCCGGACTGCGATCGCGCCGGACACGCCCACGGCTGGATGTCGGAGCAGTACCTCGAGGCGGCGGCGCAAGTGGACGCGGGGCTGGGCCTCTTGTCGGGCTGGACCGACGAAGCGGTCTTCATCATCACAGCCGACCACGGCGGCGGGGGCGTGACCGCGAACGAGCACGACGAGCCGCATCCCGTCAACGATCACATCCCGCTGATCGTGGCGGGCCCCGGCGTGACGCGGCGGCACCAGCTCACCCGCACGATCTCCCTGCTCGACGTCCCGGCGACGGTGCTGTGGTGGTTCGGCGTCCCGGTGCCCAGCGACTACGAGGGCCGGCCGCTGGCCGAGGCGTTCGCCCGGGTGTCCAGTCCCGCGCCGGTGCCCGCGTGATGCGCTGGCTCACGCATCTCGGCGGCGCGCGGGCGACGCTCGCGGTCGGGCTCGCGCTGATCGCGCTCGGAGAGCCGCGACTCGGGCTGACCGCCCTCCTCGCCAACGCCGGGTCGCATGTCTTCGTGCAGCTGTTGAAGCGTGCCGTGGCGCGGGCGCGCCCCTGCGACGCCGGCGGCCGTCCGCTCGCGCTGGTCGATCTGCCCGATCTTCACTCGTTCCCTTCCGGCCATGCCGCCGCCGCGACGGCCGTCGCGATGACCGTCGCCCTGGCCCACCCGAGCGCCGGTCCGATCGTGCTTCCGCTGGCGGCACTGGTCGCGTATTCCAGAGTCGCGCTGCGGGTGCACCACGTGAGCGACGTGCTGGCCGGCGTGGTCCTGGGCCTCGGCGGCGCCATCGCCGCGACCCACCTGCTGCGGTAAAGCCAAACCCGGGGCCGACTGCTCCCCGGGTTGACAGTCGGGCGAACCGCTCCGCCGCACCTCAACTCCCCGGTAGCCGCAGCGCGAGCAGCTGACCCCCTTCGTTGACCAGGCCAAGCGCCGGCACCGGCAGCGTGTGCGCCTGGACGTCGAACAGCCAGGTGCCCGCGCCCAGCCACGCCGACGCGTCGATGATGCCGCTCGATTCCCAGCAGGTGCCGAGCGCCTCGACGCATTCGGCATTCGGCAGCTCGACCACCGCGGAGCCGCGGTCCACAAACCCGCCGCCGGCCGTCGTGTGGAAGTTCCAAATCCGCGGCGCGCGGGCGAACCCGCCGTACGCCGGATCTTCCATCACCATGAGGCTGTTCTTCCCCGACGCGATGTTGTCGGGCGACGCCCAATCGAGATTGGCGCCGCGGGAGCGCTGCAGCAGCGTCAACCGCGCGCTTCCGGTCGGATCGTTTCGGTCGAAGTCCATCCGGTAGATGGACCCGTGGGCATCGCATGCGACGGCGCCGCACCGCACGCCCTCGCTGCCCGTGTCGACGAAGTAGATCGCGGGCGCGCCGGTCTTCGCGCCGCTGCGGTGATCGTAGTCCCCGTCCTCCAGGCGGACGAACGGGAACGCCCCGAGACCGTTCACGACTGTCTGGAGCTGGCTCGATGAGAGTGGCGCGGGGTTCGGCACTTCCACGAAGTGGCCGGTGATCGTCTGATCTTCCGTCAGGAACCCCGAGTGCGTCGCTTGAGACGAGACGAACACATACAAGGCGCCCGTGCCGGCGAGCACGTCGGCCTCCGAGGCCGCCACGTAGAGGTAGAGCTCGGACCGGCCGGCCGTGTCGTCGAACCCGGCGAGCACGACCTTCCCCGGGAACCCGGGGATGGCGATCAGGTTCTCGTGCGAGTACCGCCCGAGCCAGGGCAGCTCGTGGTGCTGCCCGTCCCTGCCGATGGCGAGCTGGATGCCGTCGTGCGCGCCGCCACTCGACTCCTCGCCGGTCAGGAAGAAGCCCGACGGAAACCCCTCGGCCGCGCCGACCCACGTGGCCGAGCACAGCCGCACGTATTGCTCACTGCCATCGAGCACGAGCGTCGCATCCTTGACGGCCAGCGAGGCGCGATCGAGGACCAGACGGGATACGCGCGCGTTCCGAAACTGCACGCCGCCGCTTTCGTCCCTGACGCCGCCGGCGGTCAGCTCGTGGTTCGCGTACACGATCAGATCCTGGCCGTCCTGGTAGGCGCCCAGGCCGTCGGGTATCGGGGCGAATACGTATCCGCTCGGCAAGCGGTCGCCAGCGGTGATGATCGGCGTGACCGTGGCGCCCGGGGCGACGGCGTACGCTTGCGGCGTGGCGCTCGTCGTGAAGCCGGCCGGGGCAACGGTCTGGGCGAACGGAAGTGCGGTGAGCGACGGCGCATCGCCGCGCTCGCAGCCCGCGAGCAGCGCAGTCATGGCGAGGAAGTGTGTCGGGAACCGCTTCATCGTTGGGACCCTCGATGTGGAAGAGGTGAGGCGCGACCTGTGGACGTGCTCCAACGTCGGGGCCGCGCATCACGGCGGGACGGTCTCCGCGTCACAGCTTGGTCAAACTTTTCCCGGTCACGGGTTGGTGTCCCAACCGTGACAAATCCGTCACACCGGCGCCATAACATCAGACGCATGGCCGCGGGTAGCCCCGTTCACCGCATTCTCGTCGTCGACGACGAGCCCGACATCACCGCGCTCGTCGCGTACCACCTCGCGAAAGCCGGGTATCGCGTCGCGACCGCCGGCGGTGGGCGGGACGCGCTCGAAGCGGCGCGCGAGGAGCAACCGGCGCTCATCGTGCTCGATCTCATGCTTCCCGACGTGTCGGGCTTCGACGTGTTGGCCGAGCTGCGGCGCCGGGAGGAAACGCGCGAGATCGGGGTCCTGCTGCTCACCGCGCGCCGCGACGAAGCGGACCGCATCCGCGGGCTGGCGCTGGGCGCCGACGATTACATCCTCAAGCCGTTCTCCCCACCGGAGCTCGTCCTGCGGGTGGGCGCCATCCTCCGCCGCCTTCGGGCACCGGCGCTCGCGACCGGCGGCCGGCTCAGCGCGGGACCGATCCTGATCGACAAGATGGCCCATCGAGTCTTCGTGGACGGCGAGGAGGTCGCCTTCACGACGACGGAATTCAGGCTGCTCCACACTCTGATCGAGCGCGAAGGGCGGGTGCAGAGCCGGGCGCAGCTGCTCGAAACGGTATGGCAGGCGCAACCCGACGTGCAAACCCGCACCGTCGACATGCATCTGCGGCGCCTGCGCCGCAAGCTTGGCGCCGCCGGCCGCTGCATCGAGACCGTGCGGGGAGCCGGGTACCGCTTCCGGCGCGCCGACTCAGTCGCGCCGCGCCTGTAGCACGAGGGAACGAGCCTCTAGCGATGGGCTGGCTTCCGGTGCAGGTTCATCGCACTCGAGGCCCTGCGACAACGGAGCGACGACGTGGAGTCCATTCATTGCATCGACTGCGGCGGTTACGTCGCAAACACGCGCCGGCTCGAGTATCGCACGCGTGCGGGGCGTCCTGAAGCGGCGCCGGCCCACGACCGTCCCTGCACGTGCCCCAAACCCACGCTGTACATGCCGGGACCGCGCGCATCCGCGCCTCAGCCGCTTCGTCGGGGGGATCCTCGTAGCGTGTAGATCCCTGCGCCGCATGGGCTTCCGCCGGCCGGCCTCGTTGCGCGATTGTGACAATGGTAGACTTCCATGAGCGCCGTGTCGGGATAGGATTAGCAGGGACCCCGTTGCCCGTACCCTCCACCCGCTGTGCCTCGTGACCGCAACAGCTGCTCCACGCGTGACTCCGGCGGCACCCCCAGCCCCGGCGAAGCCTGCCCCAGAGCCGTCCGCCTTCCCACGCCTAGCAGCGATCGACATCGGTACCAACTCGATCCGCCTGGTCGTGGCCGAAGTGCAGCCCGACGGCACCTATCGGGTGCTGGACGAGGACCGCGAGATGACCCGCCTGGGACGGGGGCTGTTTCGCGAAGGCCGCCTCGGCGACGCACCGATGCAGCAGTCGCTGCAAGCGCTGGGGCGGATGAAGGCCATCGCGGACGGCTTCGGGGTCGTCGAGCTGCGCGCCATCGCCACCGCCGCGGTGCGGGAAGCCGCGAACGGCCGCGACTTCGTAAGCGAGGCGTGGCGCCGCCATCGCGTGCGCCTCGAGGTCGTGCCGGCTGAGGAAGAGGCGCGGCTCGCGTTCCGCAGCGTCACCCGGCACTACGATCTGGACGACCAGCTGACGGCGATCGTGGACATCGGGGGCGGCAGTACCGAGGTGATCCTGGCCGCGGGCGGCGTCGTGGAGCAAGTCGTGTCGCTCCCGCTCGGCGCCGTCCGGCTCGCCGAGCGCTACTGCAAGTCCGACCCGCTCAAGCGGAAACACTGGAAGGCGCTGCGTCGCGCCATCGATCAGACCATTGAGGACGCGATCGGGAAGCCGCCGTTCGCGGCCGACATGATGATCGGCAGCGGGGGCACGTTCACGAACCTCGCCGAGATGGCCCAGGCCGAGCGCGACGGCAAGGTCACGACCGCGCGCGATTATCAGTTGAGCCGCGCCGAGGTCACGCGCCTGCTGGCACGGCTGACCGAGACGCCGCTCGACGCGCGCCGCCAGATCCCGGGGCTCAATCCGCAGCGCGCCGACATCATCGTGGCCGGCGTCGCCGTCATCGCGCGCCTGACGCGGTGGCTCGGCACCCAGCGCGTGCTCGTGAACGATCGCGGCGTCCGCGACGGTGTGCTGCTGTCGATGATCGACGATCTGTCGGGGGTCGCGCCCGCGGGCCGGGTCCAACCGCCGGACCGCCTGGAGCTGGCACGCCGCTTCGCCCGCAAGTGCCGGTCGAACGAGCGGCATTGCGAGCAGGTCGCCCGCCTGGCGGTCGAGATCTTCGACGCGCTGCGGGACGCCTACGCGCTCCCGCCGACGGGCGCCGATATCCTCCGGGCCGCCGCGCTGCTGCACGACATCGGCTACCTGATCAACCACGAGCGGCACCACAAGCACGCCTACCACTTGATCATGCACGGCGACCTGCGCGGCTTCTCGGCCCGCGAAATCGAGCTGATCGCCAACGTCGCGCGGTATCACCGCCGCGCGTTTCCCAAGAAGTCGCACCCCAACTTCGCGCGCCTCGACCGCGGCGAGCGCCGCCTGGTCCGGCGGCTTGCCGGGATCCTGCGCGTGGCCGACGGTCTCGATCGCACACACGGCCGGGTGATCGAGCGGGTCCGTTCCCGGATGGGCGACGGCTGGGTGCGGATCCACGCGGCCGCCGCCCGCGATCCGTCGATCGAGCTAGAAGACGCCAAACGGAAGGCCGCCTTGTTCGAGCGGGCGTTTCGCAGCGACCTGGACCTCGTGTGGTCCCAGCCGAAGGGCCGGAGCTGACCGTGCCCGATCGCGTCCCTCCCGCGTTTCCGCCGGACCACTACCTCAACCGCGAGCTGTCGTGGCTCGAGTTCAACGCGCGGGTGCTCGAAGAGGCGGCCGACCCCTCGAACCCGTGGCTCGAACGGCTCAAGTTCCTGGCGATCTTCAGCTCCAACCTGGACGAGTTCTTCGAGATCCGGGTGGCGGGGCTGCAGCAGCAGGTGTACGCCGGAGTGGAGCCGCAGGACTACGGGGCCGACGGTATGGCCCCGGCCGAGCAGCTGGCGGCGATCGACCGTCGCGCCCACGAGCTCGTGGCCGAGCAGTACCGCATCCTCAACGACGAGGTGCTTCCCGGCCTCGCTGCAGGCGGCGTGGAGGGCGTGCGGCTCGACGACCTGACCGACGCCGAGCGGCGGCACGTGGACACCCTGTTCCGCGCCAGCATCGCCCCCGTCCTCACGCCGCTCGCCATCGACCCTGGACACCCGTTTCCACACGTCCACAACAAGAGCCTCAACATCGCCCTGGTCGTCGAGCGCCGGAACGGCGGGCAGCCGCGGCGCCACTTCGCCGTCGTTCAGGTCCCCGCCGTGCTCGACCGCGTGGTGATCGTGTCGACCCACGGCGAGGGGCGGGTGCGGTTTGTCCTGCTGGAGGACATCATCGCGCGCCACCTGGGCGAGCTGTTCGGCGGGCTGCGCGTCGTGAGCCACACCGTGTTCCGCGTCACCCGCAACACCGACCTCACGATCGAGGAGGAGGACGCGGAGGACCTGCTCGAGATGATCGAGGAGAGCCTGCGGCAGCGCCGCCGGAGCGACCCCGTACGCCTGGAGATCTCGGCGGACGCCGAGGAGGCCTTCGTGGGGATGCTGACGGAAGCGCACGACCTCGAGGCGCGCGACGTCTACCGCGTGCCCGGCCCCGTGGACGTGACCGCCCTCATGGCCCTGCATCGGCTCGACGGGTTTCCAGGGCTGAAGGACGAGCCCCTCGTCCCCCGCGTGGCGCCTCCCTTTGCGCAGGGGCGCGACGTGTTCGACGTGATTCGCTCGCAGGACGTGCTGGTGCATCTGCCGTACGAGTCGTTCGGATGCGTGGTGGACTTCATCGAGCGCGCGGCCGATGACCCCCAGGTCCTGGCCATCAAGCAGACGCTGTACCGTACCAGCGGGGCGAGCCCGATCATCTCCGCGCTCGCCCGGGCGGCGCAGAACGGCAAGCAGGTGACCGCGCTGGTCGAGCTCAAGGCGCGCATGGACGAGCAGAACAACATCACGTGGGCCCGCATGCTCGAGCGGGCGGGCGTCCACGTGGTGTACGGCATCGTCGGCCTGAAAACGCATTGTAAGGCCGCGCTGGTGGTGCGTCGCGAGGGCGACGGCATCCGCCGCTACGTCCACCTCTCGACCGGCAACTACAATCCCACCACGGCGCGAGTGTACACGGACCTCGGTCTCTTCACCGCCAATCCCGACATGGGTGAAGACACGAGCGCGTTGTTCAACCTGCTCACGGGGTACGCCGAGGGCTACCGCTGGAAAAAGCTCGTGGTCGCGCCCGTCGGCATGCGCGAGCAGGTCATCGGCATGATCGAGCGCGAGGAGCGTAATGCGCGTGAGGGCCGCGCCGCGCGGATCATCGTGAAGATGAACGCGCTCGTCGAGCCGTCGGTCATCGACGCGCTGTACCGCGCGTCGCAAGCGGGCGTCGCCATCGACCTCGTGGTCCGGGGCATCTGCTGCCTGCGTCCCGGGCTCCCGGGCGTGTCGGAGACCATCCGGGTCACGAGCATCGTGGACAAATACCTCGAGCACAGCCGCATTTTCTACTTCGAGAACGGCGGAAACCCCGAGGTCTTCCTCGCGAGCGCCGACTGGATGCCGCGCAACTTCTGGCGGCGGATCGAGACGCTCTTCCCGATCGAAGACGCATCGCTCCAGGCGCGCCTCGTCGGCGACATCCTGCAGCCCATCCTCTCCGACACCGTCAAGGTGCGCGAGCTGCTCCCCGATGGCACCTACCGCCGGCGCACCCCGGGTGAGGGCGAGGCGCTGCTGCGGTCCCAGATCGCCCTCCAGCACCTCGCGCGCGAGGCCGCCCGCGAGAGCACCGACGTCCGCCCGCCCTTCGTGCCGATCGTGCGACGGCCCGCCCCTCGGACCCCCCACGGCGAGCCCGCGCCGGCCTAGCACGATCCGATGCGCCTCCTCGTCGTCCGGCATGCCATCGCCGAAGATCGCGAGGCGTTCGCGCGCTCGCACAAGGACGACGCGAACCGGCCCCTCACGTCGGAGGGACGGAACAAGATGGAGCGGGCCGCCCTCGGCCTGAAGGCGCTCGTTCCTGAGCTCGATGTGCTGGCCGCGAGCCCCTACAAGCGGGCGTTCGATACCGCGGAGATCATCGCGAGCGCCTACGGCGATCTGACCGTGGAGCGGGTGCCGGAGCTGGCGCCGGGTGTGGGTGTGGACCGCGTGGTCGGCTGGCTCACGGCCCGGCACGCGCGCGGCGCCGTGGCGGTCGTGGGCCACGAGCCCGATCTCAGCCGACTGGTCTGCACCCTGCTCGCCGCCGCGAACGGGCCGTTCCTGGAGCTGCGTAAGGGCGCGGCCTGCCTGCTCGAGTTTCCCGGTCCCGTCGGCAAGGGCGGCGCCACCCTCGACTGGTTCCTCGGCCCGAAGCACCTTCGGCTGCTGGGCACCGCGCGTGCCTGAGCGCCCCGGGGGCCTTCTCACGGCGCCGGCACCAGGCGCGGCTCGCCGCATCGCCCTGACCCTGCTCGACGCCGCGAGTGCCGCGCGGGAGCGGCTCACGGACGCGAACGACGCCGAGGCCCTGCACGATTTCCGCGTGGCGATGCGCCGGCTGCGCAGCACGCTCCGGGCATACCAGGCGCAGCTCGACGCGGTGGTGCCGGCCAAGCTGCGCCGCCGGCTGCGCGACCTCGCCCGCGCCACCGGCGAGGCCCGCGACGTGGAGGTCCAAATCTCCTGGCTGGAGCGCCAACGCAACGAGCTCGCGCCGGCGCGACGCGCCGGCGTGCCCTGGCTCCTGGCCCGGCTCACCGAGCGCCGCGATCGGGCGTACCGGGACATCCGCGAGCGGATCGCTCCGAAGTTCGACCGGCTGGCGCGCCGCCTCCGCCGAGCGCTGGGAGCCACCCCGACGCCCGACGCGACCCTGCCGCCGGCGCTCGCGTCCGTGATCGCCGAACTGCTCGAGAACCAGGGAAGCGACCTGGAGCGGCGGCTTGCCCTGATCCGCTCACCGGCGAACCACGCCGAAGCGCACGCCGCGCGCATTCGGGTGAAGCGGGCGCGGTACCTGCTCGAGCCCGTCGTCCGGGAGGCCGTTCCGGCGGCGCCCGTGCTGCGGCGCCTGAAGCAGGTACAGCAGCTCCTGGGGGATCTCCACGACCTCCAGGTCGTAATCGTGCGGCTGGGCGACGCGGCGGCGGAGGCGGCGGCGGAGCGCACGCGCCGCCTCCACCACCTGGCCGTCGGGGGCGATCACGGCGCGGCCGCGCGTGGCCCAAGACCGGCGACGAGCGGCCTGCTGGCGCTCGCGCGGGTGGCCCGCGCCGGCCAGGAGCGTCTGTTTCGGCGCCTGGTCGGTCGTCGCGTAGCGCACTCCCTCCCCGCCGAGCTCGCGACCCTCGCAGCAGAGCTGCGCCCGCCCACCGGCCTCGCGGCCGCACCCGCCGTGGTGTGGCGGCCGCGTCGCACGCCCGCCCGCCAAGCTCCGGCGTTACCGATCCGTTACACACCACCTGCAAGAGCGTGACCGACGGGGTGCCTCTTTACTTCGCCGAAGGGCACGATGTTACGTCCTCCGTCCACGTCCAACCAGGAGCTTCGCAGGTGAGATCGAACGTGCGGCACGTAGCAGGGCTGGCAGCCGGCTTGATGCTCGTCGCGAGCGTCGCCGCGGCCCAGGCCCCCAACATTCAGGTGCAGGGCCGCGTCCAGCTGCAGTACCGCTATTCGTCAGGCGATTCCTCCGCCAACTACAGCAAGACCGGGGTGAACAACATCTTCGAGATCCGCCGGCTCCGGATCCAGACCAATGTGCGGTTCGGCGACAATATCAGCCTCGTCATCCAGCCGAGCTTCGAGATGGGCAACCTGCGGATGCGCGACGCGTTCGTGCGGGTCGGCCTGACGCCCAGCTTCGCGCTCGTGGCGGGCCAGGAGAAATCGCCGTTCCAGCGCTACGAGCTCAACAGCTCGAATAACCTGCTGTCGATCGAGCGCGGCCTGCGGGTGCTGAAGCTCTCGGGCAAGGAGGCGCTGAACGACATCCTGGTCCAGAACGGCTACGCCTCGCACGATCTCGGGGCGTTCTTCGAGGGCGAGAGCAAGGACCACCGCTTCTTCGCGAAAGCGGGGGTGCAGGGCGGCTCGCGCGAGAGCTCGACCGACGTGAACAACGCCAAGAGCTTCTACGCCCGCGCGACGGGCACGGCGCTCATGAACAAGGACAACCAGCCAGAGCTGCAGCTCGGCGCGTCGTTCGCGTCGCGCGATCGGGCCATCTGCTCCACCTGCACGGGCACGATCGCCTACTTCCCCGATTCGTCCAAGCGGACCACCGCGTTCGGCCTCGACCTCGAATGGGGTGGGTTCCGGCCGGGCCTGCACGTGATCGCGGATTTCGCCACCGGCGACAACGTCCCGATTCCCTTGCGGATCAACTCCGGGACGTCGAACCGCAACTCCGGCAACCTGCGGAACAGCGCCGACTCGAACGTCGTGACGTTCCGGGGCCTGCACCTGATCGGCGCCTACCGGATTCTGACCACCGGGTCGGACACGCGGCTCATCAAGATCGTCGAGCCCGCCGTGCGGTTCGATTACACCGATCCCAACACCAGCGCAAGCAACGACCAGGGCATCCTGATCACGCCGGTGTTGAACCTGTACTTTGCCAACAGCGTGGAGCTGCGCGCCGGCATCGATCTCTACTTCTATAAGGATGCCACGGGCGCGTCGCAGTCGGCGCGCGAGCTGAAGTTCTCGTGGCAGGCCAATTTCTAAGGAGCCTCAGGTAATGCGGAAGCTCATTCTCGCAGCAACCCTCGGCCTCGTCGCCGCCCCGCTCGCGGGGCAGGTGCGCCTCAACGGCGCGGGCGCGACGTTCCCGAACATCATCTATCAAACGTGGGTCCTGACGTACAACCAGAAGTTCGACAACGTCGAGATCAACTACCAGTCGATCGGCTCGGGCGGCGGGATCCGCCAGTTTTCCGACAAGACGGTCGACTTCGGCGGCACCGACGCGCCGATGACCGACTCGGCGATCGCGGCGATCCAGGGCAATGTGCTCCACATCCCGACGATACTCGGCGCGGTGGTGCCGACGTACAACCTTCCGGGATTCACCGCAACGGTGAAGTTCACGCCCGACGTGCTGGCCGACATCTTCCTCGGCAAGATCACTAAGTGGAACGACGCGCGGCTTGCGAGCGTCAACCCCGGTGCTACGCTGCCGAACCTGGACATCATCGTCGTCCACCGCTCGGATGGCTCCGGCACCACGTACGTCTGGGTGGACTACTTGACGAAAGTCAGCCCGGAGTGGGCACAGAAGGTCGGGAAGGGCACCTCTGTCAACTGGCCCGTGGGCCTCGGCGGGCGGGGCAACGAGGGTGTGGCCGCTACCGTGCGGCAAACGCCGGGCGCCTTCGGCTACGTCGAGCTCGGCTATGCGTTAATCACCAAGATGCCGGCCGGCCAAGTCCAGAACAAAGCGGGCAGCTTCATCACCCCGAGCCTCGAGTCCGTCACGGCCGCAGCCGAAGGCGCGATGGCCGACATGGGCCCGAGCACCGACTTCCGCGTGTCCATCACCAACTCCGCTGGACCGCAGGCGTACCCGATCTCGAGCTTCACCTGGCTGCTCGTGCGGAAGCAATACCCCGACGCCGTCAAGGCCCGCGAGCTGGTGAAGTTCATCTGGTGGTCACTCACGCAGGGCCAATCGTTCGCGCCGAAGCTCGGCTATGCGCCGCTCCCCAAGGCGATGTCGCCGTGGATCGAGGCAAGTCTCAAGACCGTAACGGCCGGCGGTAAGCCGGTCTGGACGACGGCAGCACGGTAACCCTCCAAACCGACTGCCGCTCCCCCCCGTACGGCGGTATGCGCCTGCGGGGCGGTTTTTTGTCCCCCGCTGTTACAGTCTCGTGACAGAAGGCGGATACGTTCCCGCGCATGACGACCGTCCCGATGGAGCCGGTGGCAGCCCCCGAGCCGCGCTGGCGCGCACTCCGGGGCAGCAACCTGGCCGACCGGCTGTATCGCGGCGTGCTCACGGCGCTGGCCCTCCTGCTGCCGCTCCTGCTCCTCGCGCTCGTCTCGGAGCTGGCGGTCAGCGCGTGGCCGGCGATCCGTCGCTTCGGCCTCTCCTTCCTGTGGACCTCGGTGTGGGACCCCGTGGCGGGCATCTTCGGGGCAGCGCCGATGATCTTCGGCACGCTGGCGTCATCGCTCCTGGCGCTCGTTATCGCGGTCCCGCTCGCGCTCGGCGTGGCGATCTATCTGACGGAGTTCGCGCCCAAGTGGCTGCGGCAGCCGGTGGCATTTCTGGTGGAGCTGCTGGCGGCCATCCCGAGCGTGGTGTACGGGCTGTGGGGGATCTTCGTGCTGATCCCGTTCTTGCGCACCGTGGTCGTGCCGCCGCTCCGGGCCGCGCTCGGTTGGACGCCGTTCCTGAGCGGCGTGTTCTACGGGAACTCGCTGCTCGCGGGGTCAGTGATTCTCGCCATCATGATCGTGCCGTATATCGCCGCGGTCTCGCGCGAAGTGCTCTTGGCCGTTCCGGTCAGTCAGCGCGAGGCGGCGCTGGGGATGGGCGCCACGCGCTGGGAAGCGGTGTGGACCGCGGTGGTCCCCTACGGACGGGCCGGGCTGATCGGCGCCGTGATCCTCGGCCTGGGGCGTGCGCTGGGCGAAACGATGGCGGTGACCATGCTCATCGGCAACCGCCACGACATCGGTCTGTCGGTGCTGCAACCCGCCTACACCATGGCCGCGGCGATCGCCAACGAATTCAGCGAAGCCACGACCGATCTGTATCTGTCGGCGCTGTTCGAGGTCGGGCTGATCCTGTTCGTCGTGACGGTGGTCGTGAACGCCATGGCGCGGCTCTTGATCTGGCGCGTCGCCCGCGGGACGGCGGTGGGGAGTCGCGCCCTGTGAACGCGCGGCGCTGGCGTCGTCGACTCACCAGCGGCGGCATGACGGGACTCGTGGCGCTCCTCTCGTTCCTCGCCGTCCTGGCGCTCGTCCTCATTCTCGGGGACCTGGTCGTGCGGGGTGCCTCCTCGCTCGACTGGAGTTTTTTCACGAAGAATCCCGTGCCCGCGGGCGAATCCGGCGGCGGCGTGGCCAACGCGATCGTGGGCACGGCGATCATCGTCGGACTCGCCGGGCTCATCGGCCTGCCGATCGGGATTGGCACCGGCCTCTATCTCGCCGAGTACGGGTCGGGCCGGCTCGGCTGGGTCGTGCGGTTCGTGGCGGACGTGCTGAACGGCACGCCGTCGATCGTGGTCGGCATCTTCGCGTGGACCTGGCTGGTGAAGCCCATGGGCCATTTCTCCGCGCTCGCCGGCAGCGTGGCGCTCGCGGTGCTCATGGTGCCGATGCTGGCCCGCACCACCGAGGAGATCGTGCGACTCGTGCCCCACTCGCTGCGCGAGGCCGCCCTCGCCTTGGGGTATCCGCGCTGGCGCACCTCACTCCGCGTGATCGCCCGCACCGCGCTCGCCGGCATCGTCACCGGCTGCCTCGTGGGCGTCGCACGCGTCGCGGGCGAGACCGCGCCGCTGCTCTTCACGGCGCTCGGCAATCTGAACTTCTCGACCAGCGTGCTGCATCCGATGCAGACCCTGTCGCTCCAGATCTACGTCTACGCCACCGGGCCATTCGACGAGTGGCACCGTCTCGCCTGGGCGGCGGCGCTCGTGCTGATGGGACTCGTGCTGCTCCTCTCCCTCGCCGCCCGCTGGGCGATCCGGCAACGCCATGGCGCCGCCCGCTGACGCCCGGCTGCAGCTCCAGACCGTGCGGCTCACGGCGCTGTACGGACGCCGGGCCGCGGTGAAAGACGTGTCCCTCCTCTTTCCCAAACACACGGTCACCGCGTTGATCGGCCCGTCCGGGTGCGGCAAGACGACGTTCCTGCGCTGTCTGAATCGCATGCACGAGCTGTCGGAGGGAGGCTGGATCACGGGCAAAGTGCTGCTCGACGGTGAGGACGTCTACGATCCCAGCATCGACGCCATCCAGCTGCGGCGCCGCATCGGCATGGTGTTCCAGCGGCCCACGCCGTTCCCGACCATGTCCATCTACGACAACGTCGCCGCCGGGCTGCGCGTGAACGGCCGCCGCCCCCGCGCCGAGTTGGACGCGGCGGTCGAGGGCGCGCTGCGCCGCGCGGCGCTGTGGGACGAGGTGAAAGACCGGCTGCGGCACAGCGCGCTCGCGTTGTCGGGCGGCCAGCAGCAGCGCCTCTGCGTGGCGCGGGCCCTCGCCCCCGAGCCCGACGTGCTGCTCCTCGACGAGCCGACGGCGTCGCTCGACCCGGCCGGCACCCAGCACATCGAGGAGCTGTGCCACGAGCTCAAGGCCCGCTACACGATCGTGATCGTGACGCACAACCTGCAGCAGGCCGCGCGCATCTCCGATTACACCGCCTTCTTCTTCTTGGGTGACCTCGTGGAGCTCGGCCGCACCGAGGAGCTGTTCACCAAGCCGACGAAAGAGCAGACCGAGGCGTACATTACGGGGAGGTTCGGATGAGCACGGTCGGACTGACGGACAGTCGGACGACACTGACCCCGGACGCGAGTCCGGGCTCCCCGGGCTTGCGCCCGGGGTCAGTAGCCGCCCGGCCCGCCGCCACGCCCGTCCTCGACGTGCGGGCGTACAGCTTCTGGTACGGGGCGACCCAGGCGCTGTTCGACGTGACGGTCACGGTTCCCCGGCGCGCCGTGACCGCCCTGATCGGGCCCTCGGGCTGCGGCAAGAGCACCTTCCTGCGGTCGGTGAACCGGTTGAACGATCTGATCCCGCAGACCCGGCACACGGGCGACATCCTGCTCGAGGGCGTCTCGGTGTTCTCGAAAGGCACGGATCCCGTCGCGCTGCGCCGCGAGGTGGGAATGGTGTTCCAGGCGCCGAACCCCTTCCCCAAGAGCATCTTCGACAACGTGGCCTACGGCCCGCGGCTGAACGGGCTGGCGCCCGAGCGCGAGATGGCGGAACGGGTGGAGCGGGCACTCCGGCAGGCGGCGTTGTGGGACGAAGTCAAAGACCGCCTGCAAACGCCCGGGACCGGTCTCTCGGGCGGCCAACAGCAGCGGCTCTGCATCGCGCGCGCGCTCGCCAACGAGCCGGAGGTCCTTCTCCTGGACGAGCCCTGCTCGGCGCTCGACCCGGGGGCCACGCAGCGCATCGAGGAGCTGCTGGTCGAGCTGAAACAGAGCTACTCGATTCTCATCGTGACGCATAACATGCAACAGGCGTCGCGCGCCTCGGATTTCACCGGGTTCTTCTACCTCGGCCGCCTGATCGAGTTCGGGCAGACCAAGCAGCTCTTCACGAGGCCCGCGGACGAGCACACCGAGGCCTACATCACAGGACGGTTCGGATGAGCGCTTCACCCACGGCGGCACACCGCCACTTCCACGACGAGCTCTCGGAGCTGAAGGCCAAGCTCCTGACCATGTCGGGCGAGGCCCAGGACGCCCTGGGCCGCGCACTCGACGCGCTGCTGCGCCGCGACAGCGACCTGGCCGCGCGCGTGATCGCCGGCGACCACGCCGTCGACGCCCTCGAGCTCGAAATCGAGGAGACGGTGATCGACCTGCTCGCCACCCAGCAGCCCATGGCGCGGGATCTCCGGCTGCTGGTGGCGGCCACCAAGATTGCGAACGACCTGGAGCGCGTCGGCGACCACGCGGTGAACATCGCGCAGTCGGCCGAGCGGCTGCTCAAGGCCCGGCTCATCGCCCCCGAGCCCGAGCTCCTCGAGATGGCCCGTCAGGCGCGGGCGATGCTGTCCGGCGCGCTGGACGCGTTTGTGCGCGGGGACCCCAAGCTGGGGCGGGAAATCTGCCGGCGGGACGATTCCGTCGACGCCCTGCACCACTCCGTGTTCCGCATCCTGCTCACCCACATGATGGAAGATCCGCACATCATCGGGGCGGCCATGGATCTGTTTCTGGTCAGCCGCAACCTCGAGCGCGTGGCGGATCTCGCCACCAACATCGCGGAAGACGTCGTGTTCGTGGTGGAAGGAAAAACGATCAAACATCACGCGGAAGGATGATCATCCCACCGCGACGCCGCTCCAGGTATTCGGAATTCGCGAACAGCTTGATGAGCACCAGCCCGGCGACGAAGCCACCGACGTGCGCCCAGAAGGCTACCCCGCCTTGGGCGCCGGCGAGTGCGCCGACGGTCCCGAGCAACAGCTGCAGCACGAACCAGTAGCCGAGGATCACGTAGGCGGGCAGCGTGACCGTCGTGATGAAAAAGCCCAGCGTGAGCAGCGTATGCACGCGCACCCGCGGGTAGAGCAGGATGTACGCCCCCATCACGCCACTGATCGCCCCCGACGCCCCGACCATCGGGACACGGGAGCCAGGATCGACGAGCAGCTGGCTCGCCGCGGCCACCACCCCGCACAGCAGGTAAAACGCTACGAAGCGCGTGTGCCCCATCGAGTCTTCGATGTTGTTCCCGAACACCCACAGGAACCACATGTTGCCGATCAGGTGGAGCCACCCGCCGTGCATGAACATCGAGGTGACGAGCGTCCACCAGTTCGCGTCCGCCGTGAGGACGCACCGCAGGCCCTCCCCGAGCGGCACGGCAGTCCCGGGCGGCACCGTGTGCAGCACCTCGCCGGGGATCAGCCCGAGCTGGCAGACTGAGCGCGCCAGCGGCTCCGCCGCACCGGCGCCCTGAACGAACAGCCAGGCCAGGACGTTCACGATGATGATGCCGACGGTGATGAGGGGTGTCAGCTCGGTGGGGTTTTCGTCCTTATAGGGCAGCACAGGACGGAATCTAACCTGCCC
>Ga0193755_1000100_pt1 | contig 23368 bp, 18 predicted proteins | sample H1a2metaG_FD_144921 | JGI IMG/M metagenome (GOLD analysis project Ga0193755, IMG submission 144921) | Soil microbial communities from a riparian zone of the East river system, Colorado, United States - H1a2 | ecosystem: Environmental > Terrestrial > Soil > Riparian zone | place: USA: East River...
AGAAGGGTTCTAAAGTCGTCCCGGTGGCGCGAGGGGAGGCATCGAAACGCCAGTTTCAGGTTCTGGTGTAAAGTCCTCCCCCGGATTGATGAACCGATCCAGCTCAAAATTGTACTGCTTGTCGTACAACTGCTTATAGCGACCATTGGCGACCAGCAGCTCGTCGTGCGTTCCGCGTTCGACAATCTGTCCACCTTCGAGCACCAGAATCTGATCGGCGCTGCGAATCGTGGATAGCCGGTGCGCGATTACGAACGTCGTCCGCCCACGGCGCAGCGCCCGGAGTCCGTCCTGAATCTTGGCCTCGCTTTCGGAGTCGAGGCTCGAGGTCGCCTCGTCCAGCACCAGGATCCGGGGATCGGCCAGAATCGCGCGCGCGATCGAGATCCGCTGCCGCTGGCCGCCGGATAGCTTGACGCCCCGCTCGCCGACGACAGTGTCGTACTTCTCGTCGAACTGCTCCACGAACTCGTCGCAGTGCGCGATGCGCGCGACGGCCTCGATCTCCTTTCGCGTCGCGTGCGGGCGCGCGAACGCAATGTTCTCGGCGATCGTGCCGTCGAACAAGAAGTTATCTTGTAGAACCACGCCCAGCTGCGTGCGGTAGTCGGCCAGCGGCACGGTCGCGAGATCGCGCCCATCCACCACCACCCTGCCCTTTTCGGGCCGGTGGAACGCCAACACCAGGCCGACCAGCGTGCTCTTGCCGGATCCCGACGACCCCACGAGGGCCGTGGTCGAGCCGGGTCGCGCGTCAAACGAGACGTCCTTGAGCACCGGGACGCCAGGCTTGTAGGCGAACGTCACGTGCTCGAAAGCGATGTCGCCGCGCACCGGGCCGAGCGGCGCGCGCTGCGCGTCTTCCGCATCTTCGGTCGTCATCCGGCGCAGCTCGTAGATCCGGTCGAGCCCCGCGAACGCTTCGGTGATCTGCGTACCGATGGACGCGATGTTGATCAGGGGAAGCGCGACCAGGCCGACGAAAATGATGTATTGCGCAAGCTGCCCGAGCGTCATCGCATGCGTCAGCACCGCACGGCCGCCGACCAGGATCATGATGACCGAGATCGCGCCGATCACGAGCTGGGCGAACGCGCCCACGCTCGAGACGCCGGTCATCGTCGTCGCCACGTTCCGGAACAACTTGTGGGCGCCGCGCGCAAAAACGAGCCGCTCGCCGCGCTCGGACCGATACGCCTTGACGATCCGAATGCCGCCGAGCGTCTCGGCGAGCCGGCCGGTCACATCGGCGTTGAGCTTGCCGCGTTCGCGGAACAGGGGGCGCAGCCTGGAGAACGCGTAGGCCATCCCGCCGCCGAATAGGGCGAGCACCAGGATCGACAGCGACGTCAGCTTCCAATTCAGCCAGAAGAGGACGCCGAGGGCGATCGTCCCGGTAACGAAGCCGCCGAGCAACTGGACCAGCCCCGTGCCGACCAGATTTCGGATCCCCTCGGCGTCGGTCATGATCCGCGAGATCAGAATGCCGGTCTTGGTGGAGTCGAAATAGGCGATGGGCAGGCGCAACACGAACGCCTGGATGGACTTGCGCATGTCGGTAATGGCGCGCTGCGCGGCCACACCGAGGATCTGCGACAGGCCGAACGAGGTCAACGATTGCACCACCGTCGCCGCGCCAACAGCCGCCGCGATGACGCCGAGCAGGTCGGCCCGCTGCTGCCCGATGACCCCATCGATGATGTAGCGGGACGACCACGGCAACACGAGTCCCGCAAGCCGATTGATCAGCATCAACGCGAGACCGAGGGCGAGCCGGCTGCGATGCTGCCAGACGAGGAGGCGCGCCTCGCGCCACGCGTTGGTGTAATTGGGTTTGGGTTTCTTGTCCGCCACGGCGAGAAGGTTACCCAATCCCAATCCGTCGCACCACGTCCGTCATCGAGTTGCTGGGCAGCGGCGATGTGGGCGCGCGGGGCGTGACGACCCTCACTCCGGTGGGTTTGACGGGCGCCTTAGGTTCGCGTAGCATCCACTCCTGTCACCATCCCGCCCGCGGCGCAAGCCCGCCGCCCCCGACCCGGCACCGCCTGCCTCCGGCTCGCCCCGTATCTGCCCCGTCGTGGGCCTCGGAGCGTCAGCCGGCGGTCTGGACGCGTTTCAGAAATTCTTCTCGCGCATGCCCTGCCCCAACGGTATGGCGTTCGTGCTCGTCCAGCACTTAGACCCTCACCATCCGAGCATTCTCCCCGAGCTGTTGCGTAAGGCAACGCGCATGAGCGTCGACCAGGCGACCGACGAGACGCCCGTGCAGCCCGATCACGTTTACGTGATTCCCCCCAAGTCCAGCCTTACGATCGAGGGCGGCGTGCTGCGAGTGCGGCCGGTGGAGGGCGACCACGGTCCGCGCCTACCGATCGACCGCTTGTTCGACTCGCTCGCCCAGGATCAAGGCCACAATGCCGTGTGCGTGCTCTTTTCCGGGTCGGGATCCGACGGAACGATCGGCCTGCGCGCCGTGAAGGAGCACGGCGGCATGGTCATGGCGCAGTCCCCGGAGACGGCGCAGCACGATCCCATGCTCCGGAGCGCGATCTCCACCGGCCTCGTGGATCACGTGCTTCCCCCGGCGGAGCTGGCCGACAAGCTGATGGAGTATGCCGCCTACCTGCGCCGCCTGCGCAACCAACAGGGGCCCGAAGCGCTCGTCCTGGCGAGCAGCGACGAGCTGACCCGCATCTGCACGATCCTGCTGCACAAGACGGGGCATGACTTCAGGCGCTATAAGACGCCGACGCTGGTGCGGCGCATCCAGCGGCGCATGCAAGTGCTCCAGGCGGCAACGGTCGCGGCGTACGTCGAGCGCCTGCACGATGGCCCGAGCGAGGCGGACCAGTTGTTCCGCGATCTGCTCATCGGCGTGACGCACTTCTTCCGGGACCCGGAGGCATTCGCCGTACTCGCCAGTGATGTGATCCCGCGCCTCGTGGACGTCGCAAAGCTGGACGGGACCCTCCGGGTGTGGACGCCCGGCTGCTCGACCGGCGAGGAAGCGTACTCGCTGGCGATCCTGATCAGAGAGCAGATTCTGCGGCAGGACTCGCGCGCGCGGGTGCTGATCTTCGCCGGGGACATCGACGACGAAGCGCTGGAGTTCGCGCGCAACGGCCGCTACGCCGAAGGCATCGCCGAGCACGTCACGCCGGAGCGCCTGGAGCGATTCTTCATCCGGCACGATCATGTGTACCAGGTCGCGAAGGAAATCCGGGAGATGTGTCTCTTCTCTGTCCACAACCTGATCAAGGACCCACCGTTCTCCCGTCTCGACCTCGTCGTGTGCCGCAACCTGCTGATCTACCTCGAGGCCGATGTCCAGAAATACGTGAACAGTCTGTTCCACTACGCCTTGCACCCCGGCGGCTACTTGTTTCTCGGACCCTCCGAAAACTTGGTCGGGCCGCCGGACCTGTTCCGCACCGTGGACCGCAAGCACCGGATCTTCCAGCGCGGCGCCAGCGTCACCCGCCTCATCGAGACTCTGCCCGCGGTGGTGTCCACGCGACCTCCAACCGGGCGTGCCGTCGCCGTGGGCCACGTCTCGGGACAACAAGCATTGGTGACGGCGCTCGAGCGCGTGCTGCTCGACCGGTACACGCCCGCCTGGGTGGTGATCAACGCGCGTGCAGAGGCGCTGCACTTCTCGGCGCGTACCGGCAAGTACCTCGAACCGGCAACAGGCGCACCGAGCGCCGACGTCGTCGAAATGGCACGCCCGGGGCTGCGGCTCGACCTGCGGACAGCGATCCACAAGGCCGTCCGGACGGGCGAGACCGTCGTGCACCAGAACGTCCTCGTGGAGACGAACGGCGACGCCCAGCGGATCAACCTGTTGGTGCGCCCCGTCACCGAGCTGGGGGCGGATGACGGACTGTTCCTCGTCGTGTTCCAGGAGGTCGGCCTACCACAGAGTCGCGCCGAGGCCGCTGCGGAAGATGCGGCGACCCCTGTCGACAGCGTGATCCAACAGCTCGAGAGCGAGCTCCGCACGACCAAGGATCACCTGCAGGCCTCGGTCGAGGAGGTCGAGACCTCCAACGAGGAGCTGAAATCGGCCAACGAAGAGCTGCTCGCGACCAACGAGGAGCTGCAGTCGTCCAACGAAGAGCTGCAGACCTCCAAAGAGGAGCTCCAGTCGATCAATGAGGAGCTGGAGACGATCAACGCCGAGCTGATCGACAAGGTGAGAGAACTCGACCAAGCGAACAGCGACCTGCTGAATCTGTTTCAGGCGACCCGGATTCCGACCCTGTTCCTGGACGGCGCTCTGGTCATCAAGCGGTTCACGGCGGCGGCGACCCAAGTGTTTCGCCTGATCGACAGCGATGCTGGGCGCCCGATCACCGATATCGCGCCGCGATTCACGGAAGACCTGCTGCCCGACATGAAAGAGGTGCTCCGCACGGCCACGCTGCGGGAACGTCAGGTGCATGTCGCCGACGGATCCGCCACGTACCTCGTCCGCATGCTGCCCTATCAGCGCATGGACAACACGCTCGACGGTCTCGCCGTCACCTTCCTCGACATCACGCACGTCCGGGGCCTCCAGGACGAGGCCCGCCACAAGGATCAGTTCCTCGCCACCCTCAGTCACGAGCTCCGAGGGCCCCTCGCCTCGGTGCAGATCTGCTTCGAAGTGCTCCAAAGCCAGGGCACCGACGTCAAACGAGGCAAAGACGCGCTGGCGGTCGCGGCCCGGCAGCTCGAGCACCTCTCGGCCCTCGTGAACGAGCTGCTCGATGCATCCCGGATCGTGACGGGCGTGATCTCGCTCCAGCGATCGGACCAGGACCTGGTCGACGTCGTGCGGACGAGCGCCGATGACCAACGCGCGATGCTGGGCGGCGCCGGCGTCCGCCTGGACCTCAGCTTGCCCTCCACCCCGCTATGGATGCATTGCGACCCGCGACGCGTGGGGCAAATCGTCGTCAATCTGCTCGGGAACGCGGTCAAGTTCACGGACCGCGGCGGGCTTGTCACGCTCTCCCTCCGACGGGACGACACGACGCATACGGCGGTGCTCAGCGTGCTGGACAACGGCCTGGGCATCGAACCCGAGATGCTCCCCCGCTTGTTCGAACCCTTCAGCCAAGCGGACACGGGCGACCCCCGCACGCGCGGCGGCTTGGGACTCGGCTTGGCTCTGGTGCGCGGGCTGGTGACGGCCCACGGTGGTACTGTGGAGGCACGCAGCGACGGTCGCGGTCGCGGCGCCGAGTTTACCGTTCGCCTGCCGTTGCTCGACCGATCACCGGAGGCAGTGGCGCCCCGACCAATCCCCACCGGGGACCCGCGCGCCCTGCAGCATCGGATCCTGATCGTCGAAGACAGTTGGGACTTTGCCGAAAGTCTCCGCAGCATCCTGGAAGTCGCCGGCCACGAGATTCAGGTCGTCGCGGACGGTGAGGGGGCTCTGGCGAAAGCCACCAGCTTCCGCCCGGACATCGTGCTGTGCGACATTGGCCTGCCGGGCAAATTGGACGGGAATGCCGTCGCCACTGCCATTCGTCGCGACGCGACGTACGGCGCGCCCTACCTGATCGCGTTGAGCGGGTACGGCCAGCCGTCCGACAAGGCACGGGCCCTAGCCGCGGGGTTCAACAACCACGTGACTAAGGGCGAGCACCCGCGCGTGCTGTTGGGCCTGATCGCCGACGTGCCGTCGCAACGCTGACGGTGCCCTTTCTTAGCGCAGCGCGACCCGCCTGACCAGCAGTCCGGTGGTGGATACGCGCACCTCGTAGGTGGCGCCACCCGGTGCCGTGGCACTGGTGAATGTCGCCGAGCCGTACTCCGCATCCACGAACGGCCGCAGCACCCAATAGCGTCGGGCCAAATCGAAGGCATCGAACGGCTTGTTCACGGCCAGCGAATACACCGTGCGCTCCTTCGTCTGTTCGTCGGTGAGCGCCTGATAGCGCCCCGAAATGCGGTCCAGCTCGTAGACCGTCTCGAGACCAAGCAGCGTGCCGAGCGGCCGCCACTTCAGGACGTGGGCGTCGACGTAGACGGCATCGCCGGCGAGATCGAACATGTGCAGGCTGCTGTCGGGCAGGGTCACCGTCGCCCGGAAGTGGTGCGGCCCGATGGGCTCCGTCTTGATCGTCGCGGCAAGTGCCTCCTGAGTGAATGCGCGATACCCATGAATCCCGATCGTAATCGCGCCGAGCAGCATGCTGGAGGTGAGCAATAACGCCGCGGCGAGAAAGCCAACCAGGGAGCTCAGGCGGCGACGGTTCCGCCACGCGGACGCCGCGAGGTAGATCAGCGCCAGGGCGAAGAGCGTGAATGCGACCATGACGAGTCGCAGAATGCCAGTCATACCCTACACGTTACGCGCGACCTGCCTCTGGCGCGAATTCGACGTCCTCACCACCTTGTCGGCTCACCGACCGAACAAGGCACATGAAACGCTCCAGATGGATCACGATAGCGGTCGTCGCGGCGGTGATTGCGCTCTTCTTCTATATGACCACGGCCCGCGCCAACCAGGAGTGCACGGTTTGCGTGGAGTTTCAGGGACGCTCGAACTGCGCCACCGCGGCCGGAGCCACGGCCGCCGAGGCCACTGAAACGGCGCACAGCACCGCGTGTGGACCGGTGGCGAGAGGGATGAACGAGACCATCGCGTGCGGGAATCGCGCACCGGTGTCGGTGCAGTGCAAGAATCGCAGAGGTTAAGGTGACGGGATTCTCGATCCCGAGGGTCGCGATTCCCGCCGCTTTACTCCAGACGGCCGGTGGCAAACGCGATGGCGAGGTCTACGTGATGGAGCGCGTACCGCAGCATGCAGGTCGTGAAACGCCACTCGACATGCTGAATCGCGCGGAGGGATTCTTTCCCTTCCGACCCAAGGGTGACGGCGCCGGCGTGCAGCTGGTCGCCAAGGCGCGCACCGTGTCCCTCACCGTGCCGCTGGCCGAGCCCGAGGACAAGGCCAGACTCTCGGCAGCCAAGCAGGCTCGCTTCGAGGTCACGCTGGCGGATGGCACGCAGCTCCGCGGCTGGGCGACGCTGGAGCTGCCACAACACCACTCGCGCGTGCTCGATTATCTCAATGCCGCGGCAGAGCCATTCTTCGCCATCGTGACCGACGATGGAGTGCATCTCGTAAACCGCGCGCACGTCCTGTACGCGCGCCCGGAGGACTGATTCATGCCGGCACGGCTCGATCCCTTTCTCGACGTGATGCTGCGCGAGCGCGCCGATCAGCTGTACTTGCTGCCGGATGAGCCGGTCACGCTGGTGAAAGACGGCAAGCCCCGCAAAGTCTCAAAACAGCCGCTCACCGATCAGCACATCTACGCCCTGATGGTGGAAGTCGCCCCGCCGGAAGCGGCGGACAAGATCGACCAGAACGCGGAGACGGAGTTCGATTACGCGGGCGCGAACGGTCTGGTGCGCGTGCGCATCGTTCCCGAAGCGGGTCGCCTGACGGCGGTCATCTCCGCGATTCGCCGGGCGTCGGAGGGAATGGCAGCCCCCCCCCCACCCCCCGCGGTCGCCCAGCCGCCAAGCTCGGAAACGACGGCCAAACGCCCGGCGTCACAACCGGCGGCTGCCCAGGCACCTCCACCGCCGCCTGTCGCGAAGCCAGCCCCGAAGGCACCCCGGGCATCGGTCATCGCCGCCGCGCCTATGGTCGACAGTCCCATGTCGACGCCGGGCGAGCTGCCGGGCGAGTTCGCGTCGTCCGAGTTCCAAGCGGCAGAACAGAAGCTGGGCAAGCTGCTGCGCGCCTTGGTGCAGTCGAGCAGCTCGGACCTGCACCTCCGCGTCGGTGAGCCCCCGCTGTTCCGCACGCACGGCGAGATCAAGCGGCAGTCGGGCACCGGGCTGAGCGTGAACGACCTCGAGCTGCTCGTGCTCTCGATCATGCCGGAGCGCAACCGCGGCGAATGGAAGGAAACGGGCGACACCGACTTCGCCTATGAGATCTCCGGGCTGGCGCGCTTCCGCGTCAACGCCGCCCGCGATCGCAAAGGCCCGGTGGCCGTGTTCCGCGTGATCCCGGCCAAAGTTGTGACCGTAGAAGAAATGGGGTTGTCCGACGAGGTGCAGAGGCTCTGCTACCTCAAGAAAGGGCTGGTGCTGGTCACCGGCCCCACTGGCTCCGGAAAATCCACGACGCTGTGCGCGCTGATCGACCTCGTCAACCGCTCACGCAGCGATCACATCATCACGATCGAAGACCCGATCGAGTTCGTGCACGAGAACAAGAAATGCCTGATCACGCAGCGCCAGGTCCACGTGCATACCGACAGTTTCAAGTCGGCGCTGCGCGCGGCGCTGCGCGAAGATCCCGACATCGTGCTCGTCGGCGAGATGCGCGACCTCGAGACGATCGCGATCGCGATCGAAACGGCGGAGACGGGACACCTGGTGTTCGGGACGCTGCACACGACGACGGCGTCGTCGACTGTCGACCGCATCATCGATCAGTTCCCGGCCGATCGCCAGGCGCAGATCCGCGTGATGCTGTCGGAATCGCTGAAGGGCGTGATCTCGCAAACGCTCTGCAAGAAGGTCGGAGGTGGCCGGGTCGCGGCCCGTGAGATCCTGCTCACGACGCCGGCCATCTCCAACCTGATCCGCGAGGCCAAGGTGTTCCAGATTCCTTCGATCATTCAGACCAGCAAGAAACTGGGCATGCTGACCCTGAACGACGCGCTCCTCGAGCTCGTCGAGAAGAAGCTGATCGAGCCAGACGAAGCCTACATGCGTTCGGTCGAGAAAGCGGGCCTGGTTGCCAGCCTCAAGGCCAAAGGCCTCAAGGTCACGTTGACCGCAGAAGGTTGAGTTTCTTCCTCGGAGGTGTGCCGTATGCGATTTCGCAGCGTAGCCGTCCGCCTCATTGTACTAGCCGTTCTCGCCGCCGCCGCGGCATGCAGTGACACCGGTCCCACGACGGGACCTGAGCCCACACCGCTGATCCGGCCGACGCAGGCGCCCGACATCGCCTCGCTGACGCGCGCGCTTCCCGGCTTCGGCGGTCTCTTCGTCGATCACGGTGTGCCGACCGTCTATCTCACTGATCTCGGGCAGCGGAGCCTCGCCGAACAGCTACTCGGTGGCTTTGCCCGCGCGCGGGGTGCCACGGGAATCCGTGTCCTCGCCGGACGCTTTGCCTATCAGGACCTCGACAAGTGGTTCCAGAAGATGTCGAATGACGCGTTTGAGCAGGGCGGCGTGGTCTTCGTCGATCTCGACGAGGCCGCGAATCGTGTGCTGGTCGGCGTGGAGCGCGGTTCATCCCATGCCAACATTCGTAGCCTGGCCGCGCGGCTCGGGGTGCCCGTCGCGGCGCTGACGGTGCGCGACGCCGATCCGATCCACTATGCCGCCGGCCTGCAGGATCAGGTCCGACCAATCGTGGCGGGTCTGCAGATCAATTTCCCCGGCTTCCTCTGCTCGCTCGGCTTCAACGCGGTCAGTGGCGGCCAGAACTCGTTCGTGACGGCGTCCCACTGCACCACCACACAGGGTGGCGTCGAGGGGACGCAGTACTGGCAGTCGCTGTCCAGTCAGCCGAACAGCTTCATTGGGACCGAAGTAGCCGATCCGCAATACGTCCGCGGCAAGGGCAAGAACAGCGCGTGCCCCAAGGGGCGGCGCTGTCGCTTCAGCGACTCCGCGCGCGCCGCCTACGCGGCGGGCGTGCCGTTCACCCTGGGCGGCATCGCGCAAACGAGCGGCCCGAACAACGGCTCGCTGGTGATCACCGGCACGTTCACGATCGTGGGCGAGGGTGGTGAAATCGTCGGCGACGTCGCGAACAAGGTCGGTCGCACGACCGGCTGGACCCAGGGCGTCATCACCAACACCTGCGTCAATGTCGGTGTGTCGGGCACGAACATCGTCCAGCTCTGCCAAGACCTCGTGACCGCCGGCGTCGGCCCCGGCGACTCCGGCTCGGATGTGTTCCTCGATACCGGGTCGGGCGTGAGACTGCTCGGCGTCCTGTGGGGGGGAAATGGAGCGGGCACCCAGTTCGTGTACAGCCCCATCGCGAACGTCGAGCAGGAGCTCGGACCGCTCACGACGTTCTGAACGCGCTCGAGTTCACGCTTGCCATTGCGCCACGGGCGCGCGTCGGTCGACGCGCGCCCGTTACGCTCCGCCTCCGCAACACCTCCAACCGGCCGGCCGAAGCGCATTTCCTTGGCCGCACCATCGTGTTCGACATCATCATCGCGCGCAACAACGGGGCGATCGTGTGGCGGCGGCTGGCACATGGCGTCGGCCCCAGCATTCTGCAGCTCCGCACGCTCGCTCCCGGCGAACGACTGGAGTGGCACGACGCCTGGGTGCCTGAGGAGCCCGGCCGCTACCGGGCCCAGGGCGTGCTGCCGTCCGATGACCCTGAGCCGCGGCGTACCCCGTGGGTCGCTTTCGACGTCAGCCCTTGATCGTCTTGGTCGCCTCGTCCCACGTCACCGTCGTGCGCCGGAAATACGCCTCGTTCGCCATGTGGCACGCGAGCGCGGCATTGTGCCCGAACACCACATCCTCGACCACCGGTTTCCGCGTGCGCACCGCTTCGAAGTAATTCCACAGGTGCGGCCGCGTGTCATCGAAGTCCGGAGTGCTGAACGACACCGTTTCGGTCAGGGCCGGTGCCTGGCCCGCCTGCAGATCGTGCTCCTTATGCCACTGCGTCTGGTACGCTTCCCTCAGCGCGTGGGGGTAGCTGCCGGTGTAATAGCTGGGCCAGTGGTCTTTGCCGTCTTGCGGTGAGAACGTGAGCGTGTTGCCGGACACCTCGAGCACTCCCTGCGATCCCTGGATCCGGTACTGCTCGGGCATCTCTGTCCCGAGGTTCAGACGCATATACACTGGGAGATCGGTCGCGCCGTAGTAGTACATCGTCGCGTGCACATCGGGCATGTTGCGGCCGTCTTTCCAGCGCCGGATGCCGCCCATCGACGCGGCCTGCTTCGGCGGTTCGTTGATGCCGAGCATGAACTGCATGCCGCTGATCAGATGGACGAGGAGATCGCCGGCGACGCCGGTGCCGTATTCCTTCCAGCAGCGCCACCGCGCAAAGATGTTCCCATCGAGCGGGCGCTTCGGCACGTCGTTCTGCCACGTGTCCCAGTCGAGCGTCTTGAGAGAGAGATCGGGCGGTGGCGGATACTCCCAGGCGCCGGTCGGATCGTTGCGGCCCAGCCAGCCTTCGACCAGCGTCAGGTCCCCCAACATTCCCTGCGCAATCATGTCCTTCGCCTTGGCGCAGATCTGCGAGCTGACCCGCTGCGAGCCGACCTGCAGGATGCGCCCGCTCTTCTTCACGGCGTCTACCATCGCCACGCCGTCGGCGGCGTTATGCGACATCGGCTTCTCGATGTAGATGTCCTTCCCCGCACTCACCGCTTCCACGACCATGCGCCGGTGCCAGTGATCGGGGACCGCAGCAACGATGCAATCGATGGTTTTGTCGTCGAGCAGCCGGCGATACTCGCGCGTGGTCGGCAGAGTCGCCCCGGCGATTTCTTTCGCCAAGGTGTGGCGGCCATCATAGAGGTCGGCTGCACCGGCACAGACTACGCCCGGCAGGGAAATCGATGTCCCGAGAAGCCCGTTGCCTTGCATCCCGACGCCCACCATGCCGAAACGGACGGTGTCGCTGGGCGCGACTCTACGAAATGTGAATGGTTGTGCGACGAACGAGACGCCCGCGGCTGCGGCGCTTGCTTCCAGAAAATCACGACGGGACCAGTTGGATTTCTTCATGGCGGTTCTCCCTGAAATTCGGGGTGGAACCGCCAATTATGGCCCGAGAATCCGCCTTCGGCTATCGCGCTGGATAGGTACCGAGGACGCGAATACCCGACGTGAACGCCCGCAATTCCTCGAGCGCCGCGGCGATCCCCTGCCCCGTATCGACCACATCGAGATAGAACAGGTATTCCCAGGGCCGGCCGGGGAGCGGCCGTGACTCGATCTTCGTCAGATTCAAGCCTCGGGCGGCGAACACGCCCAACGCGCGATGCAGCGTGCCGGGAGTGTTTCCGAGCGAGAGCATCAGCGACGTCTTGTTCGCCGCCTCACGCGACGCGGGAGCGCGTGCGACGACCAGAAATCGCGTGTAGTTCTCGGCGTGATCCTCGAGATCCTCCTCGAGCACCGCCGCGCCGTACAGCTCCGCCGCCAGCTTCGACGCGATGGCGGCCTCCGCGTCCGCCCTGCCGGCCATGAGATCGCGCACACTGCCAGCCGTGTCGTACGCCGGCACAGCCACGAGATCGGGGTGCGTGGTGAAGAAGCGGCGACATTGGGCCAGCGCGACGGGGTGTGACGCGACGCGACGCACGTCGGGCAGCCGCGTGCGCGGAGACGCGATCAAACAGTGGCGAATGCGCAGCTCGGTCTCGGCGACAACGTGCAGCGCGTGCGCGCTGAGCAAGTCGTAATTCTCGTGCACCGATCCCGCAAGCGTATTCTCGATCGGTACGACGCCGCTCGTTGCGTCGCCGCCTTCGACGGCGCGGAACAAGTCCACGAACGTGGCGCAGGGCACGAGCCGGATGACGGCGCCGTGGGTCTCGAGTGCCGCAGCGTGACTGAACGATCCCGCTTCGCCCTGGATCGCAACGGCCCCCCCATCAGGCATCGGTCACCGCCCCGTGACTGCTGCTCGATACGAGCCGGGCGTATTTGGCCAGCACGCCGGTCGTGTAGCGCGGAGCCGGCGCTTTCCATTTCGCGCGCCGCGCCGCAAGCTCGCGCTCGGCGACGTTGATCCGCAGCTCCCCGCGGCCGGCGTCGATCGTGATCGAGTCGCCCTCGCGCACCAGCGCCAACGGGCCGCCCAGCGCCGCCTCGGGCGCAACATGGCCCACGACGAGCCCATGTGTGCCGCCGGAGAACCGGCCGTCCGTAATCAGGCCGACGGTCTCGCCGAGCCCCGCCCCAATCAGCGCCGCCGTCGGCGCCAGCATCTCGCGCATCCCTGGCCCGCCCTTCGGCCCCTCGTACCGAATCACGATGACGTCGCCCGCGTGAATGCTCCCCGCGAGGATGGCGGCTAGACACGCCTCCTCGGAATCGAAGACGCGGGCGGGGCCGCTGATGTCGTGAGCGCCGTGACCACTCACCTTTGCGACCGCGCCTTCGGGCGCGAGGTTGCCGCGCAGGATGACGATATGCCCCTGGGGCGCGAGCGGTCGATCCCACGGCCGGATCACATCCTGATCCGGCGACGGACCCGCCGGCACGTCCTTGAGCACCTCCGCGACGGTGCGGCCGTCGATCGTGAGCGCGTCGCCGTGCAGCACGCCGTTCGCATACAGGATGCGCATCACCTGCGGAATCCCGCCGGCGCGATGCAGATCCGTGGCGACGTAGCGCCCTGACGGCTTGAGATCGCACAGCACCGGCACGCGCAGGCGCGCTATCTCGAAATCTTCGAGCGCCAGCGGCACGCCCGCCGCGCGCGCGATGGCGAGCAGGTGCAGCACGGCGTTGGTCGATCCGCCGATCGCCATCACCACCGCGATCGCGTTCTCGAACGCTTTCTTGGTCAGGATCTGGCGGGGCAGACGCCGCGCGTGCACCGCTGCGAACAGGACTTCCGCCGAGCGCGCCGCGCTGTCTGAAGTCTCTTGATCGACGGCCGCCATCGTGGACGAGCCAGGGAGGCTCATGCCCATGGCCTCGATGGCCGCGGACATCGTGTTTGCCGTGAACATGCCGCCGCACGAGCCCGCGCCGGGACAGGCACGCCGCTCGATCTCCAGCAGCTCGTCCTGCGGCATGCGCCCCGCCCCGGCTGCCCCGACCGCTTCGAACACACTCACCACCGTGAGATCCTGCCCGGCGTAGTGACCGGGCTTGATCGTGCCGCCGTAGACGAAGATCGCCGGGATGTCGAGCCGCGCGATCGCGATCATCGCGCCGGGCATGTTCTTGTCGCACCCGCCGATCGCGAGCAGCCCGTCCATGCGCTGCGCGCCGCACACCGTCTCGATCGAATCGGCGATCACCTCGCGCGACACGAGCGAATAGCGCATCCCTTCGGTGCCCATCGAAATGCCGTCGCTGACGGTGATCGTTCCGAACGTCTGGGGCATCGCGCCGGCCTGCCGCAGCGCCTGTTCGGCGCGGCGCGCGAAACGATCAAGCCCGGCATTGCACGGCGTGATCGTGCTGTGGGCGCTTGCGATCCCGACGATGGGCTTCCCGAAGTCGCCGTCCTTGAATCCCACCGCGCGCAGCATGGCGCGATTCGGCGCGCGCTCGAGTCCCTCGGTGATCGCGCGGCTCCGAAAATTGTCGCTCACGAGAGTCCCTCGAGCGCGGCGGCCCCGACTAGGTCGGCGACCCGCGCGCCCATTTCCACCGTTCCGATCCACGACTCACCGCGCAGCGCGAGATCCTGCGTGCGCGCGCCCGCATCGAGTGCTGCCGCGATCGCATCGTCCACCGCGGCGGCAGCCTCTGGTTGCTTGAGGCCATGGCGCAGGAGCATCGCGACCGTGGCGATCGCACCGATCGGATTGGCCACGTCGCGCCCAGCGAGGGGCGGAGCCGATCCGTGCACCGGCTCGAAGAGACCGGGTCCCGACCCGAGCGACGCCGACGGCAGGAGGCCGAGCGAGCCCGCGAGGACGGCGGCCTCATCGCTGAGGATGTCGCCGAACATGTTCTCTGTCAGCAGCACGTCGAACGTCGCCGGATCGGAGACCAGCCGCATGGCGGCGGTATCGACATAGCTGTGTTCCAGCCGCACCTCGGGATAGTCGCGCGCGACCCGCGCGACCGTTTCGCGCCACAGCTGCGACACTTCGAGCACGTTCGCCTTGTCGACGGATGTGACGAGCCGCCGCCGTCCCCGGGCCGCCTCGAACGCGACCTGCGCCACGCGGTCAATCTCGGAGGCGCTATACGAGAGCGTGTTCACCGCGCTCGAGCCGTGACGCCCGCGCGGCTCTCCATAGTAAAGCCCACCAGTCAGCTCGCGGACGACCAGGAGATCGACGCCCCGCAGACGTTCCGGCTTCAGTGGCGAGCAATACAGCAGCGCCTGATGCACTGTAACCGGCCGGAGATTGGCATAGACATCCAACAACTTTCGCAACGCAAGCAGGCCGGTTTCTGGACGCAACTCGCGGGGCGCGTTGTCCAGCGACGGATCGCCCACCGCTCCGAGCAACACCGCGTCGCTCTTCACGACCGCGGCACGGGTCTCGGGCGGCAATGGATTGTTCGCCACTCGGACCGCGGCGGCACCGATCGGGAACGTCTCGAGCGCAAACCGCAGGTCGAAGCGCTCGCCCACGGCCTCGAGCACCCGCACCGCCTGCGCGATCACCTCAGGTCCGATGCCGTCGCCCGGCAGCACAGCGATGCGATACGTCTTCATGCGTGACTCCGCTCATACGCGGCGATGCTCGGCTCTTCGAGCAGGGTGCGGCCGATCTCGTCGAGTCCGCGCAGCAACAGCTCGCGGCCGTACGGATCGGGACTGAAGCGCGTCGAGTAGCCGCGGTCATCGGATACGCTGCACTGCTCGAGGTCCACATCGATCTCGTACGAACCGCCTGCCGCGCGTCCGAGCAATATCGCAACGTCGGCCGAGGGCAGCTGCACCGGCAGGACGCCGTTGCGGTAGCAGTTGGCCAAAAAGATGTCGGCGAACGACGGCGCGATGATGGCGCGGAAGCCGTACTGCGCGAGCGCCCAGACGGCATGCTCGCGCGAGGATCCGCAGCCGAAGTTTGCACCGGTCACGAGGATCGTCGCGCCCTGCGCCTCCGGGCGATTGAGCTCGAAGTTCGGATCGGCGCGCCAGTCGTAGAACAGGCTCGCGCCGAACCCCGTCCGATCGACGCCCTTGAGGAACTGCTTCGGGATGATCTGATCGGTGTCGACGTCGCGGCGCGGCAACGCCGCGGCCTTCCCCCGATGCCGCACGAAGGGAGTCATTGAGTCACCATCCGCGCACATCCACGAGTCGACCCTCGATCGCGGCGGCGGCCGCCATCACGGGACTCATGAGGTGCGTGCGCCCGCCGCGGCCCTGCCGGCCCTCGAAATTGCGGTTGGACGTCGCCGCGCAGCGCTCGCCGGCACCCAGCACGTCGGCATTCATGCCGAGGCACATGGAGCAGCCGGCATTGCGCCACTCGAACCCCGCTTCGCGGAACACGCTATCCAATCCCTCCTGCTCCGCCTGCGCTTTCACGCGCTGCGAGCCCGGCACCACCATCGCCCGCACGCGCGACGCGACGTGGCGGCCACGCACGATGTTGGCGGCCGCGCGCAGGTCTTCGATGCGCGCGTTCGTGCACGAGCCGAGAAACACGCGATCGATCGGAATCCCTGCGAGCAGTGTGCCGGGGGTGAGCCCCATGTATTCGAGCGCGCGCGTCGCGGCCTCGCGCTCGTTCTCGCTCGCGAGCTGCGCCGGATCGGGAACGCGGGCGGTGATGTCGGCGACCATACCGGGCGTCGTGCCCCACGTGACTTGCGGACCCACCGTCCCCGCATCAAGCCGCACATGCGTGTCGTAGTCCGCGGTCGGATCCGAGCGAAACGTCTGCCAGCGCTCCACCGCTTTCGCCCAGGCCGCGCCGCTGGGCGCGCGGGGGCGTCCCTCGAGGTAGGCAAACGTGACCTCGTCGGGCGCGATCATCCCGGCCCGCGCGCCCGCCTCGATCGACATGTTGCACACCGTCATGCGCTCTTCCATCGATAGCGCGCTGATGGCATTGCCGGTGTATTCGATGACATGTCCCGTTGCCCCGGCGGTCCCGATCTTTCCGATGAGCGCGAGGATCAAGTCCTTGGCCCCGACTCCTGGCTTCAGGCTCCCGCTTATGCGCGCTTCCAGGTTGTGCGGCTTCTTCATCACGATGCATTGGGTCGCGAGCACGTGCTCGACCTCGCTGGTGCCGATGCCCAGGGCGAACGCCCCGAACGCGCCGTGTGTCGAGGTGTGCGAGTCGCCGCAGACGATCACCATGCCCGGCTGGGTTGCCCCCAGCTCGGGACCAATGACGTGCACGATGCCCTGCCCCGGCGAGTCGAGATCGAACAGCTCGATGCCGAATTCCCGGGCGTTGCCGCCGAGCGCATCGACCTGCCGCGCCGCGATGGCATCGCCAATGGGCAGCGACCGGTCGCCGGTGGGCACATTGTGATCGACGGTCGCCAGCGTCAGCTCCGGGCGGCGCACGGTACGCTTCTCGCGCTTGAGGCCCGCGAACGCCTGCGGCGACGTCACCTCGTGGACCAGATGCAGATCCACGTAGAGGAGCGACACGCCGTCCGCGAGCTCGCGGACGACGTGCGCGTCCCATACGCGGTCAAACAATGTTCTCATGCGGTGGCTGACTCACGCTCAGCTGGGCGATGAGCCTTCGGCTTGGCGCGCTTTCCTTCCTCCGTCCACGGCATCATCGCCCGCAGCCGAGCGCCGACCTGCTCGATCTGCGAGTTCTGCGCGGCGCGGCGCAGCTCGGCGAAACGAGGCGCACCGGCGCGGCATTCTGCGATCCACTCTTTCGCAAACACGCCGTTGCGGATGTCGGCGAGCAGTTTCCGCATCTCTTCGCGCACCGCGGGACTAATGACGCGGTCGCCACGCGTCAGATCTCCGTACTCGGCCGTATTGCTGATCGAATGCCGCATGAACCCGAGGCCGCCGCGATAAATCAGATCGACGATGAGCTTCAGCTCGTGGAGACACTCGAAGTACGCCATCTCCGGCGAGTACCCCGCCTCGGTCAGCGTCTCGAAGCCGGCCTGAATGAGCGCCGTGACACCGCCGCACAGCACCGCCTGCTCGCCGAACAGATCGGTCTCGGTTTCCTCGGCGAACGTCGTCCCGATGACTCCCGCGCGTGAGCACCCGATCCCCGTAGCGTAGGCGAGGGCGTTCTGCAACGCCTTCCCTGTCGCGTCCTGATGGATCGCGACGAGCCCCGGCACGCCGCGCCCTGCCTGATACTCGCTGCGCACCAGATGCCCCGGAGATTTCGGTGCGATCATCGAGACGTCGACCCCGGCCGGCGGCACGATCTCGCCAAAGTGGACGTTGAAGCCGTGGGCGAACATTAGTGTCTTCCCGGGACCCCCACCGAGCGCGGGAGCGATGGCGGCCTCGTAGACCGCGCGCTGCTCCTGGTCGGGCACCAGCATCATGATCACGTCGCCCGCTTTAGCGGCTTCGGCGACGGGACGCACATCCAGACCATCGGCGGTTGCCTGCTTCCACGATGCGCCGCCGGGCCGGAGTCCGACGATGACCTTCGCGCCCGAGTCACGCAGGTTCTGCGCGTGGGCATGCCCCTGACTGCCGTATCCGATGATGGCGAACACGCGATCGCGCAGCCGCGCGCGGTCCGTGTCCGCCTCGTAGTACACGCGCACCGATGAGGCCATATCGTCTCCAGAGGATGGGGATTGGTGTAGGGGCGCAGCATGCTGCGCCCCTACGTCATGTGATGGGGGGGGTGAGGACGCCGTAGCCTCGCGAACCCCAACCACATTTTGGATTTGCAGCAGCAGGCTCTCGACCGTCGCGTCGTCGGCGTCGATCTCACACGTCAATCGCCAGACGCCGGGCGGGCCGTGCGAGTCGACGGCGAACCCGCCAATCGGCAGGTTGCGACGCCGCAGCGCGCCGCACGCACGGCCGAGCGTGAGGAGATCGCTGGTCATCACCACGCTCACCGTCCGGGGTTTCTTCATACGGGCGCCGCCTCGAGCGGCTCGGACAGCGAACCACCCGGCACGATCATCGGGAAGACGTTGGCCTCTTGCTCGATCACCAGCTCGACCAACGCCGGCCCGGGAGCGGCATTGGCCTGCCGCAGCACGTCCGTCACGTCGGCTGCCTTGGTGACGCGCCATCCGGGAATGCCGTAGGCGTCGGCCAGTTTCACGTAGTCGGGACTCAGGATCGGCGTGTTCGAATATCGGCCGCCGTGGAAGAACTGCTGCCACTGACGGACCATGCCGAGGTAGCCGTTGTTGAAGACGGCGAGCTTCACCTCGATCCCTTCCTGCACCATCGTGGCCATCTCGGCCATGTTCATTTGGAATCCGCCGTCGCCGGAGATCGCCCAGACCGGCTCGTCCGGACGGGCGAGCCGCACCCCCATCGCGGCGGGCACGGCGAAGCCCATCGCGCCCAGACCACCCGACGTGATGTGTGTGTTTGGCCGCTGGAAGGGATAGCGCTGGGCGACCCACATCTGATGCTGGCCAACGTCCGAGACGATCGTACAACGCCCGCCCGTGACATCGGCGAGCGCGGACAGGATCACCTCGGGCGACAGCCCACCGGCAAACAGCTCCTCGCGATCGTGCTTTAGCCCTTGGATCTCCTCGCGCCAGGGGAGGCAGTCACGCGCTGTCACGATCGACAGCAGCCGCTCGAGTACGCGGCGCGCGTCGCCCACGATCCCGACGGCCACGGGCACGTTGAGGCCGATCGCGGCTGGGTTTACGTCGATGTGTACGATCTTCGCGCGCGGCGCGAACGTGGCGGTATTGCCGGTCACGCGATCGTCGAACCGCATGCCGATGCCCACGATGAGATCCGCTGCCTGGATGGCCTTGTTGATGTGCACCTCACCATGCATTCCCGGCATGCCGAGGTGGAGGTCGTGCGACTGCGGGAAGGCGCTGATGCCGAGCAGCGTGGTGATCACGGGGGTACCGGTGCGCTCCGCGAGCTCCCGCACCTCCGCGTACGCGCCACTGATGATCACGCCGCGGCCGATCATCAGGAGCGGACGCTCCGCCTGGGCGATGAGATGTGCGGTTTGCTGGATGGCGTCCTCGAAATCCCGGGTGTCAGGTGTCAGGTGTCTGAACTTCCGTGACCCCTGAGACCCGGCACCTGACATCTTGTATTCGGCCTTCTGGTTCTGCACGTCTTTCGGCACGTCCACGAGCACGGGGCCGGGCCGCCCTTCCATCGCGATCGCCATGGCCTCACGCACGTCGTCGGCCAGATCTTCGATGTCGCGCACGAGCACGTTGTGCTTGGTGACGGGCAGCGTCACCCCGACGACGTCGGTCTCCTGAAACGCGTCGCGGCCCAGCATCGGCCGCCCCACCTGACCGGTGATCGCGAGTACCGGCGATCCGTCCATGTGCGCCGTCGCCAATCCGGTGACGAGATTGGTGGCGCCCGGGCCGGACGTCGCGACGCACACGCCCACGCGGTTGCTCGCGCGCGCATAGCCGTCCGCCGCATGCGCGGCTGCCTGCTCGTGGCGCACGAGGATGTGGCGCAGCCCGGCGTGGCCGTGGAGTGCGTCGTAAAACGGCATGATCGCGCCGCCGGGATAGCCGAACATCACCTCGACTCCCGCATCTACCAGTGTGCGGCAAATGATCTGCGCGCCGGTCAGGAGCTCGCTCATAGGCTACACTCCCCAGAAGTAGCTGCTGCTCAGCGCCATCGTCTCCAGCCCGGCGGCGTGGTCAGCCTTGTTGAGGGCATGCACCAGCGCGCGCGCGCCCGCCTCGACGATGTCCGTGGAAGCGCCGTGACCGCTGAGGGATTTCCCGTCGATGCGCACCTGCAGCACGACTCTGCCCAGACTATCGCGTCCCGGCGTGACCGACTGCACCGACAGATCGAGAACTTCGATCGCGCGGCCCAGCGCTTCGCCAATGGCCGCGAAGGCCGCGGCGATCGGACCGTTCCCCGTCGCCGTCGCGGTACGCTCGTTGAACCCCGGGCCCGCGAGGCGCACCTCGGCGGTGGCAGTCTCGGTGCCGCACGTCACGCGGAGGCTGGTGAGGTTGTAGACCTCGGGCGCCTGGTGGAACCCTTCGTGGAGCAGGGTGAGCAGATCTTCGTCGAGGATCTGACGCTTCTTGTCGGCAAGTGTCGTGAATGCCTCGTACAACTGCTCGAGCGTGGTCGCGTCGGGCTCGTAGCCGAGCTCGCGATAGCGGCGCTCCAGCGCATGGCGGCCCGAGTGTTTGCCGAGCACGATGCTGGACCCGCCGGCCCCCACCGTTTCGGGGGAGATGATCTCGTAGGTCAGGCCATTCTGCAGCATGCCGTGCTGGTGGATCCCCGCCTCGTGCGCGAAGGCGTTGCGACCGACGATCGCCTTGTTGGGCTGCGGGAAGACCCCGATCTCGAGCGACAGCATCCGGCTCGTTCGCATGATCTCGCGCGGATTGACCTGGCACTGAAACGCGACTACCTGAGGTCGCGTGCGTCCCGCCATCACGATTTCCTCGAGCGCGGCATTGCCGGCTCGTTCGCCGATCCCGTTGACCGTGCACTCCACCTGTCCGGCGCCGGCTTCGATGGCGGCGAGCGAGTTGGCGACGGCGAGGCCGAGGTCGTCATGGCAGTGCGCGCTCAGCACCACGTTCGCTGCCTCAGGAACGCGCTCGCGAATCGTCCGGAACAGCGTCGCGTATTCGCCCGGGGTCGTGTAGCCGACCGTATCGGGCAGGTTGATCGTCGTCGCGCCCTCCGTAATCGCGACCAGGACGACGCGGGCGAGGAAGTCGAGGTCGCTCCGCGTCGCGTCTTCCGCCGAGAACTCGACATCTGGCGTGTACCCCCGGGCGCGCCGTACCGCGGAGCGGACGCGTTCGATGCAGGTCGCGCGATCGATGCGCAGCTTTTGTTCGAGATGGAGGTCCGATGTCGCGATGAAGACATGGATCCGTTTGCGCTGCGCCGGCTTCAGCGCTTCCGCGGCGGCGTCGATATCGCCATCGTGGCAACGTGCCAGTGCGGCGATGATGGGACGCCGGACCGCCTCGGCCACCTGCTGGACACCGCGCAGATCGCCTTGCGACGCGGCCGGAAAGCCGGCTTCGATGACGTCCACGCCGAGCGCGTCGAGTTGGCGAGCCAGTCGCAGCTTGCCTTCTGGTGACATCGCATTCCCGGGCGCCTGTTCGCCGTCGCGCAGCGTGGTATCGAAGATGATGACATCCCTGGCCATGGCTCTCCTCCGCGGTGGAAAAAAAAAGACCGCGAACCTGGTGGGTTCGCGGCGCCGGTGCTGCTTCGTCCTACTTTCGAGCGACTTCTAGACTCGTACCTCCGCGCGCGCCGCAACCCCCCTGCTGAGTGTAAGGCTCAGCAGCAGGACGAGGCTAAGGAGCAGCGCGAAGGTGATGGTCATGTGTACGCGTCTAATCTCCACGTGTGCGGTGTGATGTCAAGGGGAGGTTGTCGAGGATGGTGGAGGTTGTGGAGGATGGTCGAGGTTAGTCATTAGGGCACGGTACAATCGCCACGTTAGAAACCGCGCGCGGTTCTGTCGATCGTTCAAGTCCTGCCAAGCGGGTTCTTCCAGCAATCCGGAGTCTTTGGCGAAATGCAGCGCGTAACCGACTTCCGAGAGCGACGACAGAGAAATGTCGAGAAACCGCCGGAATTCCTTGCGGCTTTTTCGGGACGAGCCTTCTACGATATTGACCGCCGCCGAGAATGCGGCGCGACGGGTTTGGGAGGTCAGGCCGTAACGTTCTTCCGAAGGGTATGTCTTAGTCGCCCTGTAGACCGCGAGCGCCAGGTCATGACACTCGCGCCACGCGTGCAATCGCTCATAGGGGGGAGCCACAACGCGAAACTACGGGATAACTGCTTGGGGACCGTACCATTCGGCGATGCTGCGTAGCATTTGCCTGCACCCACCTCCACCACCCTCCACCACCCTCGACCCTCCTCGACAACCTTGTTTTCAGAGCCACCGGTCGGAATTGAACCGACGACCACTCGATTACGAATCGAGAGCTCTACCGCTGAGCTACGGTGGCGGCGGTCCTTAACTTAGCGACGGGCTGATTGAGGCGGTACTCCGCTCCGCCTCGGCTGGCGCTTAGGCGAGCCGGCGACGCGCCAGCAGCGCGAAGCCCAGGAAGTAGGCTCTGAGGGAGCGCGCGGCGCCCGCCGGCGGGTCAGCCTCGAAGAACAGCCGACAGAACTCCTCCCGCGAACGCAAAATCTCTCGCCGCCGATGCCCACGCCAGCGGTCATCCCCGGCCGTCAGGTCGAACAGCTCCAAGGCTCGCGTGAGTGCCTTATCAAACCGATCGGTTCGACGCGCCTCCCACGCGGTGATCGTCCGCTCGACCTCGCTCCCCACGTTCGCCAACTGCTCGGCAAGCGTGAGTGCGCTCCAGCGGCCGGTGGCGAGTGCCGCGTGTCCTGTCATGTCTGCCCTAACCCTCCACCAGCGCCGTGACGACCTGACGAATGCGATCCTGCAATACGGGATCCTCGACATTTCGCGACCGGTTCCCCTGCGAGGGACGGACGTTGATCATCGAATCGAACTCGATCCACGTGTCTCCCTGCTCGGCAGGATACAGATTGACGCCCCATAGGTTCGCCTGGGCCGAGCCGTCCTC
>Ga0193755_1000101_pt1 | contig 23294 bp, 20 predicted proteins | sample H1a2metaG_FD_144921 | JGI IMG/M metagenome (GOLD analysis project Ga0193755, IMG submission 144921) | Soil microbial communities from a riparian zone of the East river system, Colorado, United States - H1a2 | ecosystem: Environmental > Terrestrial > Soil > Riparian zone | place: USA: East River...
CCGGTGTGGGAGGGGCCGAGGTGGGCGCATCGGGAACGGGATGTCGCCCGCCCGCGTGGCCGCGACGCCGACGGCGGTGAGGAACGCGCGGCGCGACAGCAGATCGATCACAGCAGACTCCAGGTGAAATGCGCGTGCGTAGGTTGCGCCGCCGGGCGGGCGCTGTCAACTTGCTCCCCGTGGACGTCACAGATCCGCCGAGCGTGCGCGGGGTGGTGCGCGGGATCCTGGGCGCGGCCATGGTGCTCGCCGGCCTCGCGCTCGTCGTCGTATCGACTACGGCGGGGCACATCGAATGGCGGCTCGCCGCGTTGGTGCTGGCGCTGTGGGGCGCATGGGGCTTCTTCGACTCGTTGTTCGGATGGGTGCTCGAGCCCCTGGGCGAGTTCGTGGGCAACGCGCTGACCGGCGGGTCGATGCCGGGCGGCACCACGATCACCATCCAGGACGAAACGGCGATGCTCGAGCACCTGGTCGCCGCCGATCCCCCGCCGCCGCCCCACCGGGTGGTGCTCGCCGGCATCCGCCTCGCTGAGATCTACCGCACGCACCAGCACGACGCCGCGAAAGCGGAGGCCGTCATCGCCCGGCTGGTCAGCCGGTATCCCGACGCGCCCGAGCTCAAGTATGTCCGCCCCGGTTGAGCTCTCGCTGGTCGTTCCGGTGTACAATGAGCGCGACAATCTACCGGTCCTGGTCGAGGAGATCGGCCGGGCGCTCGCCGGCCGGGGTGAGGGGGGGCGCTACGAGATCGTGGCCGTAGACGACGGCTCGACCGACGGCTCGCTCGACGTGCTCAAGGCGCTGAAGCGGGAGCACTCCGAGATTCACATCGTGGCGTTCGCCGCGAACGCAGGGCAGACCGCCGCCTTCGCCGCGGGCTTCGGCGCGGCCCGCGGGCGCGTCATCGTCACGCTCGACGCCGATCTCCAGAACGATCCGGCCGACATTCCGGTCCTTCTTGCCGAGCTCGAACAGAGCGGAGCGGCGGCGGTCGCCGGGTACCGGGTGGATCGGCGGGACTCGAGCTGGAAGCGGCTGCAGAGCCGTATCGCCAACGGTGTGCGCAACCAGCTCAACCGCGAGACGATCCGCGATACCGGCTGCTCCCTCAAGGCGTTTCGCGCCGAGGCGCTGCGCGCGCTGCCGATGTTCAACGGGATGCACCGCTTCCTGCCGACGCTCGTCAGGATGCAAGGGGGTCGGGTGACAGAGGTGCCCGTGCACCATCGGCCCCGCCGCTTCGGGAAGACGAAGTACGGGATGTGGAACCGTGTATTCCGCGCACTGGTGGATGCGCTGGCCGTGCGCTGGATGCAGCGCCGGGTGTTGCGCTACCGGGTGCGGGAGGAGCTGCCGTGAACCACGACGAATGGGTGCAGCAGATCGACCTCGAGCTGGACGGCGAGCTGAGTCTCCCCGAGCGCGCCGGGCTGGCACGCCACCTCGCGGCATGCCGGCACTGCGCCGAGGCGCGCGTGAGCCATCTCGAGCTGCGGGTCGCGTTCGCCCGCTCCGCCGGCGAGCCGCACGCGCGCACGGTACCGCGTCCGCGGATCCGCGGGCGCACGCTGGCGCTGTGGATGACGGCGAGCCTCGTCGCCGGCGCGACGGCGGGCTGGCTGGGACACATCCGGTGGGGCGGGCCGGGGTCGGAATCGATCGAGACCACTCGTGCGACCTTCCTGGCGCGCTAGCCTGGTCGTCGCGGCGCTGGGGGTGGGCGTGTGGGTAGGGGTCACCGCCGCGCCGCAGGCCCCGAGTTACCGCGTGACCTACCACCTGCGGGTGGTCGAGCGCGCGGCCGGCGAGACGCGCCTGCTCGCCAGCGCCGCGGTCAGCGGCCCGCCGGAGACGGACTTGCGCCTCGCGCTGCAGGCCCGTGCGACGGAGCTCCACGGCTTGCTCGGCACCCTCCCCGAGCCGGACACGGTGAGCCTGGGCGGCGTGTTCTTCACGCGGCGCCTGGTCGGCCGGTCGCGTCGCGGGCTGCCGCTGTGGGAGGAAGACAGCTACCGCCGGTGGTCCCGGATCCCGTGGGGCGAGACGACCCTGCTGTACCCCTTCGGGCCGCCGGCCGTCGGCCAGCGGCGGGTGGTCTGGGTGGAGATCACCGTCAGCCGCGGGTTCGCGGCGGGGGAGACGCGAGCGAGCGAGGAAGTGACCGTCATGGACAGTGGCGTCGGGTTCACCGCCCAGGCGGTGATCCCCCCGCGCCGCGTGATGGTTCGCATGACGCTGGTGCGTGGCGACACGGCGTCGAGCCAGCGTGCCGTCGATCTCGTGCCCGAGACGACCGGTCGCCGGGTCAGCTTCCAGCTGGGCCGCGAGACCTTCGACTTCGACGTCGCGCTGGAGCGGCCCGAGCCGCCCCGGACAGGCCGCGACAGCGCGCTCGCCGTCGCCATGGACGTCGTGTGCCTGCGGGTGATCGCGCCCGAGTCGCCCGAGACAGCGCGCGTCCGCTGCGGCCGGCTCGACAACATCGCCCGCCGCGTGGCCCTGGTCGGCGGCGACACGTTGATGGCCACGTTCGCCTGGCCACCGGCGCGCTGAGCACGGTATTATCCAAGGATGGTCCGGAAGCAACGGCTCGACCCTGCGATCTTCCACCTCCCCGTCGAGAAGATGCGGGAGGGCTACTACTCCGACAAATACTTCGTCCGCACACGCGAGCTGCTGCTCAAGGACGACCAGCGCCCGTGCGTGACGATGCAGGTGTTCGGCAAGGCGCCCGCTTTCCTCGGCGGCATCGACGAGGCGATCGCGATTCTCAAGCTGTGCAGCATGGAGTGGCCGGAGCTCGAGGTCTACGCCCTGTACGACGGCGATGAGATAGCGCCGTGGGAGACCGTGCTCCTCATCGAGGGCCCGTACGATGCGTTCGCCCACCTCGAGACCCTGTACTTGGGCGTTCTCGCCCGCCGCACGAAAGTCGGGACCAACACCCGCCGGGTCGTGGAAGCGGCGAGGCCGAAGCAGGTGATGTTCTTCCCGGCCCGGCACGACCATTGGCTGGTCCAGACCGGTGACGGGTACGCGGCACACATCGCGGGCGCCATCGGCGTATCGACCGACGCGCAGGCTTCGTGGTGGGGCTCGGAAGGCGTCGGCACGGTGCCCCACGCGCTCATCGCCGCCTACGGCGGCGACACCGTGCTCGCCTCGAAAAAGTTCGCCGACCTCATGGACGGGGGCATGCGTCTCATCACCCTCGTCGACTTCGAGAACGACTGCGTCGGGACGGCGCTCAAGGTGGCCCGCGCGCTGGGCGAGCGGCTCTATGGCGTACGGATCGACACGTCGGAGACCCTCGTGGACAAGTCGGTGATTCCGCAAATGGGCACCTTCAAGCCGACGGGCGTCAACCCGCAGCTCGTCTGGAACGTGCGCCGGGCGCTCGACGGGGAGGGGTTCGAGCACGTGAAGATCGTCGTCTCGGGTGGGTTTACCGTCGAAAAGATCCGGCAGTTCGAAGAGCAGGAGGTGCCGGTGGACATGTACGGCGTGGGGTCGAGCCTGTTCCAGGGCCGCTTCGATTTCACCGCGGACGTGGTGCGGGTTGAAGGGAAGCCGCTGGCGAAGGTGGGCCGGAGCTACCGGCCCAACCCGCGCCTGGAGCGCGTGGAATGATGTAGGCGCGCAGCATGCAGCGCCCCTACTTCAGGTGCTTGTCGTACCACACCAGATACCGCTCCAGCCGGTCGCGCCGGTAGCTCGGCTTGTTAATGGCGTGGTGTGTTCCCGGGTAGATCACCAGCTGGGTTTCCACGCCGAGGCTTCTGAGCGCCTGGTACATCTGCTCCGAGTTGAGGAGCGGCACGTTGAAGTCCTTGTCTCCGCACAGGAACAGGGTCGGCGTGTTGATCCGGTCGGCGTGCAGGAACGGGAATGACAGCCTGACCCAGGTGTCGACGGTCTTCCACGGCACGCCCAGCTCCCCCTCGTATTCCCGCACATACTGATCGGTGCCGTAGCCGGCCAGCACGTTGGAGATGCTCGCCCCGCTCACCGCCGCCTTGAAGCGGTGGTCCTGGGCGATCACGTAGTTGGTGAGGATCCCGCCGTAGCTCCACCCGCCCACGCCCAGCCGCGCGGGATCGGCGAGCCCCTGCGCCACCACATAGTCGACCGCGGCGAGCACGTCCTGGGCATCCTTGTTCCCCCAGTCCGCGAAGATCGCCGTGGAAAATTGCTCTCCCCGGCCGGAGCTGCCGCGCGGGTTCGCCACGACCACGAGATAACCGTGGCCGGCCAGGGTCTGGAGCTGGAAGTCGAACTCGTGCTGGTACTGCGACACGGGCCCGCCGTGAATGCGCAGGATCGTCGGGTATCGCTTTCCCGACACGAAGTCGGGCGGCTTCACCGCGAAGCCATTGATCGCCGTGCCGTCGCGGCTCTTGAAGCTGATCGGCTGCACGGCGCCCAGCTTGACCCGGGACAGCCACTCGTCGTTCTGGCGTGACAGCGGGCGCAGCGTGGTGCCGTCCAGCGCGAACACTTCGGCGGGCACGAGCGCCGTGGACGCGAGCACAGCGACCTTGCCGTTCGCGCCGGCGGCGAACGCGCTCACGACCCGGGAGCCCGATACGAGCCGCTCGATCGCGCCGCCTGCCGCCGGCACGCGCGCGAGCCCGACCGTCCGGTCGTCTTCGAGCAGGAAGTAGATGGATGACCCGTCGCCCGACCACACGGGGTTCGTCGCGTTACGATCGAGCCCAGCCGTGAGAATGCGGGGCGCGCCGCCGGCGGCCGGGACGACGGCGAGCTTCTGGACGGCGTAGTAGATGAGCTTGAGCGGGCCGCCCTGCAGGTACGCGATGGAGCGGCCGTCGGGGCTCCACGCGGGCCGGCTCTCGGTGTCGGGATCGTTGTCCGGGCCCTCGAACGTCGTGAGCTGCCGGGGCGCGACGCCTCCTCCCGGCGCGGCGTCGATCACATACAGGTCCCAATTGTTGTCGCGATCGAAGTCGGGACGTCGCTTGCTCACGAATGCGAGGGACTTGCCGTCGGGCGACCAGGCGGGCAAGACCTCGTCGTAGTCCCCCGACGTCAGCATCGTCGTCTTCCCCGACTCCACGTCGAGGACGTAGAGGTGCCGGCGTTGCTTGCCGAGGTAGCCCTCCTCGTCCTGCTTGAACTGGAACCGGTCGATCACGATCGGAGGCGGGGTCTTTGGCTTGGTGGTATCCGCGTCCGCCACGACCAGCGCGATCCGCTTGGCGTCGGGTGCCCACACATAGTCGTCCACGTCGCTCGGCAGCGTGGTGGCTTTGCGCCCCTCGCCGCCCAGGCGGTCGAGCAGCCAGATCTGTGTGTGCTCGTCCTCGCGGCTCGAGAGGAACGCGAGCCACCGCCCGTCGGGGCTCCACCGCGGCGTGTTCTCGCCCTGTTTCGACGTGGTGAGCCGGACGTTGCGCGAGCCGTCCCAGCTCGCCATCCACACCGCGCTCTTGTTCTGATCCTCGGCTGTGTCGGAGGTCGAGACCGTGTAGGCCACCCAGGCGCCGTCCGGCGAGATCTGGGGCTCACGCACGTCCCGGACGCGCAGCACGTCGTCCAAAGAGAACGGCTGGGGCGGAGCCTGCGCGCCGAGTGCCGGCACGAGCGCCAGCGCGGCGAGCGTCGCAACAAGCTTCTCGATCATGCGGGACGCTAACCCGGGTCTTGCACTTCGTGCCAGAGTGAATATTTTTCCGTAACGATGAATATTCATGCACAAGTCCCGGTGGGCGTGCTGGGGGCGTCCGGCTACGTGGGGCAGGAGCTGCTGCGGCTTCTCGCCGGCCATCCGCGGGCCTCGGTGGCGTTCGCGACGGCTGAGTCGGCCGCGGGCGAGTGGCGCGAGGGCGTCGAGCTCGTGCGCATCGAGGACGCCCCCATCGCGCGCGCCGAAATCGTGCTCTCGGCGCTGCCACACGGCGTATCGGCGCGCTACGTGCAGGAGGCCCGGGGCCTCGGCAAGCGCGCGGTAGATCTGTCCGCCGACTTCCGCCTGTCCCCCGACGCGGTCTACGGGCTGACCGAGGTTACCCGTCCCCATGTCGCGGCGGCGGACCTCGTGGCGAACCCCGGCTGCTATCCCACTGCGGCGCTGCTCGCACTCCTCCCGCTCGCTCGGGGCGGTCTGATCGACGAGGCCCGGGAAGTGGTGATCGACGCCGCCTCAGGCGTCACGGGCGCGGGCCGGACGCTGAAGCGGGACCTCCTGTTCGGCGAGGTGGCCGAGGACTACCGCGCGTATTCGGCCGGCAACGAGCACCGCCACTTGCCGGAGCTCAGGGCGGCCCTCGCGCGTGAGAGCGGTTTCACGGGCGACCTCGTATTCACACCCCATTTGCTCCCCGTCAAGCGGGGCATTCTCGAGACGATTCACGTGCCGCTCACGCGCGCCATCGATCGAGCCACGGCGGAGGGGATCTACGAGTCGGTGTACGCCAACGAGCCGTGCGTGGCGGTGCTGCATGGCGCGCTGCCGTCGCTCAAGGACGTTGTGTATCGCAATCGCGTGGCCATCGGCGTCGCGGCCGTAGCGAACGTCCGTCGGCCGCGTCTGACGGTGATCGCGGCGATCGACAACCTGGTGAAGGGTGCCGCGGGGCAGGCGATTCAGAACATGAACGTCATGCTCGGGCTGCCCGAGACGGCGGGGCTCACGTGCTGAGCACTCGCGTCGTCAAGCTGGGCGGCAATGAGCTCGATCACCCCGCGTGGCTCGCGGCGTGCGCCCGGGCGCTCGTGCGGCTCGACCCCGTCGTGGTGGTCCACGGCGGTGGGCGGGCCGTCAGCGCGCTGTCGCGCCGGCTCGGGCTGCCGGTGGAGCGGCGCGACGGCCGGCGGGTCACGACCGCGGAAGTAGCGGAAGTGGTCGAGCTGGTCATGGGCGGTCCCGTGAACCGGCAGGTGGTCGCGGCGCTGCGCGCCGCGGGACTCGATGCGGTGGGGCTGTCGGGCGTGGACGGCGGGTTGCTCACCGCCCAGCCCGCCCCCGGCGAGTTGGGGCACGTGGGCGAGATCGCCGAGGTGCGCGTGGCCTTGCTCGAGAGCTTCCTGCTCGCGGGGCTCACACCCGTGATCGCCCCCATGGCTCCGAACGCCTCCGGCGCGGACGGGCCACCCCTCAACGTGAACGCGGACGACGCGGCGGCGGCGGTGGCCGGTGCGCTCCGGGCTGCCGAGCTGCTGTTGGTCTCGGACGTGCCGGGCGTGGAGGTCGACGGGGCGATCCGGCCGGCGCTCGAGGCGGGCGACGTCGAGACGCTCATCGAGCTGGGTGTGGCGACCGATGGCATGGCGGCCAAGCTCCGCGCGGCGACGGCCGCGTTGCGTGCCGGAGCGCGTGCCGTCCGCATCGGCGACCTGCATCTCCTGGACGACGCCGGAGCGGGCACCCGGATTCTCGCTCCCGCCGTACAGCCGGCGTGACCGCCTTTCCCTCGGGCGCGTCGGCCACGCCGACGCCGCCGGCAACGCAGGCCGCGGAGGCCCTGCTCGACGTTTACGCGCGCGTCGGCCCTCTGTTCGTCGGAGGGGAAGGCGCCGAGCTCATCGCGGAGGACGGGACGCGGTATCTCGACTTCGTGGCGGGCATCGGCGTGAACGCGCTCGGATACAATCATCCTGCCCTCCGCGCGGCTTTCGAGCGGGCCCTCGGCTCGGGGCTCATCCACGTCTCCAACCTGTACCGCAGCGAGGCCGGCGAACGGCTTGCCGAGGAGCTGGTCGCGCGCTCGTTCGCCGACCGCGCCTTCTTCTGCAACTCGGGCGCCGAGGCGAACGAGGCCGCGTTCAAGTTCGCCCGCAAATGGTCCGGCAAGAGCGAGATCGTCGCGTTTTCGGGCTCGTTTCATGGGCGGTTGTTCGCGACCCTCGCGGCCACCGACCGTCCCGACTATCGCAAGCCGTTCGAGCCGCTCGTGCCGGGCATCCGCATCGTCGCGCGGGAGGACTGGGCGGCCGTGGATCACGCCGTATCGGCGTCCCGCACCGCAGCGGTCATCGTCGAGCCGGTGCAGGGGGAGGGCGGGGTGCGGCCCGTGGACGCCGACTGGCTGGGATTCGTACGCGAGCTGTGCGACTCCCGCGGCGTGGCGGTCATTTTCGACGAGGTGCAGTGCGGCCTGGGTCGCACCGGAACCCTGTTCGCCTACGAGCAGGCCGGCGTCGTGCCCGATATCCTGACGCTGGCGAAGCCGTTGGCCGGCGGACTGCCGATGGGGGCGGTCCTCGTGACCAGCGCCGTCGCCGCGGCGCTCAAGCCGGGCGACCACGCCACCACGTTCGGCGGCGGGCCGCTCGTCGCGGGCGTGGCCCTCGAGGTAGTCCGCACCATCGCCGATCCCGCGTTCCTCGCCGACGTGCGCCGCAAGGCGGACTGGCTGGGCACGCGGCTCGGGCGGCTCGCCGCCGGGGCGCCGCGGGTGCGCGAGGTGCGGGGGCGGGGGCTCATGTGGGGGCTCGAGCTGGCCGAGCCGGCCGCCCCAATCGTCGCGGCGGCGCGGGAGCGGGGCCTGCTGGTGGTCACGGCGGGGCCGCAGGTGATTCGCCTGCTGCCGCCGCTCGTCATCGCGGTGGAGGAGCTGGAGCGGGGCGTCGCGATTCTCGAGGAGCTCCTCGCGTGAGCGCGCTGCCGATCTTCGGTACCCTCCATGGCGGGCCGCAGCTCAGTGAGGCACCAGCAGGAACCGCTCCCCGCTCCCCGCTCCCCGGGGTCGCGCTGCGGGTCGCGGTCCTCGCCGACGTGCCGCAGCTCGAGGCCCTCATGGCCCCGTATGTCCAGACCGGTGACCTGCTGCCGCGCAGCAACTACGATCTCTGCCGGCACATCAAGGAGTACGTCGTCGCGGAGGGGCCGGCCGGCGAGGTCATCGGCTGCGGGTCGCTCAAAGTGTACTCCCGCGACCTGGCGGAGCTCGCCGCCCTCGCCGTGCGCGAGGATTGGCAGCGGGCAGGCGTCGGCGGTGCGCTGCTCGCGGCGCTGATCGCCGAGGCGCGGGCGCACGGCCTGGCCGAAGTACTCGCGCTGACTCGCAAACCGGCGTTCTTCCTGAAGGTCGGCTTCGCGCCCGCCGAGCGCGAGCATTTCCCGCTCAAAGTGTGGGCGGACTGCAACAGGTGTCCGAGGCAGACCTGCTGTGACGAGGTTGCGGTGGTTCTCAGGCTGTAGCACCTGTTCACCGCTGTGCGTCTGTGCGTCTATGCGTCTAGCCTTTGCTCTTCCTCCCTCCCTGTTGACACCTTCCTGTATCCTCGGAGAGATTTCCCCGCCATGGCCCGCGTCATCTTCTGGGATGTCGACACCCAATACGACTTCATGCACCCCGACGGCAAGCTGTACGTGCCGGAGGCGGAGCGGGTCATCACCAACCTGCAGCGCCTGACGGACTACGCGCACGGTCACGGTATCCGCATCGTGGCGAGCGCGGACGATCATGTGATGGGTCATCCCGAGATCTCCGATAAGCCCGACTGGCAGAGTACGTTCCCGGCACACTGTATGCGAGGCACGCCCGGCCAGAAGAAAATTCCCGAGACCGCGCTACGGGATCCGCTCGTCATCGAGCCGGCGAAGACCGATGCGAAGGCGCTGGCCGACCGGCTGCGGGCGCACCAGGGGGATGTCCTGCTCAACAAGCACCGCTTCGACGTATTCACCAACGAGAACGTGCCGACCGTGCTCGACGTGCTCGCGCCGGACGACATCGTGCTGTACGGGGTGGCGACCGATGTTTGCGACAGGGCGGCGGTCGAAGGCCTGCTCGAGCGCCGCCCCCATACCCGGCTGTTCGTGGTCACCGACGCCGTGAAGGGGATCGACAAGGATGTCTCGGAGCAGCTGCTCAAGGATTGGGGCGACGAAGGGGTTCGCCTCGTGAAGACGAAAGAAGTCGTGGAGGAGGGGCTCGTCGAAGATCTCGCCCGCGCCAGCGCATGACCGCACCCGTCCCGCCGCCGCCCGCGTTCGGGCGGTTTTTTCTGCCCGGTCCCACCGACGTCCATCCCGAGGTCCTCGCGGCCATGCAGCGGCCGATGATCGGACACCGCTCGGGAGCGATGGAGCAGCTGCTCGCTGGCATCGAAGCGCCGCTCGCCCGGCTGTTCCGGACGTCCCGTCCGGTACTCGTGGGTACCACGTCGGCGACCGGCTTCATGGAGATGGCGGTGCGGAACGGCGTGCGGCACCGCGCGCTGTCGCTCGTCAACGGCTCGTTCAGCGAGCGCTTCGCGAGTCTGGTGCGTGCCTGCGACAAGGAGTGCGTCCGGCTCGACGTGCCGCCCGGGTGCGCCGTCGAGCCCGACATGCTGCGCGACACGCTGCGCCGAACGCCGGTCGACGCGGTGACGCTGGTCCACTCGGAGACGTCCACCGGCGTCCTCCAGGACGTCGAGGCGCTCGCGGCCGTCGTGCGTGAGTTCGATGACGTGCTGCTGCTCGTGGACGCCGTCACGTCGCTCGCTGGCTCTCCCGTCGAGACCGATCGGTGGGGAACGGGCCTCGACTTCGTCCTCACCGGCTCTCAGAAGGCGCTCGCGCTGCCGCCCGGCCTGGCGCTCGCCGCCGCGTCCGATCGCATGCTCGAGCGGGCCCGAACCCTCCCCGCGCGGGGGTTGTACTTCGATCTCGTGAGCTTCCTGGAAGCCACGACCAAGCACCAACCGACCAACACCCCCGCGGTCTCGCTGCTGTTCGCCCTCGAGACCCAGCTCGGCCGGATCGAGCGCGAGGGCGGCGTGGAGGGGCGCTGGCGTCGGCACGACGCGATGCGCCGCCGCGTGGAGGAGTGGAGCGAGCAGCACGGCATCGCCTACCTGCCGCGGGAAGGGCGCCGCAGCTGGACCGTGTCGTGCCTCAAGGTGCCCGAAGGCAAGAGCGCCAAGCAGATCGTCGGGGCGCTGAAACAGGCGGGCTGGACCATCGGCTCGGGGTACGGACCCCTGAAGGAGTCCACCATCCGCATCGGGCACATGGGGGACCACACCGTCGCCGAGCTCGACCAGCTGCTGGACCTGCTCGCCGGGCTCGTGGCGTGACCTACCGCGTCGCTGTGGCGGACAAGGTGGCCGAAGCAGGACTCAAGCTGCTCGCGGAGACGCCGGGGATCGAGGTCGCGAACTGCGCCGGCAAGCCGCGCGAAGAGCTGGAGCGGGCGCTCGGGGGCGCGCACGCGCTCATCGTGCGGAGCGAGACCCGAGTGACGGCGGACCTGCTCACGCGTGGACCCAATTTGCGCGTGATCGCGCGCGCCGGGACCGGCGTCGACAACATCGACGTGCATGCCGCCACCCGGCGCGGCATCGCGGTGATGAACGCCCCCGGCGCCAACACGGTGAGCGCCGCCGAGCATGCCATGGGTCTGCTGCTCGCCCAGGCCCGCCACATTCCGTGGGCGGCGGAGGCGATGCGCCGCGGCGAATGGGATCGCAAGCGGTTCGAGGGGACGGAGCTCCGCGGCAAGACCATCGGGATCGTCGGGTTGGGCCGCATCGGCGGCCACGTCGCGCAGCTCGCCCGCGCGTTCGGGATGCACGTGGTGGGGCACGATCCCTACCTGTCGCCGGAGCGCGCGGCCGAGCTGCAGCTGAAGCTGCTGCCGCTCGACCAGCTGCTCGGCCAGGCGGACGTGGTGACGCTCCACGTGGCGCACACCGAGCAGACCCATCACCTGATCAACGCCGCGCGGCTGAAGCTCATGAAACCCACGGCGGTGCTCGTCAATACCGCGCGGGGCGAGCTCGTGGACGAGGCGGCATTGGCCGACGCGGTTCGCGACAAGCGCATCGGGGGCGCGGCGATCGACGTGTTCGCGGTCGAGCCGCTGCCCGCGGACTCACCGCTCCGCAAGCTCGAGCGCGTGATTCTCACGCCCCACCTCGCGGCCTCGACGGCCGAGGCGCAGGAGCGCGTGAGCGTCGAAATCTGCGGGGCCGTGCGCGACGCGCTGCTCGTCGGCGATCTCTCGTTCGCGATCAACGTGCCCGGTATCTCGGGCGATCTGTTGCGGCGGCTCGGGCCCCTGCTCGACCTGGCGCGCCGGCTCGGCCGCCTGGCGCTGGCGCTGGTCGACGGGCCGGTGACGGCGGTCGAGGTGGATTATGGCGGCAAGGACGACACGGCGCCGCGCCCGGTGCTGATGGCGGCGGTGGAGGGTCTGCTCTCGGGGATGAGCGTCGAGCCGGTGAGCCTCGTGAACGCGCTGCTCATCGCCGAGGAGCGCGGAATCCGCCACGCGCGCCGTACGGGAGCGCCGGAGCCGGGCTTCGAGACCACCGTGGGCGTCACGCTCCAGGCGGCGCGCGGCCGGGCTCGGGTGGCCGGCACCGTCATGGATAACGAGCACGGCCGCGTGATTCGGATCGACGACTACCACGTCGACGTCGCGCCCGAGGGTTGGATGTTGGTGATCCGGAATCGCGACGTGCCCGGGGTCATCGGCCGCGTGGGCACGCTGCTCGGCGGGGCCGGGATCAATATCGGCAGTTACCACCAGGCGCGCGTCGCCTTCCCGGGGCACGACGCGCTCGCGGCCATCACGGTGGATCAGCCGCTCACCAACGGCGTGCTGGACGCGCTGGCGAAGGTCTCCGACATCGCGCTCGTCCGGCTGGTGAACTTCGGGGACTAGGGCAGCTGCTCCGCCGTCGCCTTCTCGCGATCCAGGTCGGCGCGCATCTGATCCCGCAGCTTGCCGATGACCTTGCCCCGGATGTTGAACAGACCGGTCGGCAAGTCGTCGAACCGCGAGCGACGGAGCAAGACCAAGTAGATCCCCGGCTGTGCGGCGGCCGGTTCGCGGTCGACGACGGTCGTCAGGTCGAACCCGGCTTCGAAGTAGTGATTCGCGTAAATCTGCTTTCCCGCGACGAGGGTCACCCCGGGGAGCTCGGGTGGCGCATACACCGCCAGGTGGGTGACGCTGAGAATCGGCCTCAGGCGCGGCAGCCGGTCTTCCGACCAGAACAGCACCTCGCTCAAGCCGTCGAGCTTACTGCGCGGATACGTCGTCAGGTAGTTGTGGAATGACGGGACGTATTCGTACACGTACGGGGACTCGCCGAGCAGTGCGGCGAAGGCGCTGCTCGCGCGTACGTTCCCACGGTTGTCGTACACCACCATCGCCGTGTCACCGCGAGTGCGATAATCGGTGACGTACTCGAGCAAGCGCTGCCGGGCGTAGGCGTTCACCTGCATCTGCGGATCGGCTGCCGACCAGTCTATCTCTTCGCGCAACCGCTTCATGTCCGTCGCCGGCAGCTTGATCTTGCAGGCGTTCGGGTGGCAGTCCTTCACTTCCGAGACATCATCCTGGTCGACCACCAGGGCCTGCACGTCCGCCGCGGTCGCGGGGTCGCTGAAGATGCCGAAGCGGGTGCGGGTCGGTGTACCCAGCGAGCTCTGGAAATCCTGCAGGCGGGCGACGTACAGCTGCCGGGGCACGTCGGCGGTGATGATGCCGAACACCGCGACGTCCCGCTGGTTCTTGGTGTCGAGCACCTTCACCACCGCCGTGCCTCGCTCCACGGCGGCGAGCTGCGCCGAGTCGAGGCCGATGCTCTGCCGGAGGAAACGGAGGAGCGCAGCCGGGGTCTGTTGCCCCGGCAGCGGCGCGAACGCCACGAAGCAACCGAGCAGCGCGGGGCCAACCGCCCGGCGCGACGCCCGCATCAGTCGGCCGCCTGCTGCTGGGGAGGCGGCTCCTCGTCGGCCAGCAGGCGGAACGACTTCACCGCGCCGGTGAGCTTGTCGGCCGCTTCGGCGAGCTGGTTCGCGGAGGATGCGATCTCCTCGGTGGAGGCGCTCTGCTCTTCGCTTGAGGCGGCGATCTCCTCGGCGGACGCGAGCAGGGTCTCGGTGCCATGGGCGACCGACCCGAGCCGCGCGCTGATCTCCTCCACGAGCGCGCGCATCTCGCCCGCCATCTTGGCGATCTCGCGGCCCCACACGTCGTTCGCCTGCGCCTCCGCGGCCACCGTCCCGAGGCCCTGAGCCGCCGTCTGCGCCGCGTCCCGCGCGACGCCCGTGCCTTGGGCGAGCTGCGCCAGCCGGTCGCGCGTCCCTTGCACGCGGGCGAGCACTCCGCGCACCGTGTCGGCGGTCTCGGTCGCGCCCGCGGCGGCGACCGACGCGAGCTTCCGCACCTCATCCGCCACGACGGCAAAGCCGCGTCCCTGCGGCCCGGCGCGCGCCGCCTCGATCGCCGCGTTCAGGGCGAGCATGTTCGTTTGCGTGGCCACCGCCTTGGCCTGCGTCACGAACTTCTGGATTTCGGACGAGGCCCGCGCCAGCGCTTCGGCCTCCGCGACACCGCGGTTCACCTCTTCTGCCAGCGTCGCGAGATGCACCGTGCTCTGGTCCAACACGTCCTTGTTGCGCCGCGCCACCTCGGCGACGACGGTGTTGCGCCGCACCGAGTCGTCGGCGCCTGCGGCGAGGATCGTCGCGATCTGGAGGATCCTGGTCGCGTCGTCCGCCGCGGCGCGCACCAGCTGGGCCTGCTCCGCCGCCCGCCTGGTCAGATCCTGGCAAGTGGCGGACATCTCCTCGGTCGACGCGCTCATCTGCTCCGTGGAGGCCGAGATTTCGGTGGCCATCGCCGCGGCCTCGTCTGCCGCCGTACGGATCGCGCCGACCAGGCGGCGCAGCGCCACGACCATGGTGTGCACCGAGGACAGGAGGTCGCCCACCTCGGCCGTGCCGCTCCGCTCGGCCACGACGGTCACGGAGAGGTCGCCGCCCGCCACCCGGCTCGCGATCGCCCCTGCGGCTTTGACCGGCTCCGTCACGCGCCGATTGAGTCGGCGCCAAAACGCGAACAGCAACGCGAGCGTCGCGCCGAACAGCACGACCGTCCAGAGCACGATGTTCGCCGCCGTGGTGCGCGCGGCCGCGTAGGCAGCGGTCTTTGGCTGGCGGAACACGACCCACCACTTGCCGTTGTCGACCGGGACCGTCACCACCAGCTCCTCGCCCGCCGCGCCGGGCACCGTCGCCGTGACGGCGCGTTCCAGGCGCGGCACGGCGGCGGCATCGGGAATGGGGCGCAGCAGGTCGGCCTGATTCGGTTTAACCCCGCCCCCACCCCCTCCCACGATCAGCGTGCCCTGCGCGTCCACCACCTGCAGCCGAACCCCGGCACCCGCGTCGGCGGCCGTGAGCAGTTGGGACAGGCGATCGAGCGGGAGCACCGCCTTGAGCACCCCCACCGGTGTGCTCAGGCGCGGCGCCCGGATGGCCACGTCGTACTCGAGCGACACCGCGGCGGCCGACGAGTCGTACCGCGGCGCACCCTCGTAGACGCCATCCGCCGCCGCCCGCCGCCACCACTCCTCGTCCGACTGCACGAAGTCGGACGTCCGGTTCGAGGCGAGCACCGAATACCCGTGGCTTTCCGTGAAGAAGAGCTCGGCGAACTCGGACCGTTGGACGTAGTCGCGGAGGTAGGCGGCGAGGTCGGGATCCCCGCCCAACACGTGGCGCTGGTTGAACATCCGCTCCAGGGTGGGCGTGTCGAGCTGGGGCAGGCGCTGGCTGATCGCCTGCTGCGACCCGTCGAGCGCCGCCCGCACGACCGCGGGCGACCGCGCCAGCGCCTCCGCTTCCCGGCGACGCTCCCGTAGGTATATCCCGACCAGGGACGAGGCGTGCGTGGCCACGTCCTGGCCGCGCTCGTTGGCCTGCCGCTCGACGATGCGGGTGACACTACGGCTCGACAGCAGCGCGAACCCGGTCACGACGAGGGCGACGACCGCCCCCGTGAGGAGGAAACTCTGCCGGAACTGCTGGGTGCGGCTGGACATGTCGAGGGTCGGGAGCGAAGCTACGCAGGGTTACCCGGCGGGGCAAGCCTGTTTATTTTCATGGACTTATGACTCAGGTGCCCAGCTACGACCCGGCGGTCGTCGAGGCGCGGTGGCAGGAGCGGTGGGCGCGCGAGCACACCAACGAGCCCGACTTGGACCAGCCACGCCGGCCGTTCTACAACCTCATGATGTTCCCCTATCCCTCCGCCGAGGGACTGCACGTGGGGAACATGTTCGCATTCACCGGCGCCGACATCTACGGCCGGTTCAAGCGGCTCCACGGCTACGACGTGTTCGAGCCGATCGGGTTCGACGCGTTCGGCATTCACTCCGAGAATTACGCACTCGCGGTCGGCACGCACCCGGCGAAGCTCATCCCCCAGAACATCGAGACGTTCCGCCGCCAGCTGAGGCGCTTCGGCGGCATGTTCGACTGGCGTCACGAGCTCTCGACCACCGACCCCCGCTATTACAAGTGGACGCAGTGGATTTTCTTGCAGCTCTTCAAGGCGGGGATCGCGTTCCGGAAGAAGGCGGCGGTCAACTGGTGTCCGAAGGACATGAGCGTGGTGGCGAACGAGCAGGTGATCAACGGCTACTGCGAGCGCCATCCCGACACGAAGGTCGAGCAGCGGTTCCTCGAGCAGTGGTTCTTCAACATCACCCGGTACGCGGAGCGTCTGCTCAGGAACCTCGACGGGCTCGACTGGTCCGACTCGACGCGCACGCTGCAGCGTAACTGGATCGGCCGGAGCGAAGGGGCGGAGCTGATTTTCGAGACCCCGGCCGGCGCCAAGATCCCCGTGTTCACGACCCGCCCCGACACGGTGTTCGGCGCGACGTATCTGGTGCTCGCGCCCGAGCACCCGCTCGTGGATCAACTCACGGCCGACGAGCAGCGGCGCCAGGTGAACGCCTACCGGCGCGAGGTGCAGGGGAAGGACCTCGTGTCCCGCCGCGTCGGCGACAGGACCAAGACCGGCGTGTTCCTCGGCTCCTACGCCCGCAATCCGGCCACGGGTGAGGCGATCCCCATCTGGATCGCGGACTACGTGCTCATGGAATACGGCACCGGGGCGATCATGGCGGTGCCTGCCCACGACAAGCGCGACTTCGAGTTCGCGACCCGGTTCAACCTTCCGATCCGCGAAGTGGTGCGCACCGGCGAGCCGCTCCCGAGCGTGACGGAGGACGGGGAGCTGATCAATTCGGGGGAGTTCGACGGGCTCCCGTGCGGCGAGGCCAGGCAGCGGATCGTGGCATGGCTCCAGGCAAAGAGCCTTGCCACACCCCAGGTACAGTACCGCCTGCACGACTGGTGCATCTCGCGGCAGCGGTACTGGGGCCCGCCCATCCCCATCATCCACTGCGACCGCTGTGGTCCCGTGGGCGTGCCGGAGCGGGACCTCCCGGTCCTGCTGCCGCTCATCGAGGATTTCCGCCCCGATTCGAGCGGCGTGAGCCCGCTCGCGCGACACAAGGAGTGGTACTACGCGAAGTGCCCGCAGTGCGGCGCGCAGGGGCGACGCGAGACCGACGTCTCCGACACGTTCCTCGATTCGGCCTGGTACTATCTCCGCTACCCGTCGACCGAGTTCGACGACCGGCCGTGGGACCCGAAGCGCACCACGACGTGGCTTCCGGTGACGAGCTATATCGGCGGGAACGAGCACGCCGTGCTGCATCTGCTGTATTCGCGGTTTGTCACCATGGTGCTGCAGGAGCTCGGGCACGTGCACTTCGAAGAGCCGTTCCCCAAGCTCCGGGCCCACGGGCTGATCATCAAGGACGGCGCGAAGATGTCCAAGTCGCGGGGCAATGTGGTGATCCCCGACGCGTACATACAGCAGTGGGGCGCCGACACCTTCCGGATGTACCTGATGTTCCTCGGGCCGTTTCAGGAGGGCGGTGACTTTCGCGAGACCGGGATCATCGGCATCCGGCGCTTCCTCGACAAGGTGTGGGCCACCGCCCATGAGGCCGCGGAACTGACGCCGGGAACCCCGGGCTCGCGCCCGGGGTCAGTACTTCCGCCCGAAGTCGCGCGCAAGCTGCACCAGACGATCAGGAAGGTCACCGCGGACACCGAGGGCCTCGACTACAACACGGCGATCGCGGCGATGATGGAGTACGTGAACTTGCTGCGGGATGCGGGATGCGCGGCGCGGGATGCGGTCGAGCCCCTAGTCGTGATGCTGGCGCCGTACGCGCCCCACGTCGCCGAAGAGCTGTGGTCGTTGCTCGGACATGAGCGGTCGATCTTCACGGCGACGTGGCCCGCGTTCGACGAGCGGCTCGCCGTCGCCGGAGACGTGGAAGTGGTGGTGCAGGTGAACGGCAAGGTCCGCGGGCGGGTGACGGTGAGCCGGGGCGCGAGCGAGGCGGAGGTCGTCGCGCGGGCGATGCAGGACGAATCGGTGCGGAAGTTCGTGGACGGGAAGCCCGTTCGGAAAACGGTCTATGTTCAGGATCGCCTGTTGAACTTCGTGGTCTAGAAGATCTTCGCCACCACGTCGCCGACCAGGTACCCGATCGCGGCGACGCCCAGCCCCACCGCGAACATATCGATGCCGCTCCGGATCACGCCCCGCCCGGTGAAGACGCTGCGCGCCGCGCCGACCGCGAAGTGGGAGAGCATCGCGATCGTGAACGCCGTCCAGGCGGCCGTGCGCCCGCTGAACAGGAGGAACGGCGCTACGGGGATGAACGCGCCGACCGCCGTCGCGGTGCCGGTGACCCAACCCTCCTTGAACGGCGTCGCGTGGGCCTCACCGATTTTCAGCTCTTCCCGCACCTGCTCCTCGAGAGCCCGTTGGGGGTCGCGCATCACTTCGGCCGCCATCTTGCGTGCGACGGCGGCCTCGATGCCCTTCGTCTGATACACGAGCGAGAGCTCTTCCTCCTCCACCTCGGGCATGATGCGGATCTCCTCCTTCTCCATCGCGATCTCGTGGTCGTACACCTCTTGCTCGCTCTTCGCCGCGAGATAGCCCGAAGCGCCCATCGACAGCGCGTCGGCGAACATTCCCGAAATGCCCGAGACAAGCACGATGTGCGGCGCGACCTCGGCGCCGATCACGCCCGCCACCAGACCGAAATTCGCCGTCAGCCCGTCGTTGAACCCGTACACCACGTTGCGCAGGAAGCCCCCCGACCCCGTCTTGTGCCAGGGTTCCGCGGGCCGGCCGGCGAGACCCGCCAGCGTCTCGGCATGCGCCGCCGACTCCTTGGCGAGCTTGAGCGAGACCTCCCGCGCGTCGTCGAAGCTGGCCTGCTTGTGGAGGTCCATGTACCCCTTCACTTCCTGCCCCTCTTCGCGCAGCAGCAAAGGCAACAGGTAGTTGGGCCCGAAGCGACGCCCGAACCAGGCCCTCAGACGCGCGTTCAGGGACGGGCGCGGCCGGCCGACGTGGTGGCCGTGTTCGCCGAGCAGCTGCTCCCACATCTGCACGTGACGCTCCTCCACGCCGGCCAGCTTGATGTAGACATCCTTGCGTTTCTGGTCCGGCTCCTGGCCGGCCAGCACCAGGTAGAGGTAGGCGGCGTCGTATTCGTCCTGCCAATGGTGCAGCCAGGTGTGAAGCGTGGCTCGGTCGAGAGGCATGACTGAAAATAGCCGCAACTCATAGAATAGCAATCGGTTAGACGGCGTCACGGAGACAGCGTCACGTTTACGACGTCACGTGACGCCGTAATCGTGACGTCGTCCCGCGACGCCTTTCGTAGTTCACGCATCTTTCTCTTTCAGGAGATGACGATTTCTCTCGCCGTTCCAGACATTCTCGTTGCCCGGGCGAAGTCAGGCGACCTGGAAGCGCTCGAGGCGCTCTACCGGGCGTTCGAGACGCCCGTGTACAATCTCGCCCTCCGTGTCCTGCGGCGCCCCGAGGACGCCGAGGACGTGCTGCAGGAGACGTTTCTCGAGGTCGTCCGGAGCATCAAGCAGTACCGCGGGGAAGGACACCTGTGGGGCTGGATCCGGCAGATCGCCACCTCGAAGGCCCTGATGCGGATCCGGCATGACCGGGTACGCGAGACGGAGCAGTTGCACGAGGAGTCGGTGGTGGGGGCGGGGGGCGGGGCGGGGGCGGGCGACATGGCTGGAGTGGGGGTGATCGGAGCGTCGGCGGGAATGAGCCCGGGCAGCGTGCCTGCTCAAATCGATCTCGAGCGGGCATTCGAGCGGTTGAGCGAGACGTCGCGAGCGGTGGTATGGCTGCACGATGTCGAGGGCTACACCCACGAGGAGATCGCGGAGCAGATGGGCAAGACGGTGAGCTTTTCCAAGTCGCAGCTGGCGCGGGCTCACGTGCGGTTGCGGCGGATGCTCGATGAAGGAGTCTCACAATGATGCACTGCACGATGGACGACTTGTTGGCGTTGCGGGCCGGGGAAGGGTCCGCGTGGGCGCGGCAGCACGCCGCGGGATGCGCGGCGTGCCGGGCGGAGCTCGAGGCGCTGTACCAGCGCGTGGCGCAGTTGAAGGCGCTGCCGGCGCGGCGGCCGGCGCGGGACCGCTGGCCCGCGGTGCGGGATGGGGTTCTGGCCGAGCGGCGCCGGCGTCGCGGGCGGTGGGGCGTCTCGGGCCTCGCCGCCGCCGCGGCGCTCGCCGGCCTCCTCGTGTTCCGGCCGTTCTGGACGAAACCCGTTGACGCCGCCGAGCTCGCCCGCGTGAAGCAGCAATCGGCGACGCTCGAGCAGCAGCTCCAGCGCTACGATCCCGACGGACGGGTGACGAGCGGCCGCTCTGCGGCGCTCGCCGCCGCCCTGGAAGACCGCATTGCCGTTATCGACGGCGAGCTGGCACAGCTGGGCCCCTCTCGAGCCCAGGCGCGTCCTGCCGATCTCGTCACACTGTGGCAGCAGCGCGTGGAGCTCATGGAGCAGCTCATGACCGTCCACGTCACTCGCGCCGCTTACGTGGGGCTCTAGCGCCCCGGAGGGTTATCGCACATGCAGCAGAAGTGGATCATCGTCGCGGCGGCACTGGCCGCCTGGCCGGCCGGGCTCATGGCGCAGGGGACGCCGCGCCCGCCCCGTCCGCCGCGCGAGCCGCGCGCGCGGGCATTCATGTTGGGCGACCACCGCGGCCGGATCGGCGTCGTGGTACGCACCGACGCGAGCCCGGAAACCGACAAGATCGGAGCAAAAATCGAAGGGGTCACGCCTGGGGGTCCCGCGGACAAGGCGGGCCTGAAGGTCGGCGACATCATCACGAAGTTCAAGGGCACGTCGCTCGCCGCCGTGAAGGCGGAAGACGAAGACGAGTCCGGCCCCGGGAGGAAGCTGGTCGAGCTCGCCCGCCGGCTCGAGCCCGACGACACGGTGCAGGTCGAGTTTCGCCGGGGCACTGACACGAAACAGGCGACGCTCGTCGCCGCGGATCTGGGATCAACCTTTCGCATGGAGATGCCCGCGCCGCCCGAGATCGCCATGGGCCCGATGCTCGGCATGGACCACTTCGAGATGTTTGGATCGCCGTGGGGCGATCTCGAGCTCGTCAGCCTCAACGCCGACCTGGGGGAATACTTCGGCACGAAGGACGGCGTCCTCGTCGTGAAGGCGCCGGCGGACTCGAGCCTGCCCCTGAAGGGCGGCGACGTGATCACGTCCATTGGCGGGCGGAAGCCCGCGAACCCGTCGCACGCGATGCGGATCCTCCGATCGTACGAGAAAGGCGAATCCGTGTCGATCGAGATCCTGCGCAAGCAGAAGCGCATGACCCTGACCTGGAAGGTTCCGGCGCGCGAAGACCGCTTCATGCGCATGCACGAGGAGCACGAAGGGCATGAGGATCAGAGCGGCCTGCGGCACCTGCAGCCCCGCCGCCGGCTGCACCTGCAGCGCGCCTGATGGACCTGCGCCGGTTGAACGAATCGGGGGCCACGGACGACGCGGCCCCCGTTGTGTTTTGGCCCGTCGACGCGACTCAGGACGCGCGCCGCGCCGGCAGCACCTGGTCGAAGGCGGCGAACTCGAACGGCTTCGGCACGCAGGGCCGGCCGGTGGAAGCGAGGAAGGTGCGCACGCTGTCGTCCACCAGCTGCCCGGTCGTGAAGATCACGCGCTCCGCATAGGATGGGTCGCGGGCCTTGAGCTCCCCGAACAGCTGCTCTCCCGACACATCCGGCATCCGCATGTCGATGATGACCGCATCGAATGCGTCCTCGCGCATGCGGGCGAGCGCCTCCCGGCCGCTCGCGGTCGTCTCCACCTCGTGGCCTTTGCCCGAGAGATAGCGCTGCAGCGCCACCCGGACTGAGGCCTCGTCGTCCACCACGAGCACGTGCAGCCGGTCCGCGACCAGATGCGAGGCCGGGGTGCTCTGGAACTCGCCCGTTGGGCGCGGGGCCACGATCGGCAGCTCGATCACGAACCGGGCGCCCCCCTGGGGGGCGTTCTCCGCCCAGATGCGCCCCTCGTGCTCGCGCACGATGCCCAGCGAAATGGAGAGCCCGAGCCCTGTGCCCGAACCCGTGGGCTTGGTGGTGAAGAACGGGTTGAAGATGCGCTCGAGCAGATTGGGCGGGATGCCGGGACCCGTGTCTTCGACCTCGATCCGGATCAGATCGCCGGTGCGGCGGGTGCGAATGGCCAGACGCTGCTGGTCCCGCTCCGCGCGCTCCATCGCCTGCTCGGCGTTGGTGATCAGGTTCAGGAACACCTGCTGCAACTGGTGCGCGTCCGCCATCGTCTCGGGGGACTGCTCATCGTAGTCCCGCTGCACGTCGATGCCGCGCACCCGCAGCTCGTAGCCGCGCAGCTCGAGGGTGTCATCGAGCACCTGGTTGACGGAGGTGGGGGTGCGCTCCGGCTTGTGCTGGCGGGCGAACGTCAGGAGGTTCTGCACGATACGCGACGCGCGCCGGGCCTCCGCGTAGATCATCTCGGCGGCCGTCCGCTGATCGGGTGGGAAGCGCTTCTCGGAGAGGAGCAGCTGCGCGAAGGCCGAAATGCCGGCTAGCGGATTGTTCAGCTCGTGCGCCACGCCCGACACGAGCTGCCCGATCGCGGACATCTTCTCCGACTGGATCAGCTGCTCCTGCAGCATCTTCTGGTCGGTCACGTCGCGGATCACGCACAGCACTTCTTCGTCGAGCCGCGGCGTCGAGTACGTCACCTGAATCGTGCGGACGTCGCCGTCCTTGCGGTAGAAGCTCGTTTCGAACAGGCCGGTCTCGCCGGAGAGCGCTTTCTGGAAGTTCGCGAGCGCCTTGGGGAGCTCATCGTCCGGCAGCATCGGGGCGAACCATTGACCCACCAGCTCTTCGCGCCGGTAGCCGGAGATGATCTCGGCGGCGTGGTTGAAGGTGGTGAAGCGGCCGTTCGCGTCGAACGTCGCGATCGCGTCCGAGGCCGACTCGAACAGGTTGCGGTAGCGCGCCTCCGACCGCGCGAGGGTGTCCTGCGCCTGCTTCTCTTCGGTGACGTCGCGCAACGTCGCCACCGTGCCAAGCAGCTCGCCCTCGACCACTAAGGGGGTAGTGGATACGGCG
>Ga0193755_1000102_pt1 | contig 23177 bp, 16 predicted proteins | sample H1a2metaG_FD_144921 | JGI IMG/M metagenome (GOLD analysis project Ga0193755, IMG submission 144921) | Soil microbial communities from a riparian zone of the East river system, Colorado, United States - H1a2 | ecosystem: Environmental > Terrestrial > Soil > Riparian zone | place: USA: East River...
CGACGTCCGGGGCCGCGTAGCGGTTACCTATCGATAGACCGAGGACACGATCGCGACGTCCGGGCCGCGTAGCGGTTACCTATCGATAGAAATCAGTGGTGACGGGCGACCGGGCCGCGTAGCAGTTACCTATCGATAGGCCGGTGATACAATAAACGTAGGGCGACGTGGGTAGCTAGCTATCGAAGGGAAACGTCATGGCTAACACGTACACCCAGATTTACATTCACACCGTCTTCGCCGTTTCGGGAAGACAATCGTTGATCGCGAAAGAACACAAGGTCGAGATCTACAAATACATGGCCGGCGTCATTGAGAACAACAAGCAGAAGGTCATGGCGATCAACGGGATGCCCGATCATGTTCATTTGCTGATCGGCCTCGGCCCGGACGTTGCACTGTCCAATCTTGTGCGAGATGTAAAGGCCGGCTCATCGAAACTCATCAACGACAAGCGATGGGTCAGAGGGCATTTCACCTGGCAAGGGGATTCGGAGCGTTTTCGTACTCGCGCTCTCAGGTGCCAACGGTTGCCAGATACATCGAGAACCAGGAGCGGCATCATGCCAAGCGTTCGTTTCGAGAAGAGTATGCGGCGCTCTTGAAGAAGTTCGATGTGGAATATGATCCGGCGTATTTGTTCACGTTCATCGATGATGTTTAGGTAGCCGCTACGCGGCTCGGCGCGTGCGCGAACGACGTGGTTCTATCGATAGGTAACCGCTACGCGGCCCGATCACCGGTTATCGCACGGATTGCCATCGATAGGTAACCGCTACGCGGCCCGGCGCGTGCGCGAACGACGTGGTTCTATCGATAGGTAACCGCTACGCGGCCCGATCACCGGTTATCGCACGGATTGCCATCGATAGGTAACCGCTACGCGGCCCGATCGCCGGTTATCGCACGGATTGCCATCGATAGGTAACCGCTACGCGGCCCCGCCTTAATGATCATTGTAGCCAAGAGCGCCTATGCGGTTGCGCATGCATGCAACCCGCTTGGCGCTTTTGGCTTTTTGTTGTTTAGAATGCTAGTCCGTTTGAATGAGTCCAAAAACAGCCTGGAGGCGCCGACGCGATGTCAGTCACTCTGCGATCCGCTCGACCGGAAGACGAAGACTTCCTGTTCGAGCTGTTCCGCCAGACGATGGCAGGCGAACTGACAATGCTCGGCGACGCGATTCTGAGGATGCAATTCAAGGCTCAATTGCTGGCTTACAGCGCGGAGTTCCCGGCGGCAGAACACCAGATCATCATGCTTGGGGATCGCGCGATCGGCCGCGTGCTTGTAGAAAGGACCGAGTCTGAAAACCGCGGTGTCGATATAGCCTTGCTACCTGAGCATCGCAGCGCAGGCATCGGGAGAATGCTCATCCAGGAGCTTCTCGACGAGGCGGCCCGGGCCGGTAAACCGTTTCGCATCTCGGTGGTGAAAACCAATCCCGCGGTTCATCTCTACGAGCGGTTGGGATTCAAAACAACCGGAGATACCGGAACCCAATTCCTGATGGAGTGGGTGGCTGAAGATTGACGGATGACCGGCGACCGCCTGATTGAGCCGGAGTCGATAACGCGAAAGGGTTGATCAATACCATGCCTGACAAGTTGACTTGGAAAGACTTTACTGAGAATTTGAACACACCGTTTCAACTGACTCCCGAAGGCGGGACCGCCCTTGAAGCAGAGCTGGTCGAGGTCAAGCCCGGCCGCTCAACTCCCAGACAGGAGCAGTTCTCGCTTCTCTTTCGAGCCGCGCAAGACGTTCCCCTCCAGCAGGGTATGTTCCGGCTCGAGCACGATAAGATCGGAGCATTCAATCTTTTTCTAGTACCGGTCCGGAAGGACGAGCAAGGGTTTTGCTACGAAGCCGTTTTCAATCGCTTGCTTGAATAATATCGGCCGCGCCACTTGAACAGTAAAGGCCTGAGAGACCACATGCTTGACAGTTCGCAGTCTGTAACACTTCGCCCGGTGTCTGCCGGCGATGAACCGTTTCTGTTTCGGCTCTATGCCAGCACGCGAATGGATGAGCTGGCTATTGCGCCCTGGGATGACTCCCAGCGGGAAGCATTCTTGAGGATCCAATTCGCGGCACAACAACAGCACTACCAAAATCATTTTCCTGAAGCCGAGCACCAGCTAATACTCATTGGCGGCCGGCCGGCCGGCCGGATCTACGTCGCGAGAAGAACGGATGAGATTCGAATTCTGGACATCGCTCTTCTTCCCGAGCATCGCAACGGCGGGATCGGTGGGTTCTTGATCAAAGAGATTATGTCCGAAGGATCACAGACAGGAAAACCGGTTCGGATTTATGTTGAGAGTTTTAATCCTTCGCTTCGGTTGTTTGAGCGGCTCGGGTTTTCGAGCGTGCAAGACATTGGCACTCATCTACTGATGGAATGGCGAGGAGCCGCCTGAGCCGGCGGTTCCTCGCTGGTTGATTAGCTTTGATTGTTCAGGGAATTCAATGGCGGCAGTTTCTCAGTGTTCCACGCGATTGAAGACCGCCTGATAGCGACGCTGCTTCCTGTGATCGTCTACCGGAGTAAGAAAGAGATCGAACGCGCCCATCAGAACGTGCTCGACACGGTAGGTCCTCGACTCGAGGGCCGGCTTGCGCGGACCGCGGAATACCACCGAAAAGCAATCGAGTTTGGGAGTTTTCACCGGTTTCTCAGAAGCAACCGCCTCCCAGCGGATAACCTTGATCAGTTCGACGTTGATGGCGGTCAAAGGTGAAGTGTATATCCGAAATTCTGTGCTGATGTAGCGGGAAAAAGTTTCTTCACTAAGGCGATCGATCTCTGTCTGACCTTCATCGGGAATCTTGAACAGCCAGGGCCGCTGGGCGGCTGCCTCCTGTCCAAAAACGCTGGCGGCGCCTCTCAGCGCGGCGAATGCTGACAGACCCATCATCGTCCCCGTCTTGACAAACTCTCGCCTGGAAAACGTCATACGCTTCCTCCTTGAGCTTCGTTGGAATTGCTTATAAGGCGGCTAGTCTATTACTTTTCCCGGAGTCTTAACAAGCGGAATCTTGTGATGACCAGAACAATACTGTGAGTTTGGCGTGCCCTAAATTGCTTGACTCACATGAGAGCTAGGGATAGAATCCGCACGCTCGTGAGCAGCAATACCGATCTTTGTAACATGCACTGATACCGAATAAGTATTGGGCCCATCAAGTCCCAACTCCTGCGAATCAGTGATTCGAAGCCCTGACGACCAGGGCTGCCAACATCAATAGCCCGTCGCGCGAAAGCCGGCGGCCAAAGAAAGAAGGAGAACAGAATGTCTGAACCTTTTCTCGGGATGATAGCTATCTACGGTTTCAACTTCGCCCCTCGCGGATGGGCGATGTGCAACGGTCAGATTCTGCCGATTGCCCAGAATACAGCGCTCTTTTCGCTGCTGGGCACGACCTATGGCGGTAACGGTCAGACGACCTTCGCTTTGCCGGACCTGCGAAGCCGCGTCCCACTCCATTTCGGCCAGGGCCCGGGCCTGTCGAACTACGACCTAGGCCAACAGAGTGGCACCGAGAATGTAACGCTGACTGTGAATTCGATGCCGGGGCATACTCACACATTTGCGCCTCCCTGCAGTTCTCAAGCGGCCAGTAGTTCAAAAGCTCCAAACAATGTTCCTTCTGCTGGCGGCACTTACAACAATGCTCCTGACAGTACCATGGGAGGTGGCACGACCGGACCCACAGGTGGCAATCAGCCCTTCCCGATCATTCAGCCGATTCTAGGGCTTAATTTCTGCATTGCTCTTGAGGGGATTTTCCCGAGCAGAAACTAGCTCTGAAGCACTATAGGTCATCGACATGATGATCATGGCGTGAGCCAGGCGAGGCGAAAATGGGGATGCGTCTTCGTTCGTTCAAGGCACAATCGCACGGAGGAGGAGTTCTACAATGACACTTCAGAAATTGAAGACAACTCGACATGTGTTCCGATCGGCTAGCCTCGTCTGGCTCCTTGGTGTTCTGCTTACCGCGGGCATATCGCCCATAGCTGGCGTTAACTCTTTTGCGTCGGAGAGTGCCGGAGCCCCCGCACCTGCCTCCACGTGTATCTCGGACGCAATATTGATTAGCGATCCGACTTACAACCATGCTTTTTCATTAGCCTGCACCTCAACGACCGCGGCCCATTATAAAGCTTATGCGTTCAATCTCACCGGGTGCGCGAGCGGAAGCGTGACGATCAGCACTTGTGGCCCCAGTGGCTGCTCATTCGTACCGGGCGGCTCGGGCGGGATACGTGATTCGGTTATCGCTGTTTACAGGACGCCAGGTGGCTCGACAAACCCATTCAATCCGGGCCAGCCTTGCGATAATCTGGTGGCGCTCAATGATGATACTCCGGGCTGCGGCGCTAGCGGACTACTATCCACTGTAAATGTAACGCTCAGTAGCGGTCATTTTGTAGCCGTAGTTTCAGGTTTCGACACGTTTTCAGATAGTCTTGGGAGCTACAACCTCTTTGTGGACGCTGGCTCTGGCTGCACACTAACCCCGGAAGCGGGTTGCCCAGAGATTACCGTGACCTCAACGCCAAGTCCGGTTCCGTCGGGACAAGTTAATACGCCCTTTACGTCAACCACTTTCTCCGCAACAGGTGGAACCGCGCCTTATACGTTTACCCACAGTGGAACATTGCCAGCCGGAATGACGTTTGACGATCCTACCGCCACGCTTTCAGGGACTCCAACGCAGGCCGGCGTCTTTCAGGGGACCGCTACAGTAACTGATGCGAACGGTTGTCCTGGTGGCATGTCATTCGACCTTGTGATTACCAATCCGTCATTGCCTTGCATTACGGACCAACTTGTATCGACGCAGACATTCTTCCGGCCGAATACGATACCGATCGGATCAGGCGTTCCCTCGCCTTGCACACTCTCTGGCGCTGACAGCGACCCGCCGCATCCGGTTGCTTATCGGGCGTACGAGCTTAACCTGTCGGGTTGCTCGACTGCCATATTGACTGCGACCCTCTGCGATTCTCCATCTTGTCCTCCGATCACCGGGTCTGGCGCGTTGAGAGAATCCGTCATTTACCTTTATCGGACAGGTGGTCTTACGGCCGGATCTGGCGCGTCAGGCGCATTCGATCCCAACAACCCCTGTGATAATTTGGTCGCGGCGAATGAGGAACAGGGGCAAGCATCGAGCGGTGGACTGGCAGCTTGCTCGGCCAACAGTAGTCTGTCCGGGCTACAGAGGACAATAGGCCCAGGTCAGTTCACGATTGTGGTTGCTGGGTTTGACGACTCCGCGTTTAGCAGGGGAGCATATGACCTCTCCGTAACCGCGCCCGGCTGCTCGCTAAGTGAATGCGCGGCCATCACCGCGACGGTAAGCGGCGGCGGAACAATTTGTGCCGGAGGCTCCTCCACGGTTACTGCGACCCTTAGCGGAGGCACGCCGCCCTACACAGTAAGTCTAGACAATGGCGGTGGGACGCAGACCGGGTCGAGCCCGTTGAATTTCACGGTCAGCCCGGCCGCGACGACGACTTACTCGGTGAGTTCCGCGACGGATTCGGCGGGTTGCCCTGCAACCGCTAGCGGGAGCGCCACGGTGACAGTCAATCAGCCGCCGACGACTGCGTCTACCGGCGGACCAAAGGAGATTTGTTCGGGAGGCACAACGGCGGGACTCGGTGGTAACACGCCAACAGTAGGAACGGGAAGCTGGTCCGTGGTGAGCGGAGGAACGGGCGCCTTTAACCCGAACGCGAGTACGCCGAATGCCACTTTCACCCACACGGGTGGAGCTGGGCCGATAGTCGTCAGATGGACGATCTCAAATTCACCATGTCCAAATTCAACCGCAGACGTCACGATTACAATTGACCAACCGCCAACAACCGCCAATGCCGGACCCGATCAAAGTGTTTGCGGCTCGTCAGCAACTCTCGCAGCCAACGCTCCAAGTGTCGGAACCGGAACATGGACCGTCGTGAGCGGAACCGGCACGTTCGCCAATTCGCACTCACCAACGACGACTGTAACCGGTATGACGCCAGGGGCTAACGTATTCCGCTGGACGATCACCAGCGGCGCCTGCCCCGCTTCGAGCGATGATGTAACGATCACCAGCGGCAGTGCGACGACGCTGAGTGCGCTTGGCCCGGCCAATGTCTGGGTCGGACTAAAGAACAGCGATGACGTGGGCACCAAGTTTGACTTTTTGGCGGAAGTGCTCAAGAACGGAGCCGTCATCGCTTCGACCCAGGTTAACGATCAACCCGGAGGCAGCAGCGGCTTCAACAACGCTATCCTGCGCACGATAAGCCTCGTCCTATCGTCCCCCCAGAGTTTCTGCTCTGGAGACACGCTGAGTTTCAGGCTTTCGGTACGCGTAGCTGCCAGCAGCGGCCACGTCAGCGGGACGGCGAGGCTGTGGTACAACGACGCGGCTGCCAACAGCCGGTTCAATGCAACAGTCAATGGGACGCCGACTGATTACTTCCTGCGGGATTTCTTCCTGCTGGACACCACAACCGGGCCAGGGAAGAAGACCAGTGATGTCCTGGTCAACCGGAACGTCGGAGGCAACCCGTTCAAACCGTTCGGAACGTGGAACAAGACGTTTTAAGTGGGTGATCGCCCGAGGAGGCACAAATCACCACGCTTCGTGAATTGGGTACCGCCCAAAAGGTGGCTGTTTAAGGATGGCTGCACGCCCGGGGTCGGTTGCGTTTCAAATTCACTTACCTGTGGACAGTCATCCGCGATAGTGATACTTTTGCCGGAGCAACGCAGTAACTTGATAGCCACCACATTGCAAAGAGCGCCACGGCGTTGACGGAGCGCGCGAGGAGTAGACTCATGAAACGATCAATCCGCAACAAGAGACGTCAGAACTCGTTGGTCATCATGTGCGCAATAATCATGCTGATGGCGCTTATGGCGTCTGGCATGTTCGCCAAGCCTAGCTTCCGGGCGCTCAAAGCCGGCAAAGGACAACCAGTCGCCTTGACGCAGCTCCAGCCAACGGTTACTTCTCAATGCATTCCTGGCACCCTGGCGGCCGCCGATCCGACCTACGTCCATGACGCTAGTTGCAGTGGATCAGGCGCTGCTACGGCACACTTTGATGCTTATCAGTTTCAACTCAGTGGCTGCTCCACCACCGCAACAATAAATGCGAAAACCTGCGGTACAGCCGGCTGCTTGCCACCAGTAGCGACACTCGATACTGTCATTGCTTTTTACCAGAACGCGGGATCGCCTGGCACCCCAGTTCCATTCAACCCGGCCAGTCCGAGCACGAACCTGAAAGCTGGCTGCAATGATGAGGGGGGGGTGGGTTGTACTCCGTTGTCGTCTGCGACCTCGACCATCAGCAACGGTTTTTTTATGGTGGTTGTTTCGGGATTCGATTTATTTTCCGCTAGCCTTGGAAACTACAATCTCCAAATAACTATCACGGCTGGCGCCGGCTGTTCGTTTGTGCACGTAAACAACAATCCGACAGCAATAACCCTGAGCGGGTTTACGGTCAAGAGATATGACGGCGGTGCGCTAATTGAGTGGCAGACGGGATCCGAAACGGACAATCTCGGCTTCAACGTCTATCGAGAACAAAACGGAAAGCGGGTAAAGATCAATCCTCAGATCATAGCGGGCTCAGCGTTGCTGACCGGGCCCGGAACCAACCTGGCAGCCGGGGGATCATATTCCTGGTGGGACGATTCTCCGCAAGGCAAGCACGCAGCTAAGTACTATCTTGAAGAGATCAAGCTTAGCGGCGAAAGCGTCAATCATGGACCTCTTGTGCCGGCTGATTCAATTGAACCCGGTCCCAAGCCTGGTAAGGTTCGCTCAACGCTTTTGAGCAATCTCGCAACGAGCACATCTGCGGCAAAACCGGTAGAACACAGTGTCACAACTGCTACAGCTTCTGCTGCTGCCGCTGCCGCGCAAGTCAACCCGCTTGCCTCGCGGCCCGCTGTAAAGCTGTCCGTGAATCAGGAAGGCTGGTATCGCGTATCCCAGCAAGAACTGGCTGCGGCCGGGCTTGATTCGAAAACTGACCCTCGCAGCCTGCAGCTGTTCGTTGACGGGAATGAGCAACCCATCCTTGTCAAAGGAGAACAGGACGGAAGACTCGATGCCGTGGAGTTTTACGCGGTTGGGTTGGATACCCCGTCAACTGACAGCCGGACATACTGGCTTGTAGCTGGATCAGCTCCGGGCCAGCGTATCAGTCAGGGAAAAGAGAAAGCCAAACGCGAACCAAACGCAAGCTTCGCTTACACGGTGGAAAGAAGAGACCAGTCTATCTTTGTGCCGTCGCTGAAGACCGACGCCTACTTTGGCGCGATTATAGGAAAGAACCCGACGGATCAAGACCTCGATTTACCGCACGTCGACCGAACAAGCTCGGAAGCGGCCAAGATCGACATCTCTCTTCAAGGCCTGACCCAGGTTCCGCATCAGGTGAAGGTATTGCTCAACGATGATCTGCTTGGCGAGATGTTCTTTGATGGACAGGCGCAGGGCAACACGAGCTTCTCAATGCCACAAGCCTGGCTGAGAGAAGGATCCAACAAGATAACCCTGATTCCGGAAGCAGGTGACACCGACTTCAGCCTGGTGGAACGTATTCGCATAACTTATCAGCATAGCTACAGTGCTGACGGAGACGCTTTGCGCTTTACCGCGTCACCAAAGCAGAGTGTCACGATTGACGGATTCACCAGTCCTTCGATTCGCGTCGTAGACATAACCAATCCGAACGAAGCGAAAGAAGTGACAGGAAAGGTTCGGCAGCAACAATCGGGTTACGCTATCACGATAGGCGTGCCCAAGAAGGGTGAAAGAACGCTGCTCGCCTTTGCCGATAGTCAAATCAAACGACCTGCTTCAATCACAACCAATCAGCCGTCGAGTTGGCGACAGCCGAGCAATCAGGCAGACCTTCTCGTCATCGGGCATCGCGACTTTCTGGAAAGCGTAAATCCGCTTGTAGCGCTTCGTCAAAGCCAGGGACTTGCGGTGGCAGTTGCCGACGTGGAAGACGTCTTTGATGAGTTCAGCTTCGGCAATAAGACCCCGCAGGCGATAAAGGACTTTCTTTCGTACGCGAGCACGAGTTGGCAGAAAGCGCCTCGCTTCGTGCTGCTTGTTGGCGACGCAACGAACGATCCTCGCAATTTCCTGGGTAACGGAGACTTTGACTTCGTGCCCACGAAGATGGTTTCTACTCAATACAACCAGACGTCTTCGGATGGCTGGTTTGCGGATTTCGCCGGTAATGGATTGCCGGAGATGGCGATAGGGAGACTGTCTGCTCGCACTGCTCAGGAAGCAGAGTTGATGATTGCTAAGATCGTCGGCTTCGATCAGACAGCCAAGTCGGGAGGAGTCCTGCTGGTCAGCGATATCAACGACGGATCAGATTTTGAAGGGACGAGCGCGGAGTTGAGAAGCCTCGTTCCCGCAGAAGTGAGAATCGATGAACTCCGTCGAAGCCAGATGGATACCGCTGCTTTGAGGAGCAGTCTGATAGATAGCCTCAATCGCGGAGATAAGATAGTTAACTACGTCGGGCATGGATCGGTAGAGATGTGGAGGGGAGGCATTCTCACGCCCGACGATGTCCGCAGCTTGACCAACAGCCAGCCACTTCCGTTCTTCATATCGGCCACGTGCTTGAACGGCTATTTCCAGGACCCGGTGTCTGACAGCTTTGCGGAGAGGTTGATGAAGGCTGAGCGAGGAGGGGCAGTGGGGGTTTGGGCATCGAGCGGGTTCGTCGAAGCAGAACCGCAAGCAGTGATGAACAAGGCGGCATTCGGTCTGATCTTCGGAAGTGACTCGATGACAGTGGGTGAGGCGCTCAACAGGGCAAGGGCATCGGTGAGCGATATCGATGTTCGCCGCACTTACATGCTGTTTGGCGATCCAAGCATGAGGCTCAAGTGAAATCCGGATGCGCGCCATTGAATCGCTGCCGTTACAGTAAGGCTCAGCAGCAGTCGAATGCTCTTACCAGAACATCGGAGACTTTATGAAGAGAGAACAGTTGGCACCTGAAGCGCGAAAAGAAGGCCTCGTCATTAGCAAATTATCAGAGGAAGTGCTGGTGTACGATCTGGACCGACACAAAGCTCATTGTCTCAACAAAACCGCCGCGCTGGTCTGGGAGCGCTGCGATGGAAAGACGACCGTCGGCCAGCTGGTCCAACAACTGGAATACGCATTGAAGACGCCCGTTGATGAGGAAATAGTCTGGCTAGCTATCAATCAACTCGGCAAGTCTCGGTTGCTTCGGGAAAAGATTGCGCCTGAGACCGACAGGGTCAGATTATCAAGAAGAGACTTAATCAAAAGAGCAGGATTGGCCGCTGCGATAGCACTGCCATTAGTCACCTCCATCATTGCGCCGACTGCGGCGCAGGCTGGGACAGCTTGCAGCGCCGTCGTCTGTAACGCTGGTGTCTGTCCCACGGGATGTATTTGTGTCGCCAACGGCAGTCCGTGCGCGTAGGGAAGCTTGCAACGTTCCTTATTAATCATTTACCCACCGTCTCTTGTCCGAAAGGAGCAAGGCTGAAGTAGTTTGGCTGAGCCCCGCGCGAAATCTACTAGTCGTCTGATTGCACAGATACTCGCCCAATCCTGGCGTGAATCTCCCCCGCCGCTTGAAACTTCTGCTGAAGATCTGACTCGCGTCGCTCCCTTGTTATTGGGATCAGGAGCGGCAGCCCTTGCCTGGTGGCGAGTTCGTCATTCCGAATTGCGAAGCTCACCTGAAGCCTTGCAACTTCAAAACGCCTACTACCACTTCACTCTTGAATCGGACTTACACGAGCGCGACATCAAGCACGTCTTCACCCTATTTTACGCGGCGGGTGTCGAGCCGCTGCTGGTAAAAGGTTGGGCAAGCGCCCGGCCTTATCCGGAACCGGGGATGCGCGTTTACGGAGATATAGATCTGTGTGTTCGTCCGGAGCAGCACGAATCCGCCTTGCGGGTAATGAAAAGCCCGGAATGCAACCGGTACAACGTCGATCTCGTCTACGACGAGCTTGGCAAGCTTGCCAACCGAAGCTTTGACGAGTTGTACGCTCGCTCGCAACCCGTGAAGCTCGACGAAGTCGCGGTCCGGATATCGTCGCCGGAGGACCATCTGCGCATCCAATGCCTTCATCTGTTGAAGCACGGCGCCTGGCGGCCGCTCTGGCTGTGCGATGTAGGGGCGGCGGTAGAAAACCGGCCGGCGGATTTCGATTGGGAGTTGTGTTTGGGAAGAGATAAGCCTCAGGCAGATTGGATAGCCTGCACTATTGGACTGGCGCACCAGTTACTTGGAGCTGAGGTGGAGGATACTCCTGTTGCAGAGAGGGCCAGGCGATTGCCGAGATGGCTGGTTCCGGCTGTGTTAAAACAGTGGGAAAAGCCATGCGCTGCCGATCATCATCCCTCGGAGCTCATGGCTAACACCTTGCGCAATCGGACCGGTCTTCTGGAAGCTCTTCGCGATCGCTGGCCGGATCCGATTCAAGCGACGGTTTGGATGGGAGGACCATTCAATGAGCTGCCCAGACTTCCATTTCAGCTTGGGTATTATCAAGCACAGGCTGTAAGATTCCTGGCGGGGTTGGCGAGAACCCAATAAGCCGGGACGTTCCGAGACGTTAATCATTGTTGGTTTTGTATATTAAGATTCATGTTATAAGTGGTGCCGGATTTCCGCTCGGAGGGGCACGATGTCGCGTCGCAGACAAAGGACACCTATACGTAGGGATGTCTTCAAACACCCGTCTTTTTGGCTGCGCGCGTTTTGGGAAGTCATTACTCAAACACGGTGTGAAAATCAAAAGGAGCAAACTCATGAAGCACGCATTCTACAATCGCGCTCTTAGCGTTGCGGTGGCGACGAGTTTTTGTTTCGGCCTGCTAACGGTGCTTATGACGTCCGGGCGCTCGGTAGCATCGAGTTCCGGCCCATCAATCGTCATCTCGTCGTCCGCGTTCGAGCCTGCTCCTTCGGCTGCGTCGCTGGAACGGACACGGGACGACATGATGAGGCAGATGGCCGCGGTTAAGCAGCAGATAGGGCGCAACGGAGAAACGCCGGCGTTGGGGGAGAAGTATGACAGGCTTGCGAACCAGATTCACGAGGTGAGCCGTCAGATTTCCAGGACCGACACGAGCCTCTCCGCTCAAGTGTCAGCCCCGACTGTCAACCTGTGCATCGCGAACTCGCTAGCTGCTACCGACAATACCTTTCAACGGCCAAATCCGCCGCCTACGCCTCAGCCCGTGTGCCCTGCCGCGTTCACGGCGCCCACGTGCCCTGGCACTACGCCGATTGTCCGGTTTGATAACTTTGGATTCAATCTCACGGGCTGCACCTTCCCGACCTGTGTGACCATAACCATGTGCGGTTCCGCGCCCTGCGCCGGAGACGCGGGTGTAAACATAGACACACTCATCTATGTTTACCGGACCGGGGGAGCGACTGCCGGCACGGGAGCCGTAAACCCGTTCGTTAAGGCGACCCCCTGCATTAATTTGCTGGGCGGCGATGATGATGGTGGCGCTGTATGCGGGAGCGGGAACGACGCGCTCCGGTCCGCTTGTTCCATAAACCTCGGTCCTGGGCACTTCGTAGTGGTTGTCTGCGCGTTCAGCGGTACCCTTCAGAACACTGGAAACTATCACTTGCTGGTGGATGCTCCGGGCGCCGCGTGCGCGCTGACTTCTGAGCCCACAGGCATCCAATTGGATTCTTTCTCCGCGTCGGGCCCGGACGGACAAACGCTCGTCGAGTGGCGAACCGGCATGGAAGTAGATAATCTCGGATTTAACATTTATCGGGACGACGGCGGCAAGCGGGTTCGCGTCAATTCGAAGACGATCGCCGGCTCGGCTCTTCTTGCCGGACCGGGTGTCAAACTCGGAGCCGGCAACTCTTATGCGTGGGCGGACAACGCACCGGCAGGCAAGAACTCGAAGTACTGGCTTGAGGATCTGGGCCTCGACGGTCAGAGCACCTGGCACGGCCCGTTTGCCGCCGACCGCTCCGCTCCCGGCATAGGGAACCCGGCTCCGGGGAAGGGAAAGATATCGATACTGAGCAAGCTCGGCTCCGATGCCGCGCAACAGAGTCAATCCGGTCCGCCGACGCGGACAGCGAAACCGCCTGAGGTAAACGCCGAGAGCCTGTCAGCACAGGCCAGCCTCGCGGCGCATCCCGCCTTGAAGATGGCCGTCAAACAAGAAGGCTGGTACCGAATCTCGCAGCCGGAGCTTCTGGCCGCGGGGCTCGATGCAAAGACACACCCCGCGATGCTGCAACTATTCGTCGATGGAAAGGAACAGGCGTTCAGGGTCGTTGGCCAGGACGAAGGCCGGTTGGATGCGATCGAATTTTACGGACTCGGATCAGACAGCGCCTCGACCAATGCCCGGACTTACTGGCTCGTGGCGGGCTCGCAGCCGGGACAACGAATATCGGAGGTGGCCGGAAAAGGAAAACGAGACGCACCGGGCAGCTTCCAGTACGCCGTCGAGCGCCGGGACCACACGATCTACTTCTCAGCACTCAGGAACGGCGAGAAGGAGAATTTCTTTGGTGCTGTCATCGCACGAGACGCAGTGGAACAATCGCTGGACGTGGTGCATCTCGATCGAAGCTCGAGCGCGGACGCGACGGTTGAGGCCGCGTTGCAGGGAGTGACGATGGTATCGCACCGCGTCAGAGTTGACGTGAACGGAAAGCCCGCGGGAGAGCTGAGTTTCGAAGCTCAGACCGAAGGAGTGGCCACGATTAAGCTTCCGCGGGGGTCGCTCAAGGAAGGGCAGAATACCGTGACGCTTACGCCGCTCGGCGGTGAAAGCGACGTCAGCCTGGTGAGCTATGTTCGTATCACCTACGCGCGAACATACACGGCTGACAGAAATGGCCTGCGGTTCACCGCTTCGGCAAAACAGCGGATTGAGATCGACGGCTTCACCACCGCCGCGATTCGGGTGATGGATGTGACCGACCCCGACGCAGTAAGCGAGTTGTCGGGGAAAGTCCGTGCTAAGAACGGCGGCTATGCTGTTTCTGTGAATACGCCAAAGGGCGGCGGCACTCGCCTGCTGTGGGCGTTCACGGATGAAAGAGTTAGCCGGCCGGACTCGATTGCATTAGACCGGCCGTCAAATTTGAGAGAGCCGGCGCGAGGCGCCGACCTGGTAATCATCAGTCATCGCGACTTTATCGATGGCGTCCAGCCGCTCAAGGCCTTGCGCGAGAGCCAGGGCTTCAGCGTTGCGATCGTGGATGTTGAAGACCTCTACGATGAGTTCACCTTCGGCCAGAAGTCTCCGCGGGCAATCAAGGACTTCCTTGCGTTCACCAGATCAAGCTGGGAGACGGCGCCACGCTTCGTCCTGCTGGTTGGAGACGCGAGCCTCGATCCGAAGGGGTACCTCGGCAATGGAGATTCGGACTTCGTGCCCACGAAGCTGATCGACACCGCTCTGATGGCGACGGCTAGCGACGACTGGCTGGCCGACTTCGATGAACGCGGCGTAGCGGACATGGCGATCGGGCGCTTGCCGGTCGGCTCCGCGGAAGAGACGGCGAGCGTGATCTCGAAGATCATCGCCTACGATCAGTCACAGCCATCCAATAACGTATTGCTCGTCTCCGACAGTACGGAGGACTTCGATTTCGAGTCGTTGAGCGGCGACCTGCGAAGCCAGCTTCCCCAAGGCGTGATCGTTGGCCAAATAGACCGAGGCCGGCTTGACCCGGCGATGGCGCAAAGCGAATTGCTCGCGAATCTCTATCGCGGGCAGAAGGTCGTGAATTATGTCGGCCACGGCAGCGTCAACCAGTGGCGAGGCAATCTGCTGACGTCGACGGATGCAAGAAACCTCGAGAACTCGGCGCACCTGCCGTTGTTCGTCGCGATGACTTGCTTGAATGGCTATTTCCAGGATGCGACGCTGGAGAGCCTGGCGGAGTCTTTGCTCAAGGCCGAACGAGGGGGCGCGATCGCGGTGTGGGCCTCATCCGGGATGACCGGACCGTTCGGGCAGGCGGCCATGAACAAGCAAATGTTCGGGTTGGTCCTGGACGGATCAATGACGTTGGGCGAGGCCACGTTGAAGGCGAAGGCAACGGTAAGCGACATCGACGTTCGCCGTACGTGGATATTGTTCGGCGATCCGACGACCAGACTAAGGTGATCGGCAGGCTAACGAATAAGGACTACCCCATGAAGACGAGAGAACAGTCCCTACCTCGCGCGAGAAAAGAGGGGTTAGTCGTCCAGGAAATGCCTGACGAGCTCCAGACTCTTGTACGCTGAGTATGAACGATCCACCAACTGGGTTGGGGGATTCAAAAGCAGGCTGCTAAAGATTCTTTTCTTCCGTACTGAAAGCAATGTCCCCTTCATCTCCTGTGTCCTTGTAACGCCGCATAAGCGAGGACCGGAGAGTATGCCCGCGTTTCCTGTTCACCTTTGCTCAAAAGCGACGCTGTCCAGTAGTTGCCCTTTTCAGATAGATCGAGCTTGAACTCCAGTTCTCCGCGGTCGTTCTTGAATGGTCTTATCATATAGACTATCGGTTGCCACGAAGCCGCATCGAGAGCTGACAGTTCGACGCCTTCCGTTAGCGTTGCTTGCGCCCAAACCGCGATGCAGTTGATATCGCTTGCACTGTTGAGTTTCCAACTTGCCGTCAAATTGTGCAGCTCGGGCGGCTTCTTGATCGTGTCGAAATCAACTCGGATCAATTCTCTGGGCTCGGAAACGAGTTTCAATCCGGATCGCTGTTTTAGAATTATCGGGATGTTCAGGTTGAGCGCGTTGAAATAACTGTAGGCGAGCGGCACGCCAGCCGGAATCTTCTTGCTTCGATTGCGGAGATGCGCCGGAGCAGCCGTCAGCGCGACCGACGCTGGAATAAGAAGGCCGCCACGTTTGAGAAATCTCTTGCGCGCATCAATCAGAATAGGATGAATCTGCTCATCAAAACCCAGGTTGCCAATAGTTTCGCTGATGATAACGTCAAAGTCTCTGCCAAGGGTTATCTCTCTCGAGTCTCCCTCGACGATCTCGACCCTGTTGCCAACCTGATTCTCCCTCACCAGGTTTCGGATGAGAGCTGCGAGCAGCGCGTCCCTTTCGATCGCCACGACTCTTTTTGCGCCCAACTTCGCCGCGGCAATCGCCCATAGCCCGGTGCCCGATCCTATGTCCAAAACAGTTGATTCGGGGCTTATGCGTTTGCGAAGGGCGGAATAGAAGGCGCGGTTTCTCACCGTGTCCTCGAGCAATTCCTCATGTGCCCGGAAGATGTGGTGAGTGTGCGACAATTGATCTGACATGGATTGGTCAACTTTAGCCATTCATTATTCTCCAGGCTCTAAAACGCCGGCGGGCGAAACTCGCAGTAATAGTCGCCCTGCGAGTCCCGAGTGGCAAGCCGAATGCGCGGCGATGACGCCGTGAATCTGATGGCTTGGCGCACGCAACGCGACCCGCCAATAAACGCGGGGAGCCGCGTAGCGGATGCCTATCGATAGATCACGCGCGGCTACGACGGCCGGGCCGCGTAGCGGCTACCTATCGATAGACCACGCGCGTCTACGACGGCCGGGCCGCGTAGCGGCTACCTATCCCCTCCTGTCGCATGTGTTGTATATTCTCAGGCCGATCAAGAGAGATCAGTTTCCAGGTGGCCGCTACGCGGACCGTGTGTGAGGAACACGTGAGGGCTATCAGTAGGTAAGCGCTACGCGGCTCGAGTGTTGATGACCACGTGGGAGCTATCGATAGGTAACCGCTACGCGGCCCTGGGCGTCGATGAGCACTTGCGAGCTATCGATAGGTAGCCGCTACGCGGCCCGGGGCGTAATGACCACGTGGGGGCTATCGATAGGTAACCGCTACGCGGCCCTGGGCGTCGATGAGCACTTGCGAGCTATCGATAGGTAGCCGCTACGCGGCCCGGAACCGTTGGTCACGCGGGCTATCGAGGGTTGCGCTACGCGGCCCGGTGCGTGATGACCCACGCGAAGGCTCTCGATAAAGTGACCGCTACGTGGCTCGGATCGTGCTGGTCTCATGTTGGAGCAATCGAATAGGTAGCCGAACCCGTAACCAGATTGGACGCGGTCAGGTATCAACATCAGGCACTCAAACTCGAAGGAGCGATTCTCATGAGGATGAATTGTGTAAGACGTTGTCAGGTGCTCATCTCTTTCGTCGTGCTTGCTGTTTCGATTTGCGGTACGGAGAGTCGGGCGCAACAGCGCGGGTACGATCAGAGCCTGCTCAAGGGCTTGCAGTGGCGCAGCATCGGCCCGTACCGCGGCGGACGCGCGACTGCCGTCGCCGGGGTCACTTCTCAGCCGGGTGTTTTCTACTTCGGAGCTACCGGTGGCGGAGTCTGGAAGACGACCGACGGCGGCATCAACTGGGACAACGTCTCGGACGAGTACTTCAAGACAGGTTCGGTGGGAGCGATCGGCATAGCCGAGTCCGACCCGAACGTGGTCTATGTCGGTATGGGCGAGTCTCCGATTCGCGGTAACTTCTCGCACGGGGACGGCGTGTACAAATCGACCGACGCAGGCAAGACATGGAAGCACGTCGGTTTGGAAGACACGCGCCAGATCAGTCGGGTGCGTGTGCATCCGAAGAACCCCGACATCGTTTTCGTAGGGGCGCAGGGCCACGTCTTCGGTCCAAACGACCAGCGCGGCGTGTTTCGTTCGACCGACGGCGGCAAGAATTGGCAGAAGACACTTTTTCGCAGCAGCAAAGCGGGCGTGACCGACCTGATACTCGATCCGACCAACCCGAACATCATCTACGCCGCACTCTGGGAAGTTTATCGGCAGCCCTGGACGCTCGAGAGCGGCGGACCCGGAAGCGGCATTTTCAAATCGACGGACGGCGGCGACACCTGGAACGAGATCACTCGCAATACCGGCTTGCCAAAAGGTGTGATCGGTAATATCGGCATAACAGTTTCGCCGGCTAATCCCGAACGGGTGTGGGCAATCGTCGAAGCAGAAGAGGGCGGGGTGTTTCGTTCCGACAACGCCGGCAAGACGTGGACGAAGGTGAACGAGCAGCGATCGCTTCGGCAGCGAGCGTGGTACTACACGCGGATCTACGCCGACCCGCAGAACGCCGATACGGTCTACGTGCTGAACACCGGATTTTACAAATCGAACGACGGCGGAAAAACCTACTCGAGCATAAGCGTCCCGCACGGCGACAATCACGACTTGTGGATCGCGCCGAACGATCCGATGCGAATGATCAACTCGAACGACGGCGGCGCGAACGTCAGCTACAACGGCGGCCGGAGTTGGACCGAACAGGACCAGCCGACCGCGCAGTTCTATCGCGTCGCTGTGGACAATGATTTTCCGTACAACATCTACGGAGCTCAACAAGACAACTCGACCGTCAAGATCGCAAGCCGCACGACTGACTTCGGAATCGACCGGACTAACTGGTACGACGTTGGCGGCGGGGAGAGCGGCTGGATCGCGCCGAGCCCGAAGGACTCGAACATCGTGTTCGCCGGTTCATACGGCGGGTTGATTACGCGTTACGACCATCACACCGGACAGCTTCGCAACGTGACGCCGTGGCCGGACAACCCGATGGGGGCGGGATCCGCCGACTTGAAGTATCGGTTTCAATGGAACTTTCCAATCCTGTTCTCGCCGCACGATCAGAACACGCTCTATGCCGGCGGCAACGTGCTGTTCAAATCGACCAACGAGGGTCAGACCTGGCAGGCAATCAGCGGCGACCTGACTCGCAACGACAAATCCAGGCAAGGCTCATCCGGCGGCCCGATCACCAAGGACAACACCAGCATCGAGTACTTCTGCACGATCTTCACCGTGATTGAATCGCCGGTCGGGAAGGGAGTCATCTGGGTTGGCTCGGACGACGGGCTGGTGCACGTGACGCGCGACGGCGGCAAGAACTGGCAGAACGTCACACCGCCGGGTATGCCCGAGTGGATTCAGATCAACTCGATCGACGCTTCTTCGTTTGAGGCCGGCACGGCTTATGTTGCCGCGACCGCTTACAAGCTCGACGACTTCAAGCCGTATCTCTTCAAGACCAGCGACTACGGCAAGACGTGGAAGAAGATAACCAGCGGGATCCCGGCGGGCGCGTTCACACGCGTGGTCCGCGAAGACCCGAACCGCCGCGGCTTGCTGTACGCTGGAACCGAGACAGGCTTGCATGTCTCGTTCGACGACGGAGACAACTGGCAATCGCTTCAACTCAATCTGCCGGTTGTGCCGATCACCGATCTTGTGATCCACAAACGCGAGAAAGATCTGGTTGCGGCAACTCAGGGCCGGAGCTTCTGGGTGTTGGACGACACGACGGTGCTTCATCAGATGGCCGACGCCTCAAAGGCAGAAGCGTACTTGTTCAAACCCGAAGACTCGTATCGAATGCCGGGCGGCGGCGGCTTCTTGCCGCGCGGCGCGACTGTCGGTCAAAATCCGGCCGCTGGCGTCGTGATTTATTACTACATGAAGAGCAAGCCTTCGAGCGATGTGAGTCTCGAGATACTCGATTCATCAGGAAAACCGGTCAAGAAGTTCACGAGCAAAGCACCCGACTCGAAAGAGGCGCCGGCTCAGCCTTCAGAGGAAGAAGGGATTGGTGGCCGTGGCGGGCCCACTCGCTCGCCTGCGGAAACCGGGCTGAATCGGTTTGTCTGGGATTTGAGGTATCCGGACGCGACTCGATTCCCCGGAATGGTCTTGTGGTCGGGCGAGACTCGCGGACCGCGCGCTGCGCCGGGGACTTATCAAGTGAAGCTCACCGTCGATGGCAAGACGATGATCCAGAGCTTCGATGTCAGGAAGGACCCGCGACTCGCAACCACTCAGGATGAGTTCGCAAAACAGTTCGAGCTGTTGACAAGGATTCGCGACAAGTTCAACGAGACCAGCGATGCCGTGCTTCAGATTCGCGACGTGCGCAAACAGATCGACGACATAACCAATCGCACAAAGGATCAGCCGAGCGGCAAAGCAATCGCCGATGCCGCCAGGGCGTTGAAGGCCAAGCTAACGGCGGTTGAAGAGGAGCTTTACCAGACGAAGAATCAGAGCAGTCAGGACCCGTTGAATTATCCGATTCGATTGAACAACAAACTGGCGTCGCTCGCTGGGGTTGTGGCCGAAGCGGACGCGGCGCCGACCGACCAGGCGTTTGTTGTTTACTCCGAGCTGGCGGCGAGGATCGACGATCAACTCCGTAAGCTCGCCGAGGTAATGCGAACCGATCTTCCGGCGTTCAACAAGCTCGTGCGCGACCAGGATGTCCCAGCGGTTATTTTGAAACCAAAGACGAGCGCTAACTAGTCTAAGGTCCAAAGTCCAAGGTCCAAAGTCCAAAGTCCCAGAGTCACTTTGGACTTTGGACCTTGGACTTTGGACGACTTACTCGCCCGCAACCCGCATCGTATCAGGATTCCACCCGAACACCCGGTTCTCGAAGTAGCTTCGATTCGTAAGCAGCGCCGGGCCCGCGGCGCGCAAACCGAACGCCGCGTCCTCGACCACCGGCTTACGCGAACGCACCGAGTTAAAAAAGTTGGTGAAATGGTCCAGTGAGTCGCTGTAGCCCGGCGGCGGTAAGTATGTCTCTTCGCGAGACTCGCGTATTTGCGATTTGTTCTCCGGGTACTTTGCGCGATAAGACTTGATGAACTCCTCCTGCAGCGCCTTCGGGAATGTATCGATCGAGTAGCCGGGCTCGGCAGGCCGCTGCTTACGTGTGACGGTGACGCCGTTCGATATCGTCATCACAGCGTCGCTACCGACAAAACGGAAGCCCGCGCTTTCAAATTGATTTGGCTCGACGCTGCCATCGGCGAAGTTGACTCTCAGCGACAGATTGAAGGCCGGGCGCTCCGCGATCTTTTCGTAGTCGTATAGCCCGAGCAACAGGTCCGGCACGTCGCGGCCATCCTTCCAGTAGCGAATGCCTCCTGTTGCAAGCACGCGCCCCGGACCGTTCGACCCGGTGATGAAATGAATTCCCGAGAACAGGTGAATGAACAGATCGCCGCCGATGCCTGTGCCGTAGTCTCGATAGTTTCGCCAGCGGAACAAGCGAACCGGCTCGAACGGAACGCGAGGCGCGTTGCCCAGAAAGCGATCCCAGTCGATCGTCTGCGGCGAAGCGTCTGGTGGTATCGAATACTGCCACGCGGCGATGGGCGAGCGGCGATTGATCCACGCTTCGATCAGGTTCAAGTCGCCGATCGCACCCGAAGCGAGCAACTCCTGCGCCTTCTTGTATATGATCGAGCTGACGCGCTGACTCCCGACTTGAAGTATCCTTCCGGTCTTTCGTTGAGCCTCAATAAGCGAATGACCATCCTCGACCTTCTGGACGACGGGCTTTTCGCAATAGACGTCTTTGCCGGCGTTCAAGGCGTCGATCGCGATCCGAGCGTGCCAGTGATCGGGTGTTGCTACGATCACCGCGTCTACGTCAGGACGCGCAAGCACTTCCCGATAGTCGCGCGAAGTGAACAGATGGTTGCCCCAGACTTCCTTCGCGCGAACCAACCGGCCGTCGTAGACGTCTGCCGCCGCCACCATCTCGACGCCGGGCACTCTCAACGCGGTGTTTGTGTCGCCGCTTCCCTGTCCGCCTACCCCGATGGTCGCGAGCCGAATCTTGTCATTGGCCGAAACCTGGACCGGTGCCGGCGAGTCGAGCGTGTGTTCGCCGGCAAGCACGTGTGTGGAGACGCCCGTGACGAGCGCGCCCGCCGCACCAAGCTTTATGAAGTTCCTTCGCGATGTCTTTGAGTTGCTCATATTGGTTCCTCCCGGGCTTTCAGCGAGCAGTTATCCCACAGTCACTTTCAAACTTCAACTCGAACGCAACTACTGAGAACCCAAGCGCTCGAGACCTGACATCGCGGGACGCAAGAGCATGGGGTTCAGGCTTTAGCTGGTCTTTCTCTACGCGCCAGCTAGAACCGGCAAGACCAGGCTAAAGCCTGAACTCCATGCTCTTATCCTCCTATCGGCTGTCGCGGGCGTATTGACTTCGGTCACTGAGACAACGAGGTAAGACGCGAAGAGCATCGCAGGAAGCGCCAGACGAATGAGTTCCTCTGGCACACATCTTGCCAATGAATACGAAACCAGTCGGACGTGGAATTCTATGTATGCATAGCGAGCAGTTGCGACAACTGTGCTAGAAGGAGGTGTGTAATAATGGCATTCCAAAAGGGCAAAAGTTTCATAACAATACTTCTGGCTGTAGTGCTGTTAGGCGCCTGGTTCGCTGGCCAGAACGAACAGATGAGCAAAGCTCAGGTTGCTGCGCTGGCCCAGACAACCGCGCCGCCGAGCGCGACTGCGACTGTCGACGAACATTCGGCGACAAATGCGCCCGAGGCTTCAGTTGCCGGGAACGAGTCGGCAGTAACGGGCTCTAATTTCGAAGATGGCTACAGAGCGGGCTGGCGTGACGCGCAGCGCGATTGTGTTTCGAGTCGTCAAACCGTCGCGAGAACCCGGTACGCTACCCGGTCTCGCTATGCACCGCGTGCAAGAGTGGCTGGGGCTCGATACTACGCCGAGCCGCGGCGCGGGCACTCGACCAGAGATATGATTTTGCGAATAGCGGCGCCTGCGGCTATTGGCGCGGGCATTGGCGCTATTGCCGGAGGTAAGCGGGGCGCCGGCGCCGGAGCGTTGATTGGCGGGGGAGGCGGCGCGCTTTACCACCTGCTCAAACATCGCCGCGACTAACAAGCCACGTCAGTTAAAAGAACGCGAGAGGCCGCGAGGTCGGGCCTCTCGCGTTTTCGCTTGTTTAAAGCTCTGACTTCAATAGGTTCCTCGAACCGGGCCTGCGGGCGCCGTTGCGGGGATTTATTATTGACCTCGCAGTGCGCCCGTCTTAAGATGGGCCGCATTGGATCGCTCCCTGGAGCCCCGCAACAGTGCACCCCACGATCAATGAGCACCCCCAAAAGAGGCTTTGGTGACACTCGGATTGTCACCAGTGTGGGCGAGGTCGAATGGAAATCAAAGGCAGCATTCTCACGTCCCGTCTTGAATACGTAAAACAGCGTTTCGGCGAGAAGAGCGTCGAAGCTGTGCTCAGCAGCCTG
>Ga0193755_1000103_pt1 | contig 23159 bp, 18 predicted proteins | sample H1a2metaG_FD_144921 | JGI IMG/M metagenome (GOLD analysis project Ga0193755, IMG submission 144921) | Soil microbial communities from a riparian zone of the East river system, Colorado, United States - H1a2 | ecosystem: Environmental > Terrestrial > Soil > Riparian zone | place: USA: East River...
CGCGGGGTCCCCCACGACCGCGCGCGCGACCGCGACGCGCTGCTGCTGGCCGCCCGACAGCTGCACCGGATAGTGCTTGGCGCGGTGCGACATCCCGACCTTCTCGAGCGCCTGCTGCACGCGCTTCGTGCGCTCCGCGCCCGACATCCCGCGGTAGGTGAGCGGGAGCTCGACATTCTCGGCGACGGTGAGGTCGCCGATCAGGTTGAAGGCCTGGAACACGAAGCCGATCCGCCGGTTCCGAATCCGCGCTCGCTCGGCCGGCGTCAGGTTAGCCACCGGCTTGTCCTCGAGCAGGTAGCTCCCGTCGCTCGGCGTATCGAGCAGCCCGAGAATCGAGAGCAGCGTCGTCTTGCCACATCCCGACGGGCCGTTGATCGCCACGTACTCGCCCTCGCGGATCTCGAGGTGCACGTCCGCCAGCGCGTGCGTCTCGACCTCGTCGGTGAAGAAGATCTTGCGGACACCTTGCAGTTGAATGAGCGGCGTACCGTTAGCGGGCATTGGTTCTCTCCTGGGGACTACGAATCCGGTCTCTATTCATATCGCAGGGCCACGATCGGATCGACCCGCGCCGCGCGGCGGGAAGGAATGATGCTCGCGGCCACGGTCACGCCAAGCAACAGCAGCGCGACGAACCCGAAGACGAGTGGATCGTGCGGCGACTCCTGGAACAACAGCGGACCCAGCCACTGCCCCCCGGCCAGCGCGATCACGACGCCGAGCACGATCCCCACAGTCGCCATCTTGAGTCCTTCGTTGAGCACGAGCTTCACGAGGTCTTTCTGCTGGGCGCCGAGGGCGGCGCGAACGCCCAGCTCCTGCGAGCGTTGCGCCACGTTGTAGGCCATCACGCTGTAGAGGCCGATCGCGGCGAGCACCAACGCCAGCGCACCGAAGGCGAGGAACATCGTTGCGCCTAACTCCCACGAGCGAGTCTGCTCGCCGAGTATTTCACGGAGCGGAGTGACGGTGACATATGAGGTGCCAGGCATGAGTTGTTGCAGCCGCCGCCGAATCGCTTCGGCGGAGCGCGTGCCATCCCCACGGACCCGCACAAAGAGGCCGCCCTTCTCGGGGTGGTATTGTGCGGCCGACAGGTAGTAGAACATCGTCGGATCGTCACCCAGCCGCTCTGACTTGATGTTTTCGGCGACGCCAACCACGTAACTGCACGGCATGGTATCGGCTTCGACCTTGACGCATTGCCCGATCGCGTCGTGACCGGGCCAGAGGGCCTTGGCCATGGCGTCGCTCACCACCATCGCGCGTGGTGCGGCGGCAATGTCTTGGGCCGAGATACCACGACCGCGGAGGATGCGCGTGCCCATGGTGGCGAAGTAGTCAGGCGATACGGCGCTCAGGTCGAATTCACCCAGGCGGCTGACGGAGTCGATGCCCGCGACGCTCAGGCCCACGCTCCAGGAGCTCCAGAACGGCACCGCGACCTGTTGCGACGCGTGCGTGACTTCCGGAATCGTCTGCGCGGCGTCGAGGAGCTCGCGGCGCAACATGACCTGCTTTGTGCTGTCGAGCCGAACGCCGCGCATGTTCAGATCGACGAGCAGGACCGGGTCGACGTCGTAGCCCAGCGGGATGACGCGCACGTGATACAGGCTGCGCACGAATAGACCTGCACCCACCAGCAGTACGACCGATAACGCGCCCTGTGCGACGAGGAGTCCCACACGCAAGCGCGAGCGCCGGTAGCTGCCCTCGCGCGCTCCCGCCTTGAGGTCGCCCACAAGGTTGAGACGCAGCGCCTGCAGTCCGGGAGCGAGCCCGGTGAGGAGACCGGTGAGGAGGGCGGCAACCCCAGCGAAGATCACCGTGCGCGTATCGGCCATGACACTCAGGTCGGCGGACTTCGGCAGGAAGCCCGCGCGCAGCACCGCACCACCCCACTCGGCAACGAGCAGCGCCGCCACGCCGCCGCACGCGGCCAACAGCACGCTTTCAGTGATAAGCTGCGAGAGCAAACGCGCGCGACTCACGCCGAGTGCCAGCCGTACCGCGATCTCACGCCGGCGCTTGAGGGCGCGTGCCAGCAGCAGATTCGCAACGTTGGCCGCGGCGATGAGCAGGACGATCACGGCGACGCCGCTGATCCACGTCGCCACCTTGGCGAAGCTCGACTCGTTGGGCCCGCGCTCGCTCAGCACGGAGGCGATAATGGCGCGAGGCCGGGCCACCGCGGCTGGGCTCGTACCCTTCGGGCTTTCGGCTGCCTGGACGGCGTAGCTCCGGACGTAGGCCTCCGTGAGATCGGCGGTTGCCGCGGCCGCCGTCACGCCGGGCTTACGCTGCGCCAGCATCGAGGCCCAGGTCCAGTGGTACGTGGTCCACCACCGCTCACCCCGCAGATCGACGCCCGAGGCGTTGGCGTAACTCGAAATGGGGATGAAGGCCGCCGGCGGCTGGTTGGGCCAGAGGCCGACGAACCCCCGCGGCGCAACGCCGATGATCGTGTAGAGCGTCGGGCCAATCTGCAGCGTTGACCGGATGGCATCGCGACGCCTGCCGAAGCGAGTCTGCCAGAATGCATAGCTGAGCACCGCCACCGCGGTCCCCGTAGGGGGCGCATCCTCGCTGACGGTGAAGTAGCGGCCCAGTACGGGCGGGGCATCGAAGAATTCGAAAAAGCTGGCGCTCACGGCGCCGACCCGCATTTCGCGCACGTCGGCGTCGCGGCCGATGGCGAGGTCCCGCTCGGTGAATGTCGCTGTCCGTGAGAACGAGGTCGTCCCGTTCGTCAGGTCCACATAGCGCGCGTACTGCACGCCTCCGTTGGTGAATTCCTTGCCGCGGTAGATGCGCGCGAGATAGACTCGGTGAGTGGTGGCGGGATCGCGCAGGTAGGGCGGGGGCCGAAACAGCATCCGGTCCACGATGGGGAACATGGCCACGTTCGCACCGATGCCGAGTCCCAACGTCAGGACCACTCCGAGCGTGAATGCCGGGCTCCGCGCCAATGTACGGATCGCGTAGCGAAGGTCCTGAATGAAATGCTCGAGCATTACTTCAGTCTCACCCTCTCCACATTGTCATATCGCGTCATGTCCGACAGAATCACCGAATCGCCGGCCGCGAGCCCCTGCACGATCTCGATCGCGTTGACCGAGGTGCGCCCCACCTTCACGGGAACGCGCACGGCGTAGCGGCCCCCTTCGACGAGCTTGAACATCCCGATCGTGCTGTTGGGCTGGCCATACGCGGGACGGCCCGTGAACAACACGTCGCTCAATCGCTCGATCGTGATCGTGGCGTCCACGCTGATGTCGGGCCGGGCCGCCGCGGGCGTGCTGTCCAGCGCGATGTCTACGGTCACCGTTCCTTCTTGTGCGGAAGGATCGATGCGGATGACGTGCCCACCGACGATTCCGGTTCGCGTATCCACCGACGCGACCTGCCCGATCGCGAGACCGGGTGCCTGCGTCTCGGGAATGCGGATCACGGCCTTGAGCTTTCCGGGCTGGACGACCTTCGCGAGAATCGTCCCCGGCACCACCCACTGGCCAGGCTGGAGGTTGAGCTCCGACAGGACGCCGTCCTCACCAGGGCGCACCTGCAGCGAGCTCAGCCGGCTGAGTCGGAACGCCGTGATCGCGCGCAGCCGCACGACCTGTTCTCGCTGCACCGCGAGCTGCGAGTCCACTGTCGACGTCAGGAGATCGAGGCGCTGCTTCTCGATGTCGTAGCGCGCCTCAAGCTCACTCGCCTTTTCGTGCGCGAGACTCACGTCATTGCGCGATAGACCGCCGATCACTGTAAGGGAGTCCGCGACCGCGGCGTCGCGTGTTGCCTGGAGGTACTGGCTGCGCGTGGAGGCCACGACGCCCGCCTGCGTGAGACGCGCTCCCTGCAGGCTGGTGCGCAGATTCACGAGATCGCCCTCGGCGGCCGTGAGCTGGCGTTGGGCGTCGAGCGCTTCGATTTGCACGTCCGGATTCGCGAGCTCGAGGAGTACCGTGTTCGCCTGCACCGGTATGCCCGGCTGGACGAAGATGCGCTCGACCCGCGCCGGAGTGAGCGCCGAGATCCAGCGAATGTGCTCGGGCACGAGCGTACCGGGGCCCCGCACCTCGCGCACCATCGTCCCGCGGCGCACTCCGTCCAGTGACACGACCTCGCGATCGACACTCGGCGCGGCCGGCTTGAGACTGGCGAGCAGGACGGTGACCAGGATCAGACCGCCGGCGGCGATACCGCCTTGGACGTACCGTTTGCGGTTTTTCGTTGGTGCGCGTGGGATGTCCACGCTGAACTTCTAGGCACGGACCATACCAAGTCTCAGGAAATACTAAGTCACGCCTGTTCAGCGCTTTGCGATTGGTGACGACAGCCAGAGCGTTCGCTTCTGGGATTGGTGCGTCCCATAACCGAACGCTCTAGGGTTACCGGGATACCAGCGCCAGCGTCTTCACTTAATGCTTTCCTTCTTTAGCGGCGCGGACGTAACGGTGATCGTGCCCGCCTTCAACGAGGCGGCGAGCGTGGCGGACACGATCCGGAGCCTCCAAGCACAGTCGGCGCGGCCGCGTGAAATCATCGTCGTGGACGACTGCTCCACCGACGGGACCGGCGATGTCGCCCGGGCGCTGGGGGTCACCGTCGTTCGCCCACCGGCGAACACGGGCTCCAAGGCAGGGGCGCAGACGTTCGCGCTGCGCTACGTCCGCACTCCACTCACCATCGCCGTCGACGCGGACACGGTGCTCGCGCCCGAGGCGATCGAGCGGCTGCTCCCGGCCTTCGGGCAGCGCGGCGTCGCCGCCGCGTGCGGCTTCGTGCTGCCCCAGCGCGTCCGCAGCGTATGGGAGCGCGGGCGCTATATCGAATACCTGTTCGCGTTCACGTTCTACAAGCAGGTGCAGGAGTACTACGGGAAGCCGCTCATTTCATCCGGCTGCTTCTCGATGTACCGAACGGCCATCCTGCGCGCGCAGGGCGGCTGGTCCAACCGCACCCTCGCGGAAGACATGGATCTCACGTGGAGCCTGTATCAGGCAGGGTACGAAGTGCGCTTCGTGCCCGAAGCGGTGTGTTACCCGATCGAGCCTCGCACCTTCCGCCTCATGAGCACCCAGCTGCGGCGCTGGTCGCACGGGTTCGTCCAGAATGTGAAGCTGCACTGGCGCGATGTGCTCGCGGTGCCGTACCTCCGCTCCGCCGTCGCGGTGGCGTTCTGGGATGCGACGGTCGCTGCTGCGGTGTATCTGGTCGCCCTACCGGTCCTCGCCGTCCTGCTGGCGAGCCCCTGGGTCCTGTTGGGGTACGTGATCGACGCCCCGGCCGTGCTGGTTCCCGTGCTCGCCGGTGCCGTCCCGCGCCGAGAGGTCGGCCGGGCCCTGGCGAGCGTGCCCGCGTTCTTTTTACTCCGCACGGTCAACGCCGTCTTCTTCCTGCGCGCTGTATGCGCCGAGCTGCTGCTGGGTCGCCCCCTGCGGCACTACGAAAAGGGACACTGACGGTGAACGCCGGGCTGCCGGGCACGGGAATCGGCGGGATCTTCTATCTCGCGAGCGCGCTCGCGATGCCGCTCCGCGAAGCGTACCGCCGTGCCCGCGGGCGTAAGGTGGGCAACTGGCGCGTCGTCGCCGCGCAGCTCGCGATCGCCGGCGGGATCCTGGGAGCGATGTGGGTGACCGGGTGGCTGCTGGGCCTCGCGCTCAAGGCCGCGCGGCCGATCACCGGTCTCGGCATCTCGCTCCCTCCGGGCAACGTGCTTCGCATCGCGACTGTCACGCTCGCCCTCGGCACGCTTGCCGGCGTGCTCGCCGGGGTCGAGCTGCTGCGGCTGTGGGTCGGCAGGCGTCGGCCGACTCGCGCCGGTCGACAGCGGGCGGCGCTCCCTGGGAAGGCCGCCCCGGCAGGCCGCGCCGACCCACACGTTGGGCACGAGCGCCGGCGCGTGGCGCTGCTGCTGCTGCTCGGGCTTCTCGTCCCCGGCCCGCGTGGGGCGTTGGCGCAGAGCCCCGGCCGCCTGGCGGCTCTTCTGGCACGCGCGGACTCGGCCTGGGCAGCGAAAGCGGAGAGCATAGCAGCCAGGGAGTATGCGGCCGTGCTCGCTGCAGATCCGGAGAACTCCCACGCCACCTATCGTCTCGCCCAGCTCACTCGTGACGACCCCGCCGCAGCGCTGCGGCTCTTCCGGCGCTACGTCGAGCTCGAACCGGAGGATCCGTGGGGCTACATGGCGGTGGCCGACGCGCTGGCCCATGCCGGCCGGTACACAGAGGCGCTGCACTCGTACGACGATGCGCTGCGGCTCGCGCCCGGTGAGCCCGAGGCCGTCGCCGGCCGGGCCAAGGTATTCCCCCGCGCTCGCGCCGCGGCGCCGGCGGTCACCCCGCTGGTGAGTGGCACCCGCGATTCGGACGGGAACAGCACGTTCCGTCTGGGTGCTAGTGCCGAGCTCCAGGTGCTGGGGCCGGTACGCGTGGGAGTGGAGGCGAGCCGTGACCGCGTGACGGATGGCGTCAGTACCGCGGGGCTAGCGCAGCTCGCGCTACGCGCGGCGTGGCGGCCGGGCCGGCTGGCCAGCGTGGAAGGTGCCCTTGGAGGAACTCGACTCGAACGCAGCGACAGCGTCAGCACGACTGTCGTTCCCACGGGCCGCATGCGCGCGCGCTGGCGCAGTTCCACCCACGGGCCCACGGTGGATCTCCGCGCGCAACGCAGCGTGCTCGCCGCGAGCCCGTTGCTCGTGGACAACCGCGTGGTGCGAACCGAGCTGCGCGCGGTTGTAGAGATCCCCGTGGCGCGCGCGCTCAAGCTGCGCGCCCTCGGGCGGACTGCGCTGCTGCGCGATAACGCAGATCTGAATCATCGCAGCACGCTCGGCGGGGTACTGGCGGTCGCGTTGTCGCCAGTTATCGAGCTGTCGGGTCAGGTCCACGAGATTCGCTACTCGCACGCCAGCACCGCGGGCTACTTCGCGCCGCGGCTCGGCCAGATAGTGGAGGCGGGGTCCTACGTGGAGCTCGAGACCCCAAGCGGCTGGCTGCTCGCTCTCGATGTCGGCGCGGGCGCGCAGCGCGTCGCGGAGTTTGGAGGCCAGCCGGGCGCGTGGAGCCGCGCGCTCCGGTGGTACTCACTCATCACGGCGCCGCTCGCCCCCGGGCGCGCGCTCCAACTGGAGCTCGAAGCGGAAAACTCGACTATAGCGCGTGAAGCAGCGACCTCCGGGGCTTGGCGCTATGGCTCGGCGGCCCTCTCGCTGAGGTGGGCGCTATAGCTGAAGACTGGTATCATTAGAACGTGCGACGAGCGCCGGTCTTTCTTTTCTTGCTGCCAATCCTCCAGGGATCTCCCGCGCGTGACGACGGCCAGTGGACCATGCCGGCGAAAGACTACGCCGCAACGCGCTACAGCGGCTTGTCGCAAATCACTCCCGCGAACGCACCGCGACTCCGCCCGGTCTGGAGCTTCTCGACCGGAGTACTCGGCGGGCATGAAGGCCAACCGCTCGTCGTCGGCAGCACGATGTACGTCGTCACTCCGTTTCCCGACGTCCTGTACGCCTTCGATCTGACGCGCGAGGGTTACCCGCTCAAGTGGAAGTATCGGCCGGAGGTAAACCCTACGGCGCTCGGCATCGCGTGCTGTGACGCGATCAACCGCGGCGCGGTGTACGCCGACGGCAAGATCATCTACAACCTCCTCGACGGGCACACCGTGGCCGTCGATGCCGTCAGCGGCAGTGAAGTGTGGAAGACGCAGATCGCGGACATGAACCAGGGCGAGACGACGCCGATGGCACCGTTCGTCGCGGGCAATCGCGTGATCGTGGGACCGTCGGGCGGCGAGTTCGGGATTTACGGTTGGGTGAAAGGTCTCGACGTCGCCACGGGCAAGATCCTCTGGACCGCGCATAACATGGGTCCGGACTCGCTGATGCTCGCGCGCCCTGGACGGGGCAGATACACCGGCGATCCGAACATCGGCGTTTCGACCTGGGAGGGCGATTCGTGGCGGCGCGGCGGCGCGCCGGTGTGGGGCTGGATCTCCTACGACCCACAGCTCGACCTGATCTACTTCGGCACTGGAAACCCCGGCCCCTACAACACGGAGCAGCGTCCCGGCGAGAACAAATGGACCAACAGCGTCCTCGCGCGCCGGCCGGGCGACGGTACGCTAGTGTGGGCCTATCAATTCACGCCGCACGACAGCTGGGACTACGACTCCAACGCCGAGATGATTCTGGTCGACATGGTGGTGGGCGGGCGCATGCGCAAGGTGCTCGTGCACTTCGACAAGAACGGTTTCGCGTATACGCTCGACCGCGTGACGGGCGAGCTCCTGGTCGCCGAGCCGTTTGCGAACGTGACGTGGGCGAAAGGAATCAACAAGCGCACGGGCCTGCCGATCCTCGACACGACCAAGACTACGGGCGCGTCGCGCGGCAACGTGAAGGGCATCTGCCCGAGTCTCGAGGGCGGGAAGAGTCCCGCGTCGCCCTCCGCGTATTCTCCGCGCACGGGACTCTTCTACACGGCGACGAACAACCTGTGCATGAATTTCGAGGCCGCCCCCGTGACGCGCATTCCGGGCACGCCGTATATCGGCGCGACGACGCCGTACATGCCTGGGCCCGGTGGGTACATGGGCGCGTTCATCGCGTGGGACGCCGCGCGCGGCCGCACGGTCTGGAAGATCGAAGAGAAGTTCCCGGTCTGGAGCGGCAGCGTTGTCACCGCCGGTGACGTCGTGTTTTACGGCACGCTCGACGGCTGGTTCAAGGCCGCGAATGCGAGGACCGGCAAGCAGTTGTGGAAGTTCAAAGTGGGCTCGGGTGTGGTGGGCGCGCCGATTTCATTCCGCGGACCGGACGGGAAGCAGTACATCGCGGTGTACGCGGGCATCGGCGGTGATTGGTTCCTGCTGTCGGGCGACGTGCGGTCCGACGATCCCGCCGACGTCCGGCCGCCCGCCGATTTCGCGCCCGATCTCGCGCGGCACACGAGCCAGGGAGGCATCGTCTGGATCTTCGGCCTGTAGTCCTCCTGGCGCTGCTCGCCGCGTGCGGTCGGTCCGACTCCAGCGGAGGAGTCCGCTATCCCGACCACGTCGCGGCCGGCGGCAACCAGCCTCCCGCAGCTGAGATCAAGAACCCGCTGCCGATCGACTCCGCGAACGCGGCCGACGGCTCGAAGGTGTTCAGCGCGATGAACTGCGACGGCTGCCACGGCGGCGGCGCGCTCGGTTGGGTGGGACCGAGTCTGGTCGACGGCCGGTGGCGGTACGGCGGGACGGATGGCGCATTGTATCAGTCGATCTTTTACGGCCGTCCCCGCGGCATGCCCGCCTACGGCGGCGTCATGTCGCCCGGGGCGATCTGGAAGGTGGTCTCCTACATCCGAGCCCAACCGGTTCCGGCGGACGTGCCGACTGAGCGGTGGATTTCGGGCGAGCGGGGGCCTTAAATCAACGCATTTACACGCCTTTTCTTGCATTTGTGACGTAAGTCCCCACGCTAGATCCGGTGCACATTATGTTGGACCCCCGAGTTCCTCCTCCTGCGAGGGTCCCTATGCGCGCGCTGCGGGTTGCGATCTGCTTCCTCATTATGGTGGCGATCTTTGGTTGCGGTGGAGGGCACCGGCCGGTCCGGCAACGGGTGCTCCTGCCGCCGACGCTGAACCTCGCCCCGCATCACAACATCGGGTTGTTCGTGTTCTCGGTGGAGAACGCGAAGGGCAACCTCCACGAGTTCGCGACCCAGCGCTTCGAGGAATACGTGCTCGCGGCGCAGAGCGGCATCGAGATGCGCGAGTTCACGTCGGCGGATTCGAGCCGCGTCTTCGCGGCGGCCGCGGCGGACACGAACGGTTGTCCCGTCGCGTTCTTCGGCCATCTCAAGATTTCGAACGTGAAGCCGCATGGTGGCCTGACGGCCGGCCTCGCGCCGGTGATGCGGGCGACCGTCACGGTCGAGCTGTCAGTGTGGCTCGTGAACACCCGCACGGGCGGCGTGATGTGGCGGAGGAGCTCGGCGTCGACGGAAGAGGTTGGCGGTCTCTCGTTCCTCGGTGGCACGCCATCATTCTCGGCGCGCGATCCGAACGACGCGTACGGACGACTGATTAATCAGCTGGTTTATAACGTCACGTATGACGTCAGGTCGACGTGGGTGGATCAGTAACTGACGACTAACCGCCTGTAGAGGCGTGTAACTGCGTAGAAAGGCGTGGAAGTGCGTTACGCATTTCCACGCCTGTTCGCGCCTAACTACGCAGTTTGGAAGAAAACTCCACCGCTCGGACAACCAGCTCCTCATCCGAGATCCGCTGCCGGCCCAAGTGACGCAAGGCGCTGTCCAGCATTGCCCAGTGGCTGCGACGATGCGGGTCGAGTTGTAGCGCTCGCGCCAGCGGCCCCAGCGCGGCGTCGTAAGACCCATTCGCCATGTACAGCGCGGCGAGGTGCTCCATCTCGTCGACATCCTGAGGATAGTTGCGGAGATGCTGCGTCAGCGCCTCCACGCGCGCGATGTTCATCTGGACCTCCGCCTGCGGTTCTGGAGCGGGTCCGAGCGCGACCGCCGGATTACCCATGATCCAGCCCACAGCGAGTCCCAGCGAAATAGTGACAGCTTTCCAGTTGGTCATGGCCCCCCCTTTCGAGGGGGGAGAACGCACGAGGCGCGCCAAGCCAGATGCAGGCTAGGCGCGCCTCGATTGTGTTGCGAAGGACACTACGACGACGCGGGGGGCGTGTCCTCCTTACCACGTGACTTCTTATTGAAGAACCAGAAGGCCAGCATGATCAGGGCGACGATCAAGCCGATCTTGAAGACGAGAAAGAACAACGGCAGCAGGAAAGCCGCAGCAAGCTTCCACAGAACAACGCCGACGAGACCGACCGCGGCGAGCTGCACAACGGGCTTTAGCATCTCAGAGTCCGGGACAAGGGATGTTGAACAATACGCAATTGGCGGTCAGAAGTGTCGGGGCTTGGCGCTGAAGTAGACGATTCCGCCGCCCGCCTGACCCACGAACAGATCGGGCGTCCCGACACCGCGCAGATCCGCAAAAGCCGGCGCCGCGTAGGGCGGCAGCCGCACACCGAGGACCGAGTCTCGGCCCCCCTGCTCCGTTCCGACGATCAAGACGTTGTCGAGAAAGCGTGGGACCGCCCGCCTGCCGACGCGCCTGCCAAGATAGTCATCGCTCACCAACACGAAATGCGGCGCCTTGCTCGAGCCGTCGTTCCTGAAGAACGCAATGCGACCGCCGGCGTCGCCGACAAAGAGATCCAAGTCACCGTCGTGATCGATGTCGTACAGCTCGGGCACACCGTTGCTGCCGCGCGGCAGCCGCACGACGGTAGAATCGACGAGGACGAACCGGTCCGCACCGCTCTTGCCGCTGTTGTGATACCACGCGACGGCATCCTGAAACTGGCCGACCACGAGATCGGACAAACCGTCGCCATCGAGATCGCCGAGGGCCGGCGCGTCGTGAAATACGGGCAGCACATTGAGGTGGCCGCGGAGACGGAAGGCGGGCGCGGTGCGCGTGCCGACATTCTCGAACCAGTACAGGCCGCCGGTCTTCGGGTTGTCGGGCTCGATCTTCGTGCCGACGACCAGATCGAGATCGCCGTCCCCGTCGACGTCGCCGAACGTCGGAATCGTCTCGGCGCCGAGGTCGATCCCATCGAGCAGGTGCGTCGTCGCTATCGACCAGACGCCCGGGGCGGTCTGATCGAGCTCATAGAGATTCGCGGTGCTCGTCTTCACCGGATTGAACGCGCCGCCCAACACGCCGACCACGAGGTCGAGCCTGCCGTCGCCGTTCAGATCGCCGGCCGCGGGCGCGTTGTAGCCGCTCGTCTCGAGCGGCGCATTCGGAGGAAATGGGATCCGGTCGCCGTGAAAGTCGGGATGGGTGCACGTCCCCTGATTGCGGATCCACAACAGGCCCGGCTCGAAGAAATCGCCCCAGAGAATGTCCAGATCGCCGTCGCCATCGACGTCGAACACCGCCATCGTATTCGCGCCGTGCAGCGACGGCTGGCGCTGGCCGATGATCTGGATGTCCTCGAACCGCTCGGTGATGAGCTGGAAGCGCGGGGCGCGATTCGCGTCGAAGCCCTGCATCTCGTAGCGCGTGATGGTCCCGTCCACGCGACCGAGCATCATGTCGAGCTTGCCGTTGCAATCGATGTCGGCGAACTGCGCGATGTTTTGGCGGTCGGCGTAGATCGCGACGCCCTGCACATCCTTCAGCGTATCGGCGGCGACGACGAAGCGCGGGGCTGTGCGAGTGCCGACGTTGCGGTAGTAGCGGATGTCGCTGAGCGGTGATTCGGCGAAGAGGTCGTAGAGCCCATCGCCGTCCACATCCACGAAGCGGTACCACTCGCCGATGTCGATGTTCTGAAAGCCGTCTGCCGTCAGCCGCCAGCCGTCTGTACTGCGCTGGAAGAGCTCGAGTTCTCCAGAGTTTTCCTGAATGAACAGATCAAGACTGCCATCGCCGTCGATATCGACCAGCTGCGGCCGCGGGTGCTCGAAACCGCCTAAAAACGGAAGGCTGTACGCTCGGCCGGTTGAGTCGAAGACGGGAAATGGAGAAATCGCACGGACGAAGTTGGTGGAGGTTGTGGAGGTTGGTGGAGGATGGTGAAGGGAGCAGGCAGTGCCGAGCAGAACTACCCAGGCGAGCCTCAGGGCTTCCCTCCCCCAATCCCCAAACCCGAGCCATCGGGCGCCGTATCGACCCGTCGCAATACCACGCGTTTCCGCGCGTCGATCACGATGACGCGACCCGGCGCCGCCGTCGTGCCCGGTGCGGGCATCGCCATGTTGATCCCGCCCATGTTCATCACGTTATCGGTGTTGTGGTTCGCGACGAACACGAGCCGCCCGTCGCCTGACGCGGCGATGCCGTCCGGTTGCGCGAATTCGCCGGTGACGGTCGTGATCACCCGCCAGCGCCTGGCGTCGATGACCGTCACATTGTTCGACCGCTGATTCGGCACCCACACCTCGGCGCCGTCCGGGGTGAACGTCACGAGCCAGGGCCAATCACCGGTGGTCACGCGCTGCGCGAGCCTCGGTTTGGCGGGATCGGCTAGATCGAATACGAGCAGCTTCCCGGTGAGCTGCGCCGTGGCCACGAGCGTCTTGCCGTCGGGAGATACGGCGAGTCCGACGATCACCTGGCTCGTATCGCCGCCGGGCACATCGACGATCCCGACCTGCTCTCGCTTGGCGTCATAGACGGCAATCTGATTGGCGCCCAGGCTGCCGATGTAGGCATGCCGGCCATCGGGCGCTACCGCGAGGCCGTGCGGGCGGGGCACCAGCACTTCGACTTCCTCCGGTGCCATCGTCTTGCGGTTGATCACCGCGATGCGCGCCGGCGCGTTCACCGCCGACATCGAGCGTGTCGCGTACAGCAGATCGCTCTTGGGATCGAGCGCGAGCAACCCCGGCGTCACGGTTTCGGCTTTCGCGACGACGTGATTGGCGCGATCCATTTTCACAACGGCGTTGTCACCTACCAGCGAGACGTACCAATACGACCCGTCCGGTTCCACCACGATGTGATGCGGCTTGGGATGGGCCGAAAAGCCGAGCGTCGTGAAGTCCACGATAGCGACGACGGAGTCCGTCGCCGCATCGATCACGGTCACCTTCCCCGATGCCTGGTTGGCAACGTAGACGAAGATCGGGGACAGCAGCGCCAGTAGCAGGTTCATGGCACCGGCGGCGTCGGGTGCTTCTTCAAGATGAACAGCCCCTCCGTCATACTCGACACGGCGACGACGCCGCTCTTGAAGAATGGATAGTTGCCCCACGTCCCCTCGAACCCGGGCTCGTCGGGACCCACCGGGTGCGTGTCGAAGAACCCGATCTCCTTGGGATGCAGGCGATCGGTGATGTCGAGCACCCGCAGACCGCTGACGTAGTTCGATTGGTACATCGTGTTCCCGACCAGCCACAGGTTGTGGTCGGTCGCCTTGTTCTTGGAGATGTACTGGCCCGCCAGGACCGGGTTGTCGAGATCACTGACGTCCCAGATCAAGGTCCGCGTGCCGTCGACGAGCCCCGAGATCTCGTCCAGCTCGTCGTCCTCGTACGCGTAGCGGTGATCGTCGGTGAGCCAGCCCTGGTGCGCGTACCCCACGTTCGGATACGTCGCGCGCGAGATCGCGACCGGATGCGACTTGTCGGTCACGTCGGCGATCGAGAGGTGGGTTTCGTTCCAGCCGAAGCAGATCTGGCGGCCCTGATACTTCACCGTCGGACCGTGGTACACGACGCACTGCGCGTCGTGCGTATAACCGGTGCCCTGGCGCCCTGTCTGCGGATCGGAGAAGCAGCCCGCGAACCTGGGATGCAGCGGATCGTGCACGTCCACCATGTGGAGCCCGCCGCCGCACATCTCACCACCGGCGTTCGAGCCGGTAAGATAGACGTAGCCGCTGACGGTATCGGCCACGATGTCGTGGACGCTGTGCGCCGTACCGTAGTGCGCGTCCTCGGTGAACAGCTGCGGCGTCCGGACCCCGCGCAACCGGTCGAGATCGAAGACCTGCATGCCGTGATTGCCCGACCCGTCCGACACGATGAACGCGTAGTGCTTGTACGTCTTGATCTCACGCCAGAAGCTGCCGCGCGCCCCGGCGGTCTTCGGCAGATCGCCGAGGTAGATGGGGTGGCTGGGATCGGTGATATCGACGAACGACGTGCCGTCCACGCGACCGACGATGGCGATCGCCCGCCCGGTCTGCGGATCGTCGTAGCCCCAGATGTCGCTGAGCTGAACGCCGCGCTTGCCGCCGATCGCGGAGACCGGCAGGAACGACATCAGATCGACTTGGTTACAGTCGAAAATCTGGACCTTGCCGTTCGTGCACTCGCGGTTCGCACCCGTGATCGCGGGCAGGGTCGAGACGTCACCCACGAGCCGAGCTGCCGGCGTCCAGGCGCCGGTCGGACGGCGCGTGAACAGCGCCACACCACCTTCGCCGTAGTCCTGGTTGCCGATCGTGATCGCCGCGAGCGAGCCGGCGACGACGACGCGCTGACCGAAACGGTCGCCGTCTTGCAACCCCGGCAGGCCCAGCTTGGTGGACGTCGTGAATCCGGTGGAATCGCGGGTGAGACGGTAGACTCGTCCCTGGAATTGATTGGCGCCGATGGCGCCGACCCACACCTCGCTACCCACCTCAGCCAGCGCGGATCCGAACCGCGAGCCGAAGGACGCATCGAACGGCAATGCGCGCGTAACGGGATTCCAGCGACCTGACGCCGTGTCGCGGGCAAAGATCCAGACCGCGCCTGCCCCACGATCGTTGGAGGCACCGATCGCGGCGGTATCGCCCCGCAACAGTATCGAGCTTCCAAAGGCCGCGTTCTTCCCCGTGATCGGACCCGGAGACGGAATGCGGGCTTCCAGCGCCCACGCGCCGGCGGCGTCGCGACGATAGACATACACAGCGCCGGTGCCCGAGTCAGCGCGGGAATTGCCGATCATGACGCGTGAGCCTGAGGCGGCGACGGCACCGCCGAACGTCGCAGCGCCTGACGTGTCACTCGAGGTGAGCGTCGTCTCCGCGGCCCAGGTGCCGCCGGTGTTGCGGAACACGTACACCGAGCCGCTCCGCCGCGTGAACACCATCGACCCAAACCCGCTGACGCCGGTCGACACATAGGCGCGGTCGCCCGACAGGACGATTCCCGCTCCGAACGCACCCCCCCCGTGCCGCTCGGCGGGCTTCAAGCTGCCGCTCTCGCGCCAGGCACCCGTGCCGTCCCGCGTGAAGACGTAGACGATGCCGCCCCCCGAGTCGGCCTTCTCGGCCCCGACGAGCAGGGTGTTGCCTTCGACCGCGAGCGCCGCTCCGAAGCCATCGCCGTTCGTGGCAGCCGCTTGCGTGAGCTTTTTCGCGGCGCGCCATGCGCCGCTGGCGTCAGCCCGGAACAGGTACACCACGCCTGGTCCATAGGCGTTGTCCGGCTGGCCGACGAAGACCTCACGACCGCTGACGGCGAGGGCGGAACCGAACGAGCCTTGCGCCGCAAGTGCTGCGGGCATAGCGGTAAGCGCGACGGCGATCAGAGCGAGCTTGCGATGCAACACGGAACGAGACTCCGAGAGAGTAAGAAGTGGAGATATGGAGCGAAACCATTGCTGCGGCAAGACAACAACGTGTCAGGCGAAGAGCTGAGAGGATTGGGAGCTAGAAGGTGGCGGCGGTCGCATCCCCGCCAGCGCGCGACCCGCATCCGTCCACCGCGAGCGCATCCACTCCATGAGCCACAGCGGCAGCGTGCGCGTCTGCTCGAGCGGTTCTTCCCCGATCGTGGGCTTCGCACCGGTGAGCATTTCTCGCGCCAGCGACTGCACCGCCGCCATGTCATTGCGCGGCGTCGCCGGCTTGCCGAGCGCGCTGGCGATCCCGGTGTCCGCCACCAGGACGCCTTCGTCGGCCAGCAACACGTTCTCGGCCTTCAGCTCGCCATGAGAGATCTGGGCGGCGTGCGCATGCGCGAGGCCGCTCAGAACGCCGCGGAGGATTTCGACGGTCCGGGCGAGCGGGATCGCGCCATTGTTGCCGATCCAGGCGCGCAGCGTCGTGCCGGGGACGAAGGGACGCGTGTGATAGACGAACGAACCGGCGCGGCCGGCACCGCGAGGCCGCACGACATTGGGATGCTGCAGCCGTTCGCTGACCAGTAATACGGCGCGTTCGAATTGCAGGTCGTCGATGCCAAGCGACAACACTGCCGGCAAAATCTTGACGAGTAGCTCGGTGCCGTCTTGGGATTGAGTAGCGACAAAGAGCCGGTACTCCCCAACCGGCCGCACTTCACGCTCGATCCGGTACAGCGGGCCGAGGGCGTCCGCTAAGGCGGTGCGCAGTTCAGACATTGTTCGCAAGTTAGCCCGAGGATACCGTATGGGAAGGGACTACTCCCCCGTTTCCCTTCTAATCCCTTGGTATAGGTCCTGAGCGCGCTGCCGTTCGGCCGACGAGCCGAAAATCTTCTCGCCATCGAAGCGGCCGTTCTCGATGAAGATTTCCGAAATCCTTGTGCCCGCGGTCACACTCCCCGCAACGTGCACGCCGGGGACCGACGTTTCCAGCGTTGCAGGATTGATCTGGGGCCGTCCCGTTTCGGCATCGAATGCGATTCCGATGCGCTTGAACAGCTCGAAATCGGGGTGAAAGCCGATGAGCGGATACACGCGCGCGGCCGGAATCCGTTCTTCGTTGCCGAGCGCGGCGCGCACGAGCACATCGCGCGGGGTAATCTCGACGACCTGACTGCCGAGGCGGACCTGGATCTCGCCGGCCTTGATGCGGTTTTCGAGGTCGGGACGGAGCCAGTACTTCACGCTCTTGGGCCATGTCGTGCCGCGATAGATGATGGTGACCCGTGCCCCCGCGCGAAACAACTGCAGCGCGGCTTCGACCGCGGAGTTCTTGCCGCCGATCACGACGACGTCGAGGCCATAGGAGAGGTGCGCTTCGTCGAAGTACTGGTGGACGTGCGGCAGGTCTTCACCCGGGACGCCGAGCTTGTTGACGTGGTCGAAATAGCCCGTCGCGAGCACCAGTTTGTCCCATGAGATGGACTCACGGCCCAGACGCGTCTCGACTTCACGAGCACCTACGAGTTTGGTGTAGGTCTTCACACGGATTCCCTCGACCCGTGCAACGCCGCGGTAGTACTTCAGGGCTTCTTCGCGCGTAGCCTTTGCACCCGCGCACACCAGCGGGTGATTGCCAATCTCGAGGCGCTCAGGCGTCGTGAAGAACGTCATGTTAGTCGGGTAGCGCACGATCGAGTTCGCGAGCGCGCCGGCATCGATCACGAGGGGATCGATGCCGCGACGTTTGGCAGAAATGGCGCAGGCCAGGCCGATCGGCCCGGCACCGGCGATGATGGTCTGCGCCATCAGCGTTTCGGCCGTCCCAACCCGAGCCGTTCCCGCACCTCCGGCTTCACGCTGGCGATGAGCTCTTTGGCCTGCTTGCCGAGCACGCCGCTGATGTCGGTCGTATCGAGGCCGGCCATGCGGGCCTCCACGATCACGCTCTCGAAATGAATCCGAGATTCCTGAATCATCGCGCCGAACGGACCGGTGCCGGAGTCGCGCTCCCCGACGGCGAGGGCGAGCAAGTACAGGTCACGGGCGCCGTCGAGGCGCTGGGCGAGGTAGTGCTGTGTGGCGGCAGGAATGGGCGGAGGCATGCGGTTCTCGTGGCTTGGGGGCTTGGGAATACTACCCACGCGCGACGCTTTCAGCGCGTGGGGCGTCTGTTGTAGCATGAACATCATCCTCGCGCTCGCCGCCACCGTCCAAATCTCCCAGGCTGGTATCGACAGCCTCGCCAACGCCCAATCATTTTCCGGCGTCATCCTGGTGGCCAGAAACGGCGCCCCACTCGTCGAGCGCGCCTACGGGATGGCGGATCGGGAAGCCGGTCGCGCCAACGATCTCGAGACCTCCTTCAACCTCGGCTCGATCAACAAGCTGTTCACCGGCATCGCCATCCGGCAGCTCGCCGCGGCCGGCAAGCTCAACATCGATTCCTCGCTCGCGCGCGCCTGGCCCAACTATCCCAATCAGGACGTGGCGCGGCGCGTGACGGTCCACCAGATCCTGGAGCACCGCGCCGGGATTCAAGGCAACATCTTTGCGGCGCCGCCGGGGAAGACGCGCCACGATGTCGTGACCCTGCAGGACTATTTCGAACTGTTCAAGGATCAGCCGCTGCTGTTCGAGCCGGGATCCCGCCAGCAGTACTCGAATGCCGGCTACATCGTGCTCGGCCTGCTGATCGAAAAGCTGTCGGGCGAGAACTACTACGAATACGTGCGTCGCCACATCTACGAGCCCGCGGGGATGACGCAAACGGGGAGCTGGCGGATCGATCGCTGGCCGGCGAATACCGCGATTGGCTATACGCGCGGTGCGCAAGACGCGGATCCCAGCACGCCGCTCAAACCCAACACCGATTTCCTGCCGGGCAAAGGAAGCTCAGCGGGTGGTGGGTACTCGACGGCCCACGATCTGTTGCGGCTCGTCAACGCCCTGCGCGAGGGCAAGATTCCCGCCGGCCCACCGCCAGGAGTGGGCATCGCGGGCGGCGCACCGGGACTCAACGCCGCGGTCGAAGGCGATCTCCGGGGCGGCTACGATGTGATCGTGCTCGCCAATCTCGATCCGCCGGCCGCGGAGCGAGTAGCGCAGGTAATTCGGAAGGCGCTGGCCCCTTAGCTAATGGGGCCCGGGCGAGCCCGGACTACGTGACGAGCCACGTATGATGTCCACGCGGAGCTCCACCCAGCCGTCCACCTGGCGATACTCGACGCGCAGTTTGTGTTCTCCTGCCGTGATCGGGGCGTAGTCTACCTGCGACTCGTGCGGGGTCCAGGCGTCGATCGCCAACGCTCCGTCGATCCACAGGCGCACGGCATCGTCGCTGATGGTTCGGAGTGAGTAGGTGCCCGCAGGAAGAGTCACGGTACCGGTGGCTTCCAGCGACCAGTTTCTCTGCGGCAGGTCTTTGTATGCTGCGGGCGGGCGGTACCACATCAAATCCAGCCTCGGTAAACCCCGCGGCGTGGCCGCGGGGCTCGCTACCCCGGCCGAGTCCAGGAACCGCACGCTCCAATCGATCCTCGGCTCGAACCGGCCGTAAGAGAATCGCGTCCCGCGGGACTCGAGCGTCACTTCCCAGTCGCCCGTCGAATCGCGCTTGGGCATGACGGCGATGGTATCGCCGATGCGTCCCGCGGCGAGCGAGAGGGTCGCCACCCCACGGAGCGAACGGAGCCTCCACGTGCCGGCTGGACCCAGCGTGACCAAGCGCGACGGGATCGCGCGCGTGGAATCGACGGGCCAGAGCTTGGGAGTTGCCCAATCGTACGGTCCCCATTCGTCGACGATGATCGCGGAGCGGTCCCGCTGCGCGAGCGGCGGGGACGGGCGGCGCAAGTTGCCCACACCCGGCGGCGCCAAGGGGCGGCTGATCGCGGCGAGCGTGTCGACGCCGGCCGTATTGTGGACGTTCAGAATCGTGCGATTGCCGCTGAAGTCATTGCCGCTGATCCGGTAGCTCCGGCTCCGGGTGTCGTGATGCTTCGGATAGCCCCAGTCGGACGGCTCGATCGAATCGGCCCACAACCGAATCGCCGTGGAGTCGCGATCGAATCGGTTGTTGGCGATGACGTTGTCCTGCCCATGCTCGATGGCGACGCCGGTGCGGTTGCCGCGAAAATCGTTCCCCACGATTTCGGTCTGGTAGGAATAGCCGCCCCATACGCCGTACTCGCTGCCCCAGGCGCGGTTCGCGATGATCTCGTTGCGGCTGAACGTTGCCTCAACGCCGTTCGCCGTCGCGTAGCTCACGTCATTGCCGTAGAACAGGTTGTCGTTCGCCCCGCCGGTCCCCGAGTCCATCGTCGTCTGTCCGGCCCAGAGAAAGACGCCGTCGCCGCCGTGCGTCAGCGAGTTGAGCGCGACGACGTTGCGTGAGCTCTGCTCGAACAGCAGCAGATCGGCCGAGTCCTGGCCGCGCGTAAAGAAGCGATGGCTGTAGCCGCGGACGTTGTAGTCGACCTCGTTATGAATGATCGTGTCGTCCGAGGAGCGGTACAGGCCGATGCCGAGGCCTGAGTTGAACGAGAAGTTGTTGTCCCGAATCATCACGCCATTGGATCGCACCAGCAGCAGTCCATTCATGCCGCCGATCACGACGTTATTGCGCACCTCGGCGCCTTTGACGTCCTGCAAATAGATCGCGGCTCCAAACCTCAGCCATTCGTCCTTCTCGTTGTGATGGAACGACAACCAGTCGACCAGGCTCTCGTGCTCCACCAGGCTGAAGAGCCGTGGCTTCCAGTTGCCGCTGAGATCGTTGTTCCGGAGCATCAGCTCCCGAGTGCCGCGCGCGAGGATACCGACCTTGTATCCATGGATGTTGGCCTGGACGATGCGGATGTTGCTGCCGCCGTCGATGACGATGGCGGTGTCGCGGGCTTGATCGGGATCGGCCTGGCGATCCGTGCCTTCGAGGGTCGCGCCGCGGAAATCGACGGTGATGTTATCGCCCCGCACGATGATCGGAGCACCCGCGAGGCGATACGTCTTGGGGACAACACGGACAGACTGCGTGATGATCATGCCCGGCTGCGGCTCGATCGTGCCTTGGGGGACTTGCGCGAGCACCACCACCATCAGCAGCATGGTCCAACTTATGCTCGGCGCTGAGCTTCCGCTCGTCACGGCCCTGCCCTTCGTGGCGCTGCTGCTTGTCATCGCGCTCGCGCCGCTCGCCGCGCCCGGGTGGTGGCATCACAACCGCAACAAGGCGCTCGTCGTGGTGCTCGTGTCCGCCCCGATCCTCGTGTATCTGGGCATCCACGCCCCCGAGCTGCTGCACGAGAAGTTCCACGAGTACATCGGGTTCATCGTCGTCATCGGCGCGCTCTTCGTGGTCACGGGCGGCATTCACATTCAAGGCTCGCTCGCGGGGACGCCGCTCGTCAACACCGGAATGCTCGGGCTCGGCGCCGTGCTGGCGAACCTGCTCGGCACCACCGGCGCGTCGGTCCTGCTGATCCGGCCGCTCTTGCGCGCCAACCAGCGCCGCAAACGCGTCGCTCACATCGTCATCTTCTTCATCTTTATTGTCGCCAACTGCGGCGGCCTGCTCACGCCGGTTGGCGACCCGCCGTTGCTCCTCGGCTTCCTGAAGGGCGTGCCGTTCGACTGGACGCTCCGCCTCTGGCCACAGTGGCTCCTGATCAACGGCAGCCTGCTCGTGATCTTCAATCTCTGGGATCAATGGGCGCTGAATAGGGACGAGAAAGAACTGCCCGGCTCGCAGCACGAGGAGGTGCTGATTCACGAGCCGTTGCGTATCACGGGCGGCGTCGAGACTCTAGTCTTGCTGGGGATAATCGTCACCATCGTGTTGGCAGGGAGCCCGCTTGTGATTGTCGCGCTGGCGCTGGTGGGCTATTTCGCCGGCTCGCAGGACCGCCGCACCAAGAACGTGTTCTCGTTCGGTCCCATCATTGAAGTCGCCGTGCTGTTCGCGGGAATCTTCGCGACGATGGCGCCGGTGTTGGAAATGCTCAACGCCTGGGCGCAACGACCCGACTTTGGATTGACGAGGCCGGCCCACTTCTTCTGGGCATCGGGAGCGCTGTCGAGTGTGCTCGACAATGCGCCGACCTATCTCGCGTTTGCAGCGAGTGCCGCGGGACTTCAGGGCGTGGCGCCGCACGGCGCGTACATCGGGACTTTGGCGCTGAATCCCGAAGCAGCGAAGCTGCTCGCGGCGATTTCGACCGGCTCCGTGTTCATGGGGGCAAACACGTATATCGGGAACGCGCCCAACTTCATGGTAAAAGCGATAGCCGAAGAGAACGGTGTGAAAATGCCGTCCTTCTTCGGCTATCTCGCGTACAGCGTCGGAATTCTGCTGCCGCTCTTTGTGCTCGTGTCCGTGGCGTTCTTCCGGAACTAAGCCTTGATCTTCGCTGCGCGAATCCGCGCCGCGATGTTGTACCCATCATCGAAATTCAGCTGCGGATCATTCAATACCTGGTTCTTCAAGGCACGCGCGTCGGCGAGGTTGCCTGCCGCCATGTAGCACTCGGCAGTCAGGGTGCGCACCCACGGATCGTCGAGTGGTGCCCCGGCAAGCTGAGTCAAGGCCTCTGTCGGCTTGTTTTCCCGCAATGCGATAATCGCGCGCATGACGCTGGCCCGCGTTGCATAGTTGTTATCGGGCTGCGCCAGTGCCGCGAACTTCTGGATCGACTGGCGTGCGACGTTGATGTCTCCACCGACCGTGTACGCTGCCGCCGTCAGCTCGACTTGCATCGGATCATCTGCACCCACGGCCTGCGTCGCTGCTGCAAGATGCGACGCGATCGCCGTGCCCCGTCCCGACTGAGCGTCGGCAATGGCCATATCCTGATGGATTTGGGCAATGAGCTTGGGGCGGTTCAACGCCTGAGCATCCTTCAACGCATTGGCGAACTGATCCATTCCTTCTTTGACCAGTCCATCCATGAAGAAGCTGCGCGCCAAGTCGCGGCTGTAACCGACCGCGATAACTCTCGACGGCGAGTGGGCAATCGCCTGCTGGATCTGGCGACGCGCCTCCGCGCCACG
>Ga0193755_1000104_pt1 | contig 23029 bp, 20 predicted proteins | sample H1a2metaG_FD_144921 | JGI IMG/M metagenome (GOLD analysis project Ga0193755, IMG submission 144921) | Soil microbial communities from a riparian zone of the East river system, Colorado, United States - H1a2 | ecosystem: Environmental > Terrestrial > Soil > Riparian zone | place: USA: East River...
TCGTCGCCCCGCCCCGGCACGGTGAGGCACCTGAGGATATCGCGGAGCAAAAGCGCGAGGTGGATTCCGCCCGCGCGGCCGGCGGGTACGTGGTCACGTTCGAGGGCCGCGACCTCATCCTGGGCCCGCAATTCGTGACCGGCGCGCTCGACAGCATCGTCAAGGCTCGTGGCGGCACCGGCACGCCGACGGCGGCGGATACGGCGACGCTGCGGACCAACGCGCTGGGCATCGTCACGCAGCGGATCGAAGCGAATCGCCGGCGCCAGGGCTTCAACCCCAACAGCGGGCCGACGCAGTGCCACGACATCACGGTGTATCCGGCGATCGGCTTGGCCGGCGGTGCATGCGGTGGGTATGGTCTCCTGCTCGACATCCGCGACGCCGCGAACCCAAAGCGGATTGGCGCCGTGTCAGACTCGAACTTCTCGTTCTGGCACTCGGCCACGTTCAATAACGACGGTAGCAAAGTGCTGTTCACTGACGAATGGGGCGGCGGCCTCCAGCCCCGCTGCCGCGTCACCGACAAGCCGGAGTGGGGCGCCGACGCGATCTTCACCCTCTCCAGCACCACGATGGCGTTCAAGAGCTACTACAAGCTCCCCGTGGCGCAGACCTCCAACGAGAACTGCGTGGCGCACAACGGCACGCTCATTCCGATCCCGGGCCGCGACATCATGGCCCAGGGATGGTATCAGGGCGGTGTCTCGGTGTTCGACTGGAGCGATCCGTCGCATCCCAAGGAAATTGCGTTCTTCGACCGTGGCCCGATGGATTCGACGAAGCTGGTCGGCGCCGGTTCGTGGTCGGCGTACTGGTACAACGGCTACATCATCAGCTCCGAGATCGCGCGCGGCCTCGACATTTTCGAGCTGACGCCCAACACGCTGTTGACGCAGAACGAGATCGATGCCGCCAAGCTCATTCACTTCGACTACCTGAACGCGCAGGACCAGCAGCAGCTGGTCTGGCCGGCGAGCTTTGTCGTCGCCCGCGCGTATGTAGATCAACTGGCACGCTCGGGCGGCCTAGTCCGCGCCCGAATCACCGCCACGCGTGATGCCCTGTCAGGTGCGGAGCGGGCCTCGGGACAGGCGCGGCGGGACGCGTTGAGCAGGCTTGCCACGCAGCTGAACACCGACGCACAGACGTCGAGTGATCAGTCGAAAGTCCGGATGCTGATCGCGGTGGTCAACGACCTCGGCAAGTAACCGCAGTTGACTAAGGTCCCGGGCGGGGTTCACGTTGTCTCGTGAGCCCCGCTCGTTCTTCCCGGAAGCGCTACCAGGAGTTCGTCGAAGACTATAAGCACGGCCGCCTCGACCAGGTGTCGGAGGCCGAAGACGGCGGTCCCGCCCCAGCATCGCCGCGTCCCGGGAGCCGCCGCGCCTACCTGCGGGACTACCTGCGCTGGCTCAAGCCGCACCGCTACGCCCTGGGCGGCGTGTTTGTGCTCGCCCTGGTAGTCGCCGGGCTGCAGATGATCGAGCCGCTGTTCATCCGGTACATCGTCGACCATGTGATCCTGAACAAGGGCCTCGATAACGCTGCCCGCCTGACCCGCCTGAACCTCACCGGCCTCGTCTTTCTCTCGGTGGTCGTCCTTTCACACGTCGGCGGTGGATTCAAGGATTACCGCCAACGCATCCTCAACGTGCGGGTGATGCTGTCGCTGCGGCGCTCCCTCTACGAGCGACTACTGCATCTGCCGCTGCCGCGCCTGTGGGACATGAAGACGGGCGGGATCCTGTCCCGCCTCACCGGTGACGTCGAAACGACGACCGGGCTGCTGCAAATGGCGATCGTCTCGCCCGCGATTTCCGTGATCCGGCTGATCATCGCCATCGTCATTCTGATCGCGCTGAACTGGCAGCTCGCGCTGACCGCGATGGCCATCATTCCCGGCGTGATGGTGCTGAGTCTGATCTTCGCGCGGCGCATCCGGCCCATCTATCGGTCGGTGCGCAAGGACGTCGAGATCGTCGACGGCCGAGTGGGCGAGACGTTCTCGGGAATTCGCGTGGTCCGGGCGTTTCGGCAGGAGATCCAGGAGCTGATCAGCTTCATGCTCGGCCGCCACACGGTGCTGCGCAAAGAGCTGTTCGCACACCGTCGGGAGCTGCTGCTGTGGACATCGTGGGGCCTGCTCGAGGCGGGGATCAGTGTCGTAATCGTCTGGTTCGGCGGCTATTTGAACATCGTCGGCCGCGCGACGGTGGGCGACATCATGGCCTTCCAGTGGTACATGTTCCTGCTCCTCAATCCCGTCTGGAACATCGTCAACTCGTTCTCGGAGATGCAGCGCTCGCTCGCCGCGATGGAGCGGGTCTTCGAGGTGCTGGCGATGGAAGACGACAAGCCCGACCGCCCGGGCGCCGTCGATGCTCCCGCGCTGGTGCGGGAGCTGCGCTTTGACGGGGTGACGTTCGAGTACCGTGAAGGCCAGCCGGTCGTGCGTGATTTCGACGTCTCCGTGCCGGGCGGATCGGTCGTCGCCCTGGTGGGACGGAGTGGGGCGGGGAAGACGACCGTGACCGACCTGGTCGCGCGCTTTCACGACCCCACGCGCGGCCGGATTCTGCTCAACGACACCGACATCCGCGACCTCAAGCTGCGGAGCTATCGCGACCTGCTCGCGATCGTGCAGCAGGATGTGTTCCTGTTCGACGGGTCGGTGCGCGATAACATTGCCTACGGGCGCCATGACGCGACGGACGCCGACATCGAGGACGCCGCGCAGCGCGCCAACGCGCACGAGTTCATCGCCCGGCTGCCGCTCGGCTACGAGACGTGGATCGGGGAGCGGGGGGTGAAGCTGTCGGGCGGGCAGCAGCAGCGGCTTGCCATCGCGCGGGCGATCCTGGCGTCGCCGCAAATCCTGATCCTGGACGAGGCGACCAGCAATCTCGACACCGAAAGCGAGCAGCTGATTCAGGCCTCGATGGCCGATCTGCTCGCCGACCGCACCACCTTCGTCATTGCGCACCGGCTCTCCACGATCCGGCGCGCCGATCTGATTCTCCTCATGGAGAACGGGGCCGTGATCGAACGCGGCGCGCACGAGGATCTGATGCGGGCGCGGGGGATCTACCATGAAATGGTGAAGCGGCAGATGGCACACGCGCGCGACGGCGACGAGGTGCTACGCTAGCGCGAGGTTGGTGGAGGTTGGTGAGGTTGGTGGAGGTCCTCCACACCCTCCACCAACCTCCACCGTCCTTCACAATCCTGTCTTACCTGAACGTGAAGCCGATGGCTCCCTGATACATCGTCGCGATCACATCGTCGATCCGCCGCCCGGGGAGCACCACGTCACCCACCGCCGTCACGTAGGCCGCGAAGTTCAGGGTGACGGCAAACTTCCGGGAGATCGCAAAGTCCCATCCCCCGCCGAAGGTCAGCCCGATCCCTGAGCTGTTGCTCGTATCGGCGCCGGCTGTTCCCGGGAGAATGAATTGGCCCCCCGCGATGCCTACGCCACCTTTGACGAAGAGGCCAAGGCGGCTCGGAAACCAGATCACGACGAGTGTTGCCGTCGCCGTTTCCACCGTTCTCGCGCTGTCTCCCGGTGAGAATGCAAACGCACGATCGAACAGCGAAAACGCCTCGAACCCAATGACGACGCGGTCCGACACGGTGCCACCGATCCTGACGTAGCCGGTCGTGCCGCTGGCGACGACGACGTCGGTACACCCCGAGCACGCCACGCGGACGCGCCCCGGTCCAAAGCCGAGCTCCCCCCACAACCCGCTGCGGTGCGGGCGCCGCGGACGCGGCTGCTGCGCCCATGCGGGAGCGGCGAGCAACATACACAGAGCTATCGCGCAGATCGCCCGTCTCAGGGCTTAAACCCGGCCTTCGTCCACACCAGGAGGAGCCGGGCTTCAGGATAGTCGCGCGAGTCGCGCGGGCGATCGGAATACCGGCTGCGGCGATTGAATACGTAGGTGTGGCCCGCGATCCCGAAGCCGCGCGCGATGGGGATCGTCAGCTCGACGCCGCTCACGTCGACGACATGATCGGCACTCGCGCCACTGACGGCGTGGATGTATTCGCCCTGGCCGAAGATTCTGAGGAAGCGCGCGCCGTGACGCTCGACCGCGACTTCCCAGCGCGCACCGACGCCCGGGCCGAAGTCGTAGTTGCGCTCACCGAGGCCCGTGCCAGGCGCGTCGATCGCTCCCATGAGGATACCGTCCAGGAAGAGCGACGTGCGGAGGCCGTAGCCGCGTGAGCCAAAGCGCCAGCGGGAGTTCACGCCGATTTCGACGCTTTGTCCTCCGATGCTATGCGCCGGATTCTTGACGTAGTCATACCGCTGATTGATGGCCAGCACGTGACGGACGCTGGCGGTGGAACTGTTCAGGTTGGTTCCATACAGCCGGCCGGAGGCGCGCAGCATGTTGAAGCCGCCGTTCGAGCTGAGGATCAGCCGTACGTTGAAAACATCGAAAGGACTCTTGTACTCCTGCGCGAACTGATCGCCATAGAGCAGATCCACCACGAGCGCGCCCATCTTCGTGATCCCGCTGTCGCTGATCAAGCCTTCGGCAAAGCGGAACCCGGCGCCGAGGCGAATGACGTAATTGCCGGGATCGTGCTCGGCTGGATTCGGACCAATGCCTTTCCACTGGCCCCGGAGCAAGCGGTTGACGCCGCCGATCGGATCCATCGGCAGCGCCGCAAGCTCACGCAGCGTGCGGTCGCGGCCCCGCGCGCCGTTGTTGCGAATCGTGGAGCTGATACGGTGGAACATCTCGCCCAGCGTGATGCCCCCGAAGCTGGTCATGAACCAGTCGTTCAGCGACGGGCGGTACGTCTCGCCGAAATACTCCCAGGTCCAGGAGCCCATGATGGCGTAGGGCACCGACTGAAAGAAGTCGACGCCGTTGGAGCGGGCCGCGTTGAAATAGAGGCCGCCGTGATACGGATGGGCGAACATGTTGGTGGTGAAAGCATCTTCATCCCACTCCCAGCCGAGTCGCAGATTCTGGCCCCAGACCCGCGTTCCCGAGCGCGCCCAATCTTGCTTGAACACCCACGCGTCGACACGATTCACGAACGTGTTGATCAACGCGACCTGGCTGATAGCCATGACCGTGCGTGGCGATTGCGTGCTGTCGAATTGGAACATCATGAGAACGGCGAGGAGGGGTGCCGTCATGGGGCCAAGCTACCGGTTATTTCAGGGGTGGCTAGAAGCCCTGTGTCGAGTTAATCCTTAAGACGAGCAAAGGAGAGCCCCATGGTTCTATCGCCCGGCACGAAAGCCCCTGATTTCACACTCAAGAAAAGCCCCGACCAGACGCTGAGTCTGTCGGAGTTACGTGGCCAGCCCGTCGTGCTCGTCTTCTACCCGGCTGACTGGAGCCCTGTGTGCGGGGATGAGCTCGCCCTCTTCAATGAGGTGCTTCCCGAATTCGCGCGCTACGGCGCGCAGCTCGTCGGGATTTCAGTGGACGGGGTGTGGTGTCATAAAGCCTACGCCAAGTCGCGCAATCTCGACTTCCCGCTGCTCGCCGATTTCGAGCCGAAAGGGGAAGTGTCGCGGAAGTACGGCGCGTATCGTGCACAGGACGGCTTCTCCGAACGCGCGTTGTTCGTCATGGACGGCCAAGGTGTGATTCGCTGGAGCTATCTCTCCGAGGTCGGCACGAATCCCGGCGCCGATGGCGTGCTCGCCGCCCTCGAACAGGGAGCCGCTCAGAGAGTATGAGCCGCCTCACTCCGCCGCTCGGCCCGCGCGACCACACGCAAGGGCCCCCCGGAGCGCTCGTCACGCTCGTCGAGTACGGGGATTTCGAGTGCCCCCACTGCGGTGCGGCGTATCCCGTCGTCAAAGCGATCCAGCAAGCCATGGGCTCGAAGCTGCTGTTCGCGTACCGGAATTTCCCGCTGACGAGAGTTCATCCCCATGCGGAGCACGCCGCGGAGATGGCCGAGGCGGCGGGAGAGCAGGGCAAGTTTTGGGGGATGCACGACCTCCTGTTCGAGCATCAGGACGCGCTCGAGGACGATCAACTGATCGCGTACGCAAAAACGTTGGGCATCGATCCGGAGTGGGCGGCACAGGCGCTGACGGAGGGACGCTATGAGCCACGCGTACGCGCAGACTTTGCCAGCGGCGTGCGGAGCGGCGTGAACGGGACACCGACGTTTTTCATCAATGGGCTTCGCTACGAGGGCGGTGCCGATACATTGCTCGATGCCTTGATGGAGGCTACGATTGACGCTCCCCTGAAGTCGGGAGGCTAAATGACTGCGTTGACCGCCTTGTGGCTGCCGATCCTCGTGTCGGCGGTGGCGGTGTTTGTCGTCAGCTCCATCATCCACATGACGCCGTTGTGGCATAAGACCGATTACCCGCGCTACGCCAGCGAAGACCGCGTGTTGGACGCGCTGCGTCCGATCGGCATTCCTCCCGGCGACTATCTCATGCCCCGGCCGGCCAATCCCGCCGAAATGCGCTCGCCCGAGTTTCAGGAGAAGATGAAGCGGGGACCCGCCGTGCTCCTGACGGTCATGCCGCCGTGGTCGGGGTCTCTGGCGGGGAATCTGTCGCAGTGGTTCGTGTACTGCGTCGTGGTCAGCGTGTTCGCGGCGTTCATCGCGGGCTCCGCACTGCCGCCCGGGGCTGCACCGTTCGGTGCCGTGTGCCGCTTCGCGGGGACGACGGCGTTCCTCGGCTACACGCTGGCGCTCTGGCAGATGTCGATCTGGTACCGACGCGCGTGGGCCATGACGCTGAAATCGACGTTCGACGGCATGATCTTCGCGCTCGTCACGTGCGCCGTCTTCACCTGGATGTGGCCGCACTGACGACGTTTCCGCCCGTCCTCTGTTACCACCGCATCGGCGGCCCGCTAGAGCTCGGCGTGACTCGCGTGGGCCGTTCCGTCTTTGCCCGCCAGATGACGGCGCTGGCGCGCGCGGGATGGCGGACGGTGACGCTGGACCAGTATGCGCGCCAGGTCAAAACGGTAGGGGCGCAGCATGCTGCGCCCCTACATCAAACCCCTTGCGAATTCCTACTGTCGTTCGATGACGGCTACGCATCCCTCGCCGAGCATGCCTATCCCGTCCTGGCCGACCTCGGCTTCACCGCCACCACGTTCCTGATTACCGACTACGTGGGGAACACGAATACCTGGGACGTGCAGTACACCTGGCAGCGACTGAAGCACCTGAGTTGGCCGGAGATCGAGCACTGGCGGGCGCGGGGGTTCGACTTCGCCTCCCACAGCGCGACGCATCAGCGGCTCACGTGGCTGGATGATGCGGTGATCGAGACCGAGCTGCGGGGCTCACACGAGGCTTTGACGGCGCGTCTTGGACCCGAAGCCGGCCGCGCCATCGCCTATCCATTTGGTGCCGTCGATACCCGTGTGCTCCGGCATGCCCGGAGCGCCGGCTACGAGCTCGGATTCGCAGGAGTCAAGGGAAGCGGAGAGGCACTGCAGCTGTCGCGGGTGCCGGTCTATTTCTGGGATGCGGGCGATGTGCCGTTTGGGCTGCGAACTGATGCACTCGGATCACTGGGGAGAATCGTTGCTCACGCAGCCAATCGGTTTGCTGTGGGGACTTCTTTGATGCAGGTCATCGGTCGTCGGTCATCGGTTGTCAGCACTCTGACGACCGATAACCGATGACCGATTACACAAAAAACCGTGCCGCTACCGGAATCAGTTGCGGATGCCTGATCAACGCATGCGTAAAGACCCGACCGATGGTCCGCTTGTCCGGCGCGATGTTGTTCACCGTCCGTGCCAGCTTGTTAAAAGACGCGTCATCCACCCCCTCTAACGCCTGCTTGATCCGGTAGTACTTGAGGTGGTCCTCGCCAAGGAGCTCCATCCAGGCCTGGTGATACGCCGCCAGGCGGCGCTCGCTTGTATCACCGGCGCAGATGGCGTCCGCGGCGGTGCGCCCGGCCAGGCGCCCCGCCTTCATGGCGTTCGTGATCCCGCCCCCGGAAAGCGGATTGAGCATGTGCGCCGCATCGCCCGCGACCAGCACGCCGTCGGCATAGGTCTTCTTGATCGTCGTGTGCACGATGACGCCGCCCACGGTATAGCTGGTGCGTGCCGCACTGGGGAAGCGGCGGGCCACCCATGAGTCGAGATACTGCCGCGCATTCCGTCCGTCGGTTTTGAGCGCCACCAGACCCAGCCCGACATTCGCGACCCCGACGGCCTTTGGGAAGATCCACGCATATCCACCGGGCGCGATCGCATTGCTGAACTGCAAGTAGATCGCGTCCGGATTGACATCGATCCCTTGGAGCACGTATTGGGCGCACGATTCCATATCGCGGGCGGGAACGCGGGTATCGAGCCCGGCCCAGCGACCGACCATCGTTTCGACGCCATCGGCGCCGATCACGATGCGCGCGCGGTACAGCTCGTCCCTCCCGCGCTCCTTCACGCGCACGTGCCAACGTCCATCACCGTTGCGCGACATGCCGGTCGCTTCGGCGCCGACGAGAACCTGGACGCCCGCGGCTGCCGCCTCGGCGGCGAGGTGGGCGTCGAAACGCGTGCGGTCGAGAATCCAGCCCAGTCCACAATTGGCAAGCACGACCTCGGTGTCGTCGGGCGCCTGGAGAATGACGTCCGTAATCCGCCGCGATACCCAGTCGGCGCCGTCCGGATTGACGAACTCCCGCAAACCCGCATCGCCAACACCCTCGGCGCACCGCACCGGGGACCCGACCGCGCGGTCGCGTTCCAGCAACACGACCTCCAGTGCGGGGGCAGCGAGCCTCGCCTGCCAGGCGGCGACGGCGCCCGCGGGTCCGGCACCGACGACCAGGATGTCGACGTCAGGCATAGGCGACCATGGCCAGGGCGCCGACGGGGCAGGGGCCGACGCATTTCTGGCACCCGGTGCAGGTTGCGCCGTCGACGGTCAGGACATTCAGCTCGAGATGGATCGCTTCGGGAGGGCAAAGCGGCAGACAGAGGCCGCAGCGGTCGCACACCGCGAGGTCTACCACCGCAATTGTGTCGGGCGTCACGCGACGCATGGGCGAAAGCCTAGCCGGGCGGGAAAGGGCCGTCAAGCTTCATCCTTGCTTGGGGTTACGCATTTCATTACCTTGTGCGCGTTCGCATCAACCCGCCTCACTCTTTCACCGACGATCACTTTGGCGCCAAGCTGGCTGAATTTCAAAATGGGTGCTTGGAGCCCGGCGAACGAAATCGCCGTGGACCTCGGCACAGCTAACACACTCGTCTACGTTCGCGGCGAAGGGATCGTGTTGAACGAACCCTCCGTCGTCGCGATCGAAAAAGCAACCGGCAAGGTCAAAGGCATCGGCCTCGAAGCGAAGCGCATGCTCGGCCGCACGCCAGACGGCGTTCTTGCCGTCCGTCCGTTGAAGGACGGCGTCATCGCCGACTTCGACGTGACCGAGAAGATGCTGCGCTTTTTCCTCAAGACGATCATCGACCGACATCTCTTTCGCGTTCGTCCGAAAGTCATCGTCTGCGTCCCGAGCGGCATCACCGAAGTGGAGAAGCGCGCCGTGCGTGACTCGGCGCAGTCGGCGGGCGCCAAGGAAGTCTATATGGTCGCCGAGCCGATGGCCGCGGCGATCGGCGTAGGGCTCCCGGTCGAAACGCCGACGGGTAACATGGTGATCGATATCGGCGGCGGCACGACAGAGATCGCGGTGATCGCGCTGTCGGGGATCGTTTCCGACACATCGATCCGCACCGGCGGCGACGAGCTCGATCAGGCCATCGTGCAATTCATGCGCAAGAATTACAACCTCCTGATCGGGGAGCCGACGGCCGAGCAGATCAAGATTCAGATCGGCTCGGCGGCGCCCATCGGAGAAGAGCGCGAGATGGAAGTGAAGGGGCGCGATCTCGTGTCGGGCATTCCGAAGATCGTGCGCGTCCACTCGAGCGAGATTCGCGAGGCGGTGCAGGAGCCGATTCAGCAGATCGTCGACGCCGTACGACGCGCCCTCGAGATCACGCCGCCCGAGCTCGCGTCCGACATCGTAGATCGCGGCATCGTCATGACGGGCGGCGGCGCCTTGATTCGCGGCCTCGATCTGCTGCTGCAGCAGGAGACGGGGTTGCCGATTCACCTCGACGAGGACCCCATGACCTGCGTGGTGCGTGGGGCGGGGCGGATCCTCGACGCTCCGGAGAAGTACCGCAACGTTTTGACCACGTAGCCGCATGGCGATCGGACCGGATCGCTATGCGTCCCGAGGCGACACGCTGCTCTTCATCGCCTGCGTGGGATTGTCGATCGCGGCGCTCAGTCTCCCTGATCAATGGCGCGACCCGCTCGCCCAGGGGCTGCGACAGAGTGTCCTCGCACCCTTCCTTTTTCTGCAGCGCCAAACCGAGCTCCTCGCTGCGGCGCGCTACCGCTACGACGCGGTGGTGGCGCAGCGCGATTCCGTGGCGCTTGCCGCTACGTTCCTTCCCGAGCTTCGCAGCGAAAACACCCGCCTGCGCGGTCTGTTGGGGCTGAGTGCCAAGCTCGGCAGCGGCTATGTCTCCGCGGAGATCCTGCATCAGCCCGAGCCGACCAATCCGCTGAGCTTCGTGGTGTCGGCGGGGAAACGCGAAGGCGTGCGCCGGCTGTCGGCGGTGGTCAGTCCCGAGGGCCTCGTGGGGTTGGTCGCCTCGGTCGACGAGCACACCAGTGTCGTGCTGAGCTGGGCGCACCCCGAGTTTCGCGCGAGCGCGGTCGCCAGCGACGGCAGCGTCGTGGGCATCGCGGCACCCCATGGGGCGGAAGGCCCCAGCGTGTGGCTGCTCGAGCTGCAGGGCGTGCTGTACCGCCAGAAAGTTCCGGTGGGGACGGTGATCGTCACGTCGGGACTCGGCGGCGTATTCCCCCGGGGGATCCCGATCGGCGTCGTGATCGATACAGCGGGCGAAGAGAAGGGATGGGGACGGACCTACCTGCTCCGGCCCGCGATTCACCCGGCGGAACTGTCGCACGTGATGATTCTGACGTCTTCTCGTCCAGCGGGGTCTGATTTGCGTAACGTGTTCACCGTCCCACAGGACAGTGCTCTTCCGAACGAGGTCCCGCCACAATGAGACGGACCGATCGCTATCGCTACCCCATCATCATGACGGTGCTCGTCGTGCTGCAGTTCACGGTACGCAGCCATCTGGGTGGTGATCGCGTTGCGCCCGATTTCCTGCTGCTGGCGCTGCTCATTTACACGATCCGGGCGGAGCCGGGAAAAAGCGCCGCGGCGGGATTCCTCCTCGGCTTGCTGCGCGATGCACTGACGCCTGCGAGCTTCGGCGCCGGCGCCCTGGCGCACACGCTCGTCGGCTTCATGTCGTCGTGGGCGAAGGCGGTCTTCTTTGCCGAGCACGTGTTCGTCAAAGGCTGTCTGTTCTTCGCCGGGACGTGGCTGCGCAATTTCATCGTGCTGATGGTCTCGGGCCGGCTGCAGAGCTCGCAGGTCGCGTGGGAGCTCCTGGTCTGGTCGCCGCTGCAGGGCCTGACGACGGCGGTGGTGGGTGTCGTCGTGTTGTGGTTCTTCCGCGGCTGGCTGACGCCATACCGGCGCGGTGGTGGTGGGGGGGGTGGGGGGGGGGGGGGGAGCGCCTTGGGGGTGTCAGTGTGAACGCGTTCCATCCACATCTCCTCGACCGCCGTCTGGGGATGGCGCGCACGGGCGTGTGGATCGTGCTGGGCATCATGGTGGCGTCGTTCTTCCGCACGCAAATCCTCGGGCACGGCAAGTATCAGCTGCAGTCGGAGACGAACCGGTTGCGGCCGATTCCGCTGCCCGCGCCACGAGGCGTCATCTACGACCGCACCGGTCACGTGATCGCCGAGAACGTCCCGGGCTACACGGTATCGCTGCTGCCCGGTCCTGAGGCGAACCTGCGCTCGACGCTCGCGCGCATCGCATCAATCGCGAACATCGACAGCGCCGAAATCGAGCGCGTGTTGCAGCGCGCCCGCAAGGCGCCGTACCAGCCCGCTCTCGTCCTCGGCGATGCGCCGTTCACCGTCGTCTCCGCGCTCGAGGAGCGTCGCGTCGCGATTCCCGGTTTGCTCATTCAGGCGGAGCCGAAGCGCTACTATCCGGACACGGGAGTCGTGGCACACCTCGTCGGCTACGTCGGCGAAGTCACGGAAGCCGAGCGGGCGACGCGCCGGTTCGCCATGGTCCGTCTGGGCGGTCTCGTGGGCAAGTACGGACTCGAGCGCGAATACGACGACACGCTGCGCGGCTCCGAGGGCGTGCGCTTCGTCGAAGTGAGCGCGCGGGGACAGATGGTGCGCGACGCGGAAGCCGCCGCGAACGTCGCGCCGGTGCCCGGGACCGATCTCCACACCACGATCGATCTCGAGCTGCAGCGCTACATCTCGAAGATATTCCCCGCCGGACAGCGCGGCGCGGTACTGGCGCTGAATCCCAATACCGGCGAAGTCCTGGCGCTGTACAGCGCTCCCGGATTCGACCCCAATGCCTTCGTCGGCGGAATTTCCGCCCCGTACTGGCGTTCGCTGAACGAGAGCGCAGCGCGCCCGCTGCTCGACCGCGCGATTCAGGCGCGCTACCCGCCGGGGTCGACGTGGAAGCTTGCCGTCGCGGCGATGGCACTGAAGCGCGGCATCGTGGGTCCGCGCAGTCACATGCCCATCCCCTGTCGGGGCGGCCTGCAATACGGGAACCGGTTCTTCCGGTGCTGGGACGCACACGGGCACGGCGATCTCACGCTGACGGAAGCGATCGCGCAGAGCTGCGACGTCTACTTCTACCAGCTGGGCATCAAGCTGGGCGTGACGTCGCTGCTCGAGGACGCGAATGAATGGGGGTTCCGCGGACGCACGGGGATCGACCTGCCGGACGAGATTTCCTCCGAGTTTCCGACGGGCCCGGAGTACTACGACCGCTTGTACGGCCCGCGCCGCTGGACGTCGGCGGTCGCGTTGAACCTCGCGATCGGACAGGGCGAGAACGCTCAGACGCTCGTGCAGATGGTGCGGCTGTACCAGCAGCTCGCGAGTGACGGCCGGGTGCGGACGCCGTTCGTCGTGCGGCGGGCGGTGGCGCCCGGATCGAGCGCATCGTTGGATCTGAACCCCGATCAGCTCGCGATCCTGCGCCGCGCGATGATCGCCGTCGTCGAGGAGGGGACAGGCCGCAGCGGGCGCCTCACGGGATTGCAGATCGCCGGAAAGACCGGGACGGCGCAGAACCCCCACGGCGCCTCCCACGGCTGGTTCATCGGGTTCGCGCCTGCCGACAAGCCGGAGATCGTCGTCGGAGCCATCATCGAGTTCGCCCAGCACGGCACCGCGGCGATCCCGATCGTCAGCCGCACGATCGCACACTACCTCGGGCTTGAGGAAACCGCTGCCACGAGACTGCGCGTGACCGTCCCGACGGACTCCGCGCCCGCGCCGTTCCAGATTCCCGTGCTACCCGACACCCTTCCGCCCATCATTCCGGTCGACAGTGCTGTCCCGCGTCCGCCAACTCGATAAGGGGCTGTTCGTATCGGTCGTCTTGCTAGCGCTGTACGGGCTGGCGACCCTGTACTCCGCGGGGCAGACCGACGTGCCGACGTTCGTCGCGACGATTTGGCAGCGGCAGGTCGTGTGGCTGGCCCTCGGTCTCATCGTGGCCGGAATCACCTTCCGCACGTCACCGCGGATGCTGGAATGGGCGACGCCGTTCGCCTACGCAATCGCGCTGTTCCTGCTGTTGCTCACGCTCGTCGTCGGCACCGGCGCGGGGACGGCGGCGGGCAGCAAGTCGTGGATCGCGATTGGGAATCATCGCTTCGGGCAGCCTGCGGAGCTCGCCAAGCTCGCGACCATCCTGATGCTCGCCCGCTGGCTCGCGGCGCTGCGCGAGCCGCCCGCGACCATCCGCGATCTGATCATCCCGGGCATCATCGCCGGATTGCCTTGCTTTTTGGTGCTCAAACAGCCCGACCTGGGCAGCGCGATTGTGTTCGTCGCGATCTTGTTCCTCATGCTGTTCTGGGCGGGGACGAAACCGTCGCTGTTGGTGCTGCTCGCTTCACCCGTCATCGGACTCGTGCTCGCCTTCTCGACCGTCGCGTGGGGCATCTGGATCGCCGTCCTGGCCGCGCTACTGCTGTGGTGGCGACCCTACCTCTGGGAAGGCGTCGCGATCATGGGCCTGAACGTCCTGGGCGGTGTGCTGGCACTGCCGTTCTGGAATCGGCTGGCGCCGTATCAGCAAAACCGGCTGCTCGCGTTCCTGAATCCCGACGTCGACCCACGAGCCGCAGGGTGGCACGTCATCCAGTCGAAGGTCGCCGTCGGCTCGGGCGGACTGCTGGGGAAGGGCTTCACGGAGGGGACGCAGAAGCGGCTCGCGTTTCTCCCGGCGCAGCACACCGATTTCATTTTTTCGGTGGTGGGCGAGGAGCTGGGATTCGTCGGTGTGCTCGTTGCGCTGTGTCTGTTCGCGTGGCTCCTCTTCGGGTTACTACGAGTGGCTCGGCGGGCGACCGATCCGTTCTCGAGCCTGTGCGTCTTCGGCATCGCCGGCCTCTTTTTTACGCACATCGTCGAAAACGTGGGCATGACGATCAACCTGATGCCCATTACCGGCATCCCGCTGCCGTTTTTCTCCTACGGCGGATCTTTCCTGCTCGCGTGCTCGATTGGTGTGGGTATTGCGCTACGTGTTGCCTGGGAGTCCCGGCAGTCCGGCTATGCCGAACTCGGGCAATAGGTTAGCTCTGCGGGACTGGCGTCGGTACAGCTGCGGTCACAGATTGTGCGCTTCGTCACTATATGGCGCGAATGGCCTGGTTCAAAAAGGAACGGAAGCCGCGCACATCCGAGCGAGTAAAGCTCGAGATTCCGGCTGATGCCTGGGAAAAGTGTGATCAATGCGGGCACGTCGACATCCGCGAACGTTTCGTTCGCGCGCTCAACGTGTGCCCGAATTGTGGTTACCATCGCCGGATCAGCGCCCAGGAGTACATCGACCTGCTGGTCGATGAAGGGTCATGGCACGAGCTGTTCGCCGCGCTGAAATCCGCAGATCCCCTCAAGTTCGAGAACTACACGGAACGCGTGCAGGCCGCCATCAAAAAGGCGGGTCCGCTCGATGCCGTCCGCACCGGCTACGCGCGGTTGCACGGCATGCCCATCAGCCTCGGCGTCATGGATTTCGCCTTCATGGGCGGGTCGATGGGATCGGTGGTCGGCGAGAAGATCGCCCGGCTGACGCGGCACGCGATCGACAAGAAGACGCCGCTGATCCTGGTCTCGGCGTCGGGCGGCGCGCGCATGCAGGAGGGTGTCCTCTCGCTCATGCAGATGGCCAAGACCTCGGTGGGCATAGCGGAGCTGCACGGGGCGAGCGTCCCCTTCATGTCCGTCCTCACGAACCCGACGACCGGCGGCGTTTCGGCCTCCTATGCGATGCAGGGCGACGTCATTCTCGCCGAGCCGGGCGCGGTCATCGGGTTCGCGGGCCCGCGCGTGATCAAGCAGACGATTGGCCAGGACCTGCCTGAAGGTTTCCAGACGGCCGAATTCCTCCTCGATCACGGAATGATCGACGCGGTCGTCCCGCGCGGTGAATTGCGAGACACGGCCGCGCAGTTGCTGCGGCACATGACCGGCGCCTGGCCGGCTGAGGCCGCCGACTGACCTTCGAAGACGCCGTCCAGTTTCTTTTCGCTCGACAAGCCGGTCGTATCAAATGGAGCCTTGGGCCGACCGAGGGCTTACTCGACGTACTCGGCCATCCAGAGCGCCACTTTCCCACGATCCACGTCGGCGGCACGAACGGGAAGGGATCCACGTGCGCGTTCGTGGCCAACGAGCTGCGGGCGCAAGGGTGGCGCGTCGGACTCTACTCCTCACCGCACCTCATTTCCCCCTGTGAGCGGATCACCGTAGACGGGGTCCCGATCGGTGAGGATGCCTTCGCGGAATGGACGACGCAGCTCAGACCCCACATCGAGCGGGTGGACGCCAGCTTCTTCGAAGCGACCACCGCGATCGCCTTCGCCGATCTCGCGGCGCGGGACGTCGACATCGCGGTCATCGAAGTGGGTTTGGGTGGCCGGCTCGACGCCACCAACGTGCTGACGCCGCTCGTCACCGCGGTGACGAAGATCGCGCTGGAGCACGTCGACTACCTGGGCAGCGACCTGAAGGGAATCGCGCGCGAGAAGGCGGGCATTGCGAAGCCGAAGGTGCCGTTCGTGACGGGTGAAGCCGATCCCGAGATTCGCGCTGAGCTGGTGCGGGAAGCCAAGCGCCGTGGCGCCGAGCCGATCATCACCGTCGATACGACGCTGCGACCGCGGCGCGATACCCAGCTCGGCCTGCGGGGCCGGCACCAGGTGGCCAACGCGCTGGTCGCCCATGCGGTGCTCAGGACCCTGCCGCAGCCGTTCGGTCCCATCGGCAAGAACCTGCCGGCGAGTTTCGCGTACGCCTACATCCCGGGCCGGTTCGAGGTGCGGGGGAAATGGATCTTTGACGTCGCGCACAATCCCGATGGGATGAAAGTGGTCGCCGACGCGATCCGCGATGGCGGCAAGACGATTCGTCGGCCCCTCCATGCGCTCGTGGGGATCCGCAACGACAAGGACTGGCGCGCGATGCTCGAGACGCTGCGGCCGATGGTCGATCGCCTGGTGCTCACGGTGCCGCCGTCGATTCCCGTCATGCAGCGCTGGTCGCTCGAAGATATGGGACCCGACGTCTCGTTCGAGCCAGACTTCGAGCGGGCGCTGCACGACATTCAGGAGGATGCCGCGACCGTTCTCGTCACTGGTTCGTTTCACACCGTCGGCGACGCGATGGCTCGCTTGCCCGGCTTCGCGCCCGTCGGTTAGGTTGTTGCGATGCAAGGAAAAGCCCTACCCGGCTTTCGCGACTTTTACCCTGAAGACCTGAGCCTCCGCAACCACATCTTCGCCACCTGGCGGAGCGTGGCCACGCGGTATGGCTTTGAGGAATACGACGGTCCGCCCCTCGAATCGCTCGAGCTGTACACGCAAAAAAGCGGCGACGAGATCGTTGCCCAGCTCTATACTTTCAAGGACAAAGGGGAGCGCGAAGTCGCGCTGCGACCCGAGATGACGCCGACGCTGGCGCGCATGGTCGCCGCGCGCGTCCAGGCGCTCAAGAAGCCGATCCGCTGGTTCTCGATCCCGCAGCTGTTTCGCTACGAGCGCCAGCAGCGGGGCCGGCTCAAAGAGCACTTTCAGCTCAACATGGACATCATCGGCGAAGCGGGCCCGCTCGCGGATGCCGAGCTCATGGCCGCGTCAATCGATATCATGCGCGCTTTTGGGCTCGGTCCCAAGGATGTGCAGCTGCGGGTCTCAGACCGTCGGGTGATCCGAGGACTGCTGTTGGGCCGGGGCTTGAAGGAGAGTCAGCTGCCCTCAGCGTTTGCGGTCATCGATCGCAGCGAGCGCGTTCCGAAGAATGTCCTCGAGGAGATGCTGACAGACGCGGGACTGGGGAAAGGGGAATCGCGCGCCGTCTTCGACGTCGCGGCTCTTCGCGGGCCCGAGGCGCTGAAGGCGGCCGGGGAGGTTGCCGAGCCCCTGGGCCAGGCCGTTCAGTCGCTTCAGAGTATGGGACTCGGTGATTTCGTCTCGATCGACATGACGATCGTTCGCGGGCTCGCCTACTACACGGGTGTCGTGTTCGAGCTATTCGACGCCCAGAAGACCCTGCGCGCGATCGCCGGCGGGGGGCGCTACGACGCGCTCCTCGACCTGCCTGCCCTGGGGTTCGGCATGGGCGATGTTGTGCTCGGCGAACTCCTCAAGGAGCGCGGCGTGACTCCCAAGGCGGCGACCGAGCTCGGCGCCTTTTTGATCGCGGTCGGCGGGGACGACCTCCCGACGATGCTCCAGCTCGCGCACGCCCTGCGAGAGCGAGGTATCTCCGTCGAGTATGGCCTGCGGCACGCCGGCGTGCGGAAACAGCTGGAGCTCGCGTCGGCGCGGGGCGCGGCCCGCGCCGTCATCGTCGGTCCGGAAGAGCGCGCCGCCGGAATGGCGGTCGTGCGCGATCTGAAGACCAGCACCGAAGCGAAAGTACCCATTCGCCAGCTTCTCAACGGATATTTCGATTAATGGCTCAAGCACAGAAAATCACGCCACGCGCTAAGGACTTCAGCGAGTGGTACGGGGACGTCATTACGCAGGCGCAGATGGCGGATCACTCGCCGGTGCGCGGCTGCATGGTCATCCGGCCACATGGCTATCGGATTTGGGAGCTGATGCAGCGCGCGCTCGATGACATGTTCCGCGCCAGCGGCCACCGCAATGCGTACTTCCCGCTCTTCATCCCCATGAGCTTCCTGGCCAAGGAAGCCGAGCACGTCGAGGGATTCGCGAAGGAAGTCGCGATCGTCACGCACACCAGACTGCGCGCCACAGGGAAGGAAGGCGCGGGCGCCGTGGCGGTCGATCCCAGCTCGGAGCTCGAAGAGCCGCTCATCGTGCGGCCGACGTCGGAGACGATCATCTACGCGATGTTCGCGAAGTGGATCCAGAGCTATCGCGATCTGCCGCTGCTCCTGAATCAATGGTGCAATGTGGTGCGCTGGGAGATGCGCACGCGCCTCTTTCTGCGGACGACCGAATTCCTGTGGCAGGAAGGGCACACAGCACACGCCGACGAGGCGGGTGCCGAGCAGGAGGCCCGACTCATCCTGGGGATATACCGCCGCTTTGCGGAAGAGTGGATGGCGATGCCTGTGCTCACGGGCCTGAAGACCGAGAGCGAAAAGTTCGCCGGCGCGCTGCGCACATACGCGATCGAAGCGCTGATGCAGGACAACAAGGCCATCCAGGGGGGAACATCCCACAACCTTGGCCAGAACTTCTCCAAGGCGTTCGACGTGAAGTATCAGAACGCAGCAGGTGGTCTCGACTACGTCTGGAATACGTCGTGGGGTGTGTCCACACGTCTCATCGGCGGACTGATCATGACGCACTCGGATGACAACGGGCTGGTGGCTCCGCCGAAGCTCGCGCCGGTGCAGGTCGCAATCGTCCCTATCTGGAAGACCGACGATGAGCGAGGACAGGTGTCAGGTGTCGGGTCTCAGGTGAAAGCCGACCTCGAAAAGGCCGGCCTGCGTGTCGAGCTGGACCTGCGCGACACGATGAAGCCCGGCGCCAAGTACTTCGAGTGGGAAGCGCTGGGAGTGCCCGTCCGGCTCGAAATCGGTCCACGCGATCTCGCCAGCGGCCAGGTGATTCTGGCCCGGCGAACCGGCGGCAAAGGACCAGCGCCCTTGCAGGGGGTGACGGACTCGGTCACGAAGGCGCTGGACGAGATCCAGGCGTCGCTCTTCGCCGCCGCCCGCGAGCGGCGCGAGAAGAACTCGATCCGCGGCGCCTCGAAAGCGCAGTTCCTCGAGTTCATGAAGGGGAGCGGCGGATTCGTCTACGCCGGGTTCTGCGGCGACCCTGCCTGCGAAGCGGAGATCAAGCAGCAGACGAACGCCACGATCCGGGTCCTCCCCGATCCGGAGTTTCGCAGCCAGGAGGCGCCGAAGACCTGCATGTGGTGCGGTGCGCCCAGCATCGCGGAGGCCGTGTGGGCGCAGGCGTACTAGGATTCGATCCGGGATTGCTCCAGGCAATCGCGGATCGCATCGGGACGCCAGCCTACGTCTACAGTGCCAATCTGATCCGCGCGCAGTACAACGCGCTCGACGACGCGCTCCACGGTATCCGCCATCGCATCTGTTACTCCGTCAAAGCCAACGGCAACCTCGGCGTGCTCCGGGTCTTGAAACAGCTCGGCGCGGGCGCGGACATCGTTTCCGTAGGCGAGCTGCGGCGCGTGCTCACCGCCCGGTTCGATCCCGATGGCATCGTGTTCTCCGGCGTGGGCAAAACGACGCGTGAGATCGAAGAGGCGATTCGCGCCGGCGTCGGGTTCATCAATATCGAGTCCACCAGCGAGCTGGCGACCCTGACGGCCGTCGCCAACGATATCAAGACAACGGCGCGCGTCGGAATTCGCGTCAATCCGGACGTCGCGATCGACAGCCATCCGTACACGAAGACCGGCGAGAAGACGGCGAAGTTCGGCATTCCGTTCGACGAAGTCGTCACGGTCGCAAAGCGGATTGCCGCCGAGCCGCGGCTGGTGCTCCGTGGCCTGGCGATGCACATCGGCTCGCAGATCACCGATGTCGCGCCCTATCACCGCGGCGCCATCAAGCTGATCGAGCTGGTCACGGCGATTCGCGCCTCCGGCATCACCACGCTGGAGGCGCTCGACGTCGGTGGTGGCTTAGGCGTGCGCTATCACAACGAGAAGGCCCCTACGCCAAAAGCGTTCGGGGAGGCGGTTGTCCCCGCGGTCGCCGCGGCGGGTCTGGGCCTGCTGTGTGAGCCAGGTCGGTACCTGGTCGCCAACGCTGGTGTCTTGCTCACTCGGGTGTTGTACCGCAAGCACGCCGGCGGCAAGGAATACGTGATCGTGGACGCCGGGATGTCCGACTTCGTCCGGCCCAGTCACTACAATGCGCATCATGAGATCCTGCCATTGCGCGACGGCAAGCGACCCGAAGAGATCGTCGACGTCGTCGGGCCGATCTGCGAGACCGGTGACTTCCTCGCGCTCGACCGGAAACTCGTCGCGGTCGGACCCGGCGAAGTGCTCGCCGTGCTCGGCACCGGCGCCTACGGGTTCGTCATGAGCTCGACCTACAATCAGCGGCCGCGGGCGCCCGAAGTCATGGTCGATGGCGACCGCTACTACGTGGCGCGCCAGCGCGAAACGCTCGATGATCTCATCCGCGGTGAGACAGCCGAGCCGACCACCTGGTACAAGGCGTGAACCGCATCCTGATCCTCGACTACGGGTCGCAGTTCACGCAGCTGATCGCGCGGCGGATCCGCGAAGCGAGCGTCTACTGCGAGATTCACCCCGCAAACAAGGGATTGGACCTCGCCTTTATCCGCACCTTCGACCCCAAGGGCATCATTCTCTCCGGCGGCCCGAATTCGGTGTTCGATGAGGGCGCACCGACCGCCGATCCCGCGATTCTGGACCTTGGTGTCCCGCTCCTCGGTATTTGCTACGGGATGCAACTGGTCGCCCGGCTGGCCGGCGGTAAGGTCGTGCCCTCGAGTGAGCGGGAGTACGGCCGCGCCGAGATCGCGATTCGCGAAAACAAGGGCCTCTTCGCCGGGTTCGAGCCGCGCGCAACGGCAATCGTGTGGGCGAGTCATGGCGACCGCGTGGACGAGCCGCCACCGCATTTTCGGGTCACGGCCACGAGCGCCAACGCGCCAGTTGCGGGAATGCAGCACGAGCAGAAACCGATCTACGGCGTCTTGTTCCACCCGGAGGTTGCCCATACGCCGCGCGGCGGCGAGATCCTGCACAACTTTCTCTTCGATATCTGCGGCTGTGTCCCGGACTGGACGCCGGGGCACTTCATCGATCACGAGGTCGGCCGGATCCGTGAGCTGGTCGGCCCGAATGGACGCGCCATTTGCGGCCTATCGGGCGGCGTCGACTCGGCGGTCGCTGCCGCACTCGTGCACCGGGCCATCGGCGATCGCCTCACCTGTGTGTTCGTCGACCACGGGTTGTTGCGCCGTGGTGAGCGCGAGCAGGTCGAGCAGACCTTCCGCGCGCACCTTGGCATGGATCTCCGCGTCGTGGACGCGACGCACCGCTTTTTGAAAGAGCTGAAGGACATCGAAGATCCCGAGGAGAAACGCCGCCGCATTGGCCACACATTCATCGACGTGTTCGAGGACGCGGCTGACCACGTCGAGGGGAACGTCGGCTTCCTAGTGCAGGGGACGCTGTATCCCGACGTCATCGAGTCGTCGTCACCCAAGGGTGGCCCATCGGCGACGATCAAGACGCATCACAATGTCGGCGGGCTGCGTCCCAACCTGCCGTGGACGCTGATCGAGCCGCTGCGCGAGCTGTTCAAGGACGAGGTGCGTCAGGTGGGCCGCGAGCTCGGGTTGCCCGATGAGATCGTCGGGAGACACCCGTTCCCGGGTCCGGGGCTCGCCATTCGCGTCCTGGGACCCGTCAATGAAGAGCGGCTGGATCTGCTGCGCCGCGTAGACGCGATCTATCTGGAGGAAATCCGCGCGGCCGGGCTATACGACCAGATCTGGCAGGCGTTCGCCGTGCTGCTCCCTATCAAATCGGTAGGCGTGATGGGCGATGGACGGACCTACGACCACGTCGTCGCGCTTCGCGCCGTGACGAGCCGCGACGGCATGACCGCCGACTGGTTCCCGTTTCCGCCCGACGTGCTGGGCCGGATCTCCAATCGCATCATCAATGAAGTACGCGGGGTGAATCGCGTCGCGTACGACGTGAGCTCCAAGCCACCGGCTACGATCGAGTGGGAGTAACGACTCGACAAGCGGTCCTGTTTGCAGCTCTTGCCGCCGCCGCGGTCGCGGCACCATCGATTCGGAATGAGTTCGTCGCCGATGACCGCTGGGTCATCGCGGAACGTCCGTTCCTGCGCAATCCACCGTCAATCGGCGCCGTATTGGTCGAGCCGTATTGGCCGGCCACGTTCGGCGGCTCGATGTGGCGGCCCGCGGTGCTGGCGTCCTTCGCGCTCGATTACCGCATTTCAGAGAGCCCGCACTGGTTCCACGTCGAGAACGTGATCTGGGCGGCTATCGCCACCGCTCTGCTTACACTGCTCGCGTGCGAGCTCGCCGGTCCGCTGACCGGCCTCATCACCGGTCTCCTGTTTGCCGTGCACCCAGTCCATGTGGAGGCAGTCGCCAACGTCGTGGGGCGGGCCGAGCTGATGGCGGCGGCGGCCTATGCGGCGGCGCTACTGTGCGCACTCCGCTCCGACCAGCGACCCATCTACCTGATCGGTGTCGCTCTGGCCGCGGCGTTTGGCATGGCATCCAAAGAGCTCGTCGCGACGCTGCCGGCTACGGTAGTGCTCGTCTTCATCGCTAAACAACTGGACTGGCGCCGGGCGTGGCGACCGGCCGTTGCCGCCGCCGTGCCCATCGTCGGCTACTTCGTCGTCCAT
>Ga0193755_1000105_pt1 | contig 22656 bp, 23 predicted proteins | sample H1a2metaG_FD_144921 | JGI IMG/M metagenome (GOLD analysis project Ga0193755, IMG submission 144921) | Soil microbial communities from a riparian zone of the East river system, Colorado, United States - H1a2 | ecosystem: Environmental > Terrestrial > Soil > Riparian zone | place: USA: East River...
CATTCGCACGCTGGCCGACACGACGTTTACCACCGCAGTGATCGAGACGCCCCAACGGGCGCTGAACGACGCACGTGGCATGGTCCGTCGGTTCCTGGCATCGGGGGCCATCGGAGATGCCGACGCCAAGTGGATCGACAACAAGCTCGACGTCTCCGCGAAACTTCTCGGCCAGGCGGACGTCACGGCAGTAGTGAACCAGCTCCAGCAAGTGGTCCGGCGTCTGGCAGACAGCGGGCCCGCCACGACGCCATTGGTCGACGCCATGCACCAGCTCATCCAATCGCTTACCTCATAGAGGAGAGACCATGCGGACGGCGTGCAGTCTCTTGGCAGCTCTGATGATCCCGGTGGTGAGCGCGGCGCAAAATCCCCCTCCAGCCACGCCGCTGCGCATCGCGGCGAGCAGCCTCGCGTCGGTGGAAGTGCATCTCAACGCGCGTCGCATTGGAAACCGGTGGTACGAAGAGGACGCGAGTCTGTCCGGTCCGTCGCGCATCGCCGTCTCGTATGGGCAACCGCACGCGCGCGGTCGCAAGGTCGAAGGCGGCCTGGTCCCGCTCGACACGGTCTGGCGCTTCGGGGCCAACATGGCCACGACGCTCCACAGCGATCTCGACATCACGCTGGGCGACCTGAAGCTGCCGCGCGGCGACTACTCGCTCTTCATTCTTTATACTCGCACCGGATACTCGCTGATCGTGAATCGCGGAACGGGGCAGTGGGGTACAGACCGCGATGCCTCCAAGGATCTCGGCCGAGTTACGCTGGCGAGCCGGACCATGGCGGAACCGGAACCTTCGCTGTCGATTTATCTCGTACCCGATGCGCCGGACCCCAAGACCGGTTATGCCGAGCTCCGCGGCGCGCTGCGGATCAAGTGGGGGACCACGGAGCTGACCACCATCTGGCGAGTCGACCAGTGACCGACGAGCGGTATCCGATCGGCAAGTTCACGCCCGTGAGCGCCCTGTCGACGGCGGAGCGCGTGGCAACGATCGAGCAGATCGCCGCCGCGCCGGAGAATTTCCGACGCGCGGTGGCCGGGCTCGATGACGCGCAGCTCGACACGCCCTACCGCACTGGTGGATGGACCGTTCGGCAGGTCGCGCATCATCTCCCCGACAGTCACATGAACGCGTATATGCGCTTCAAGTGGGGCCTCACGGAGCACAATCCGGCGATCAAGACGTACGAAGAGAAGGACTGGGCGAAGACGCCGGAGATGCGTGCGCCAATCGCGATGTCGCTCGATCTATTGACGGCGCTGCATCGTCGCTGGGTGACGCTGCTCCGAGAAATGTCGCCAGCCGATTTCGCGCGCTCGATCAAGCACCCCGAATGGGGGACGCCGTCGCTCGATACGATGCTCGCGTTGTACGGGTGGCACGGCCGCCATCACACCGCCCATGTCACGTCGCTGCGGCAACGCAGGGGCTGGGAGGCGGGGGGAACTTGATGGTCGACTTCGCCGATGACAATCTCGACGAGGAGTTTTCACTCGGCGACGGCACTGCCGATACCGAGGGGATCGTGATCTGTCCCTACTGCGGCGAGCCCAATGAGATCGGCATCGACGCGGGCGGAGGACCGGTGCAGGATTATGTCGAAGATTGTCAGGTCTGCTGCCGTCCGTGGCGTGTCACGGTTAACTACGATGAGGAGGGGAATGCGGAGATCTCAGCCTCACCGCTCGACGAATAAACCCCTCCCTTTGATAAATGCACACTTCTGATGTGATTTGGATCTCAGTCCGAAGATCTAAGCCCAACGATTCTCACCGCTACTGGTCGTGCCCCATTAATGTCACAGGTGCCTTCGATCCTTTTGGTAGACGATGATATGGACACCCGGCTGGTCCTCAGGGACTTCCTGACGGAGGCTGGGTTTGTCGTTTATACGGCCCGCGATGGTCAGCACGCTCTGCATACGCTGGAGAAGATGGACCCGCCGGAGTTGATCCTGCTTGATTACAAGATGCCGGTCATGGATGGGAAGCAGTTTCTTGGGGCCCAGCGGCAGATCCCCCGGCTCCAGGGGATTCCCGTCGTTATCCTCTCCGCGGCCACGCGCGAATGGTCGGGAGCTCACCTCGAGGTCGAAGAGGTGTTGTCGAAGCCCGTCGACCTCGAGATGCTGCTCACTACGGTGAACCGAATTTTCGCGGAACGCCTATAGGGCCGCTGCGTACCGGCGCGCCACTTCCTCCCAGTTCACCACGTTCCACCAGGCTGTCACGTAGTCCGGCCGGCGGTTCTGGTATTTGAGGTAGTAGGCGTGTTCCCACACATCGACGCCGAGGATCGGGACCTTGCCGTCCATGACGGGGCTGTCCTGATTCGGCCGGCTGCCGATCTCGAGCTTACCGTTCGCGACCGTTAACCACCCCCAGCCGCTGCCGAAATGGGTCGTCGCGGCGTTGGAGATCTGCTCCTTGAATTTCGCGAACGCGCCGAACGTCCGCTTGATCGCGTCGGCGAGCTCGCCGCTCGGTTCGCCGCCCCCGCCGTTGCCGGCGGGTGCCATGATCGTCCAGAACAGCGAGTGGTTGTGATGACCGCCGCCATTGTTGCGAACGGTCGTGCGGATGTCTTCGGGAATTGAATTGATGCCGCGCAGCAGCTCCTCGATGCTCTTGTCGAGGAGCTCGGGATGCTTGTTCAGCGCGTTGTTGAGGTTTGTGATGTAGGCTTGATGATGCTTGTCGTGATGGATCTGCATCGTCTGCGCGTCGATATACGGCTCGAGCGCCGCGAAGTCGTATGGCAGCGGGGGAAGCACTTGTGGCATCGCGTGAAAATCCTTCAGGAGTGTGGCTGTCAAACCCCGCATTGCGCGGGACGGTTCCCTCCATATCTTGGCGACCGCGGACGTGCTGTCCTCTCCCCCAACCGGAGGCACTCGTGGCGGAGTTTCTGCTGCGCTGGCTGCATTATCTGGGCGGCATTACGTGGATTGGCCTCTTGTATTACTTCAATTTCGTGCAAGGGCCGTTCATGGCAGAGGCGGATCCAGCGGCCAAAAGCACCGCAACCCAAAAACTGCTGCCGCGTGCCCTGCGCTGGTTTCGCGGCGGTGCGATCCTGACGTTCCTCACCGGTGTCGCGATCATCGGGAAGCGCATTGGCGAATCGCCGCTCGGCGCCGCCGGCTGGTCGACGCCGTGGGCCATCACGATTCTCACCGGTGCGCTCTTCGGCACGCTGATGTTCTTCAACGTCGTTCTCGTCATCTGGCCGAAACAGCAGATCGTGATCGCTTCGGCGAAGGCGGCCGCGTCGGGTGGCCAGGCGAACGCGGCGGCGCCGGTGGCGGCGCGGCGCGCATTCCTCGCGTCGCGCACCAACGTCGTCTTCTCGATCCCGATGCTGTTCTACATGGGCGCGGCGTCGCACTTCACGCTGCCGGGAGGCGGCAATCACGCCGCGTATTGGGCGAGCGTCCTTGTCGTGGCGGCGCTCCTCGAGATCAACTCCCTGACGGCGACCACTGGAGCGACCACGAAACCGATCGAGAAGATCCCCGGCGTGATCGTGACGGGCTTCGTCGTGTGGGCCGTCGTGTACGGGCTCGCGCGGGCGTTCCTATCGCCCTGACGGCATAACCGATGGCGTCGGTCACGCTCCGCCGGCTGAGCAAGGTCTTCGACGGCGGCGTCCAGGCGTTGCACCCCCTCGATCTCGACGTGCGGGACGGGGAGCTGCTCGTGCTCCTCGGCCCGTCCGGATCCGGGAAAACGACGGTGCTCCGCTGCATCGCGGGGTTGGAAGAGCCCACTACGGGTGACATCGTGATCGGCGAGCGCATCGTGACGCACGCCCCGCCCGCGGACCGCGACGTCGCCATGGTGTTTCAAAGCCCCGCTCTCTATCCCCATCTCACGGTCCGGGAAAACATCGCCTTCCCGCTCGAGATACGCGGCGTGTCGGATGCGCAGATCGCCCGTCGCGTGCTCGAGGCGGCGGCGCGTCTGGGACTCCAAGAGGTGCTCGACCGCGTGCCGGCGCACCTGTCGGAGGGCGAACGCCAGCGCGCGGCGCTGGGCCGCGCCATCGTGCGCGGTCCGCAGGCATTTCTCCTCGACGAGCCGCTGTCGCGGCTGGACGCGACACTCCGGATCGAGCTGCGTGGCGAGCTGCTGGCGCTGCATCGTGCACTCGGCGCCACGATGATCTATGTGACGCACGATCAGACCGAGGCGATGACGATGGGTCAGCGCATCGCGGTGCTGCACGAAGGGCGGCTGCGCCAAGTCGGCACGCCGGAAGAGGTCTACCAGCGTCCCGCCGACGTGCACGTCGCGCGCTTCGTCGGCACGCCGGGGATGAATGTGCTGCAAGGACGGGGAAGGGGGACGGGGGAAGGGGAAAGGGTCATCGAAGCTGGTAGCCTGTCGATTCCGATCGAGCTGTCGACCTACGAGGGAGAGCTCCAGGTCGGGATCCGGCCGGAATACGTGGGTCTCTGCGCGGTCGACAAAGGCGTCGGCAACGTAGACGTGCTGGTCGTCGAGCCGCTCGGGAGCGAAACGCTGGTCCATCTGAATACCGGTGGCCAACCCCTGGTCGCGCGCCTGCCCGGCTTCGCCGACGTGCAAGTCGGGACCCGTGTGGGCGTCAAAGTGGATCGCCGCCGTCTGTATCTCTTCGATGCCGCGGGAGCGCCGCTCGCGTGAACTCTCGGGTCTGGGCCGCTGGTGCGACGGCCGCCGCGACCGTCGCCGCCGCTCTGGTCCTCATCGTGGTCACAACGGCGCAACGGCGCTACGAGCGGGCGTTCGCATTTCGCATGGCCGGGACGACAGCGGCCTACATCGCGGCGGTCACGCCTCCTCCGCCGCCGCCCCCTCCGCCGCCACGTCCACGAGCGGGACCACGCGGCCGCCGCCAGACTCCGGCACCTCAACCTCCACCGGCGCCGGCGCCCACCTCTCTCTCCGCCGCTGCCCGCAGCTATGACTTGCCGTCGTTGCTGACGCAGGCCCGAGCGCTGCGCACACTGCCCGGCTGGTCCTCAGATGTGGAGGTGTACTTCGGCACTGCGCCCCTCGTGGATGCGACCGCACCGCCGCTTTCTCCTGACGATCTGCAACATCTTGCTGCCGGGGGACGCTGGCGCGACGGGGTCGCGCTTGTCCCGCTCAAGGACCGCGACGGACAGGAGGTCGTGGGCGCCGTTGCCGTGCTGCCGCGACCCGCACCGCACGGTCCGCTCCCCGGCGGCTTCGGATTCGTTTTCCCCGCCGCGATCCTTGCCGTTGGCGCGGCCGCCACGATCGCGTTCCGACAGCACTCGCTGCGACGTGGCGGCTATGTCGGCGCAGCGCTGCTGCTCGCACTCGCGGGCTATCTCGACGTGCGCGCGGCGGCGCGCCAGAGCACAGACCGTTGGCTGGTCGACACGCGCCGCCTGCTGCAAGAGGCGGCGACGCGACTGCCGCCACCGCGCGTACGCGTCGCGATCACCGATCTGGCGTCTATGGTCCGCGATGGAGAAATCGTCGCCGGCGAGCCGGGGGAGTCCGCGCCGCGCCGCGTGCGGATCGACGGTCAGCTCCGGGCCGTCGTGGCGGTGTTGATCGGGTCGGGCCGCTGGATCGAGCTGCGCTCGGTGCCCGCCGAGGCCGAAGCGTCTACGTGGTTGATCCTGCTGGTGCCCTGTGCCTTGCTGGGGCCGATGGCGATCGGGGCCCTGCGCTGGGCCGAGCGCACGCCGGTGCGCAGCCGGCGTGAAACTGCGCTTGCGTGGAGTTTCCTCGCACCCGCCGCGTTGCACTTGATGATCTTCACGATTGGTCCCGCGATCTACGCGATCTATCTGGCGACCCAGGCAAACTTCCGCGCGCTGCTGCGCGATCCGTTGACCTGGAACTCGTTTGTCACGAGCGGCGCCTACGCCTTGTACGTGCCGATATCGGTTGCGCTCGCGCTCGGCGCGGCCCTGGCAGTGCACCCGTACAAGCGGAGGGGGAGCAGCCTCTACCGGGCGGCGTTCCTGCTGCCGTATGTCTCCTCGGTCGTCGCCGTCGCCTTGCTGTGGCAGGCGATCTATCGCGCCGGTTCGCTGGGGCTGGGACGTCCAGACTGGCTGAGCAGTCCGAACACGGCGCTACTCGCATTGATGCTGGTGTCCATCTGGGTGCACGTAGGCGGTCAGATGCTGGTGTTCCTCGCCGGCCTCGACGCGATTCCGCAAGCGTACTTTGATGCGGCGCGCGTCGACGGCGCGGGGGCGTGGAGCCGCTTTCGGCGCGTCACACTGCCGTTGCTCCGACCCGTGACCTGGTTTGTGGTTCTGACCGGCGTGATCAGCGCGCCGCAAATGTTCACGCTCGTGTTCGTGCTCACCCAGGGCGGCCCATCGCCGGTGCACGCGACCGACGTCGTGATCCATCGCATCTACCGGACAGCATTTGGACCGCAGGCGTTTGGCATGGCGAGCGCGCTGGCGCTGATGCTCGCCGTAGTCCTGTTGGTCTTCAGATGGCCGCAGCTCGCGCTGCTGCGGCGGCAGGCGCGACATGCGTAGGCTCCTGCTTGCCGCGGTGGGTGTCCTCATGGTTGCTCCCTTCCTCTATATGATCTCGGTCTCATTCATGGGCGAGGGTGAGCTGCTACGCTGGCCACCGCCATTGCTGCCCGCGTCGCCCACGACCGGTAACTACGCCGCGGCACTCGAGGCATTGCCCTACACTCGTGTCCTTCTGAACACGGCGATCTTTGCCGGCTGTGTCATGATCGGCCAAGTGCTCACGAGCGCGGCGGCTGGATATGCGTTCGCGCGGCTGCGCTTTCCTGGTCGCGACGGGATCTGGACCACGTTGCTCGCGATGTTGGCCATCCCGGCGATCCTGCTCCTGATTCCTCGCTTTCTGATGATCGACGCTCTTGGCTGGGTCGACACCTATCCCGGGTTGATCTCGACGGAGCTCGTGTCGGTGTGGGGCATCTTCCTGATGCGGCAAACGTTTGTGATGCTGCCTCGAGACGTGGAGGATGCCGCCCGGTTGGACGGAGCAGGGGAGTGGACCCTGTTCTGGCGCGTCGCGCTGCCGCTCGCGAGACCAGCGGTGGCCGCTGTGGCGGTGCTCGCGTTCATGGACCAGTGGCGCAACTTTCTGTGGCCGCTGGTCGTCACGCGTACCGCCAGAATGGAAGTCGCGGAGGTGGCGCTGACGCACTTTCACACCGCGTACGCCGCCAATTGGCCGTATCAGATGGCGGCCGCAGTCCTGGTGACGTTGCCTGTCCTTGCGGTGTGCCTCTTGGCGCAGCGTTACGTGACACGGGGAGTGCGTTTCAGCGGTGCGCGGGTCCGTCTCTAGCGCCTCGCGCTCGATCCGAAGGTCACGGACCACTCGACATCCGCCCCAGTCCCGGCCGGCCACTCCACCACGCCGTGTCCGCTGTCGAGCCGCTTCACCGTGCACGCGACGTCTGATTTGCACGCTCTGACGCGCATTCCGCGAGGGACCGCGATGGTGACGACGTACGGGCGGCCGTCGAGATTCATCGACTTCGCGTAGAGCGTGCGCGTCCTGACGTCCCACCGCTCCTCGCGAATATCGATCGTGCCCTGCACGATGTGCCGCGTCGAGCCGATGATCTGTGGCCGCGTGACACTTGGCCGCAATGCCATGACCAGGGCGGAGTGTGGCGCGATCGTGGCGCCGAGGGTCTGTGAGACGTCAGTCATCGGCCGCTCTGCCCAGACGTCGTAGGCAACAAAGCGCGTACCGGCAATCCCCAACCCCGCCAGGCTCTGCGCAACGGTGCGCGGCTCGTCCTCCCAATTCACCAGCGCGAGCGTCCACCAGCGGGGAGCGCCTTCGACAATCCATGTGGATGCCGGCCGGTCGCGTGTGACGCTCCACAGCCCTCCGGGACCACCGGTGTCGGTGACGTGCACGGCAAGAACATTGTCCCCGCCCCAGTTGAGCGCAGCCGCCGGGACGGCGTATTGGCGGTAGCTGCGCCAGCCGCTGGTGCCCCCGACCTTCATGCCGTTGATGAATGTCTCGTCGACATCATCCACCTTGCCGAGATCGAGCCGCGACACCGTGTCGTGAGCGCCGGCGGGGGGAGCGGCGGGCAATGTGAAGTGCGTGCGATACCAGGCCGAGCCATCGTAGTCGGGATGACCGGATTGCTCCCAGGTCAGCGGGACAGCGATCGTCTCCCACGTTTCGTCATCGTAATCGCGTGATCCGTATCGTACGTCGTCGCCCGTACGAAAACGCCACGGCCCACGCAGACGGACGACCGTCTTGCCGGCGGTGATCGCCGGGGCAATCTCGGGCTCGTCACTCTGCGTGCCAACGGGACGCGCCGGAGTCGTCGTCTGGGCGGCGACGGGAATTGTCTTCTGCAAAATCGGCAACCGCTCAGCCGGCAGCTTGGGAAGATTGTCCGAGAAGATGCTCATCCCCCCAGACATCGCGACCACGGAGGCCCACACGCGCGCTTCCTCGAGGGTGAGGGGCGGCCGCACGACAAGGCAATCGGGGTCGTTGAGCCAGACGGATCGGTGATAGAAGCTGCGCAGCGCGGTAGCCCGCGCCGGTGATTGAATGCCGTTCCAGCTCGCGTCCACGTCGTCGCCGATCCGCATTCCGTCCACCAGGCCGGCCGCATGCTGCAGTGGCGCCCCACACCCGAGCAGAAATGCCTCCGTACCGAGTCCTTCGCGCAGCGCAGTGAGTCCGCCGCGGTAGGCTTCGGCGCGGGTCAGGCCGCCGTAGTGGGTCACGCCGGCTGTCGCCCATTCGAGAAAATCGATCTTCAGATAGTCGTAGCCCCAGTCGCGCACGACGCGGCGTGCGAGATCGTACAGCCATTGCTGGACGCCTGGGTGCGCGCCATCGAGGGCGAGGATCCGGCCGCCCCATGGCTCGCGGGTATCCATGACGAGGGGAGTCCCCTCGGGCGCGGGGGTCGGACCCTTGAGGAGCCAGGATGGATTCGCTCTCGCGACGTCCGATTGCTCGGCGACCGCGAAGGGCGCCACCCACAGGCCAGCCTGAAAGCCCGCGGCATGCACGCGATCGGTCAGCCACCGGTGGCCATGGGGAAACTTGCTGTTCGTATCCCAATCGCCGGCGGCGCGCTGGTAGCCGTCGTCGAGCTGGATGTAGCGAAAGAAGCGGCGGTCGAAGTGCGCGCCGCAGAACTCGATGTTCGCCAGCATGTCGCCTTCGGTCACATCGGCACCGAGCTCGTACCACGAACACCACCCGGTGGGAACCGACAGCGCAGCGACGCGTTCGCGGTCCACGGACGACGGAGGTGTTGCAGCAGCGGTCAGCGCCCCCAGGCCGTCGCCCGCAGACATGTAGGCAAGCCGCAACGTCGCGACGTCGCCATCCGGTCGCACAGGACGGGCGGGCGACCATTCGCTGACTGCCTCCAGCTTCCCATCCGTGGCAAGGTTCACCTTGCCTTCCCCAGCCTCACCCGGATCCCACACGGCGGCGAAGCCGTGTCCTGCACGGGTTACGCCGATTGCGCCATAGCCAGTCGCTTCCGCGGGCAGCGAAGTTACGTGGCATGCGCTCCACGACTGGTAGCCGCTCACGAGGGCAGTGAGAGGCCCGTCACCGGGAAGACCGGGAAGCAAGTCTGGCTCGGAAGTTGCGAAGAACCGTATACCGCGGATCGTAGCAAGGACGCGATCGGGATAGATGCTGACGGTGATCGCGCCGCGAGCAACGGAGTCCAGAGCAAAGAACTCCGCCTCGATCCAAACGCTGCCGGATGCGGTGCCTGCGGGAGCCGGGGTTCGTCCCCGGATCACCAGGGACTCGCCGCCGGGTGGGCGGCGGTTCCCCACGCTGACGTCTTCCAAGTCGGCCAGGGTGGCGAGCGTATCGCCGATCCAAACGCCCAGTGCTGCGTTTCGCAGCAACGGGACGGACCGATCGGGACCGTTGTACCACAGCGACAGGCGACGTTGGGCGTCGAGATCGAAGCGCAGGTTGCCGAGCGCTCGCAGCGGGCGAGGGCGCCGGACGGGCAGTACAGCGGCCGCACCAGTCAGGAGCATGAACGTGCGACGGTCCATCGTACCAATGTTGGTTGCCCTGGGAGCTTTGTCTACGACGCTCGCCGCGCAATCGAATACCCCGCAATCGGATAGCGCGCAATCGACCAAAGTGCGCCGGCACGCCATCAGCTTCGGGTTCGTAGCGACGCTCGGTGCAAACTGGCAGATCGAATCAGCCGAGATCGGTTACGTGCGCCGGCCCTCGCATGGCTTCGCCGCGCTGGGCCTCGCTGCTCGCGTGGGCACGTTCATGAACGAGAGCGCGATGCTGGGCGGTCAGAAGGGCGCTGTGTTCGCGGCGACACTGTCCGCCCGGACACGCATGAAGTCCATCGCGCAGTTCGGAGCCGATGAGCAAGGCACCGGGATTGGGTTCGACCTGACCTTCGAGCTCAGCGGCTACACCGCTGCCGGCTCGCCGATGTCGCTGGGCTCCCGATGGGTGGGGGTCTCGGTCCTCCCGGCGTTCAGCGTGGGCAGCGGCAACGCCCCGCACTTCGCCATAGTGGTCGGTCCTACCGCCTTCCTCAGCGGCGGGAGGCCGGTCATGCGTGGTCTGCTCGCGTTCCGTGGTGAGGCGCCGCTGGCGCGCGGGGAGCGGCATCCCTAGGTTAGCGACCTTATGGTCGCGCCGACGCTGACCTCGGATCATCCCGGTCTCGAGCTCCTCGCCGAAGTCGCTAAAGTGCTGGCAGCAGGCCGGCCTGCCGAAGAAGGGCTGGCGGGGGTCGTCGGGGTGCTGCGCCGGGGACTCGCGTTGCGCCGCTGCCGCCTCTGGCTGCGCTCCCCGGACGGCTCACGCTTTGTCCCCATCAACAGTCCCGAAGATGAAGCGCAGCTTCCCGGCTACGACCCCGCCGTCGCCGACTGGGTAGCCGAGGGACCGCACCGCGAATCGGTCGCCGGCGGCACGCTGCTCCGCCTCCCCCTGGTCCACGAAGACGAAGCCCTCGGTTGCTTCGAGGTCATCATTCCGCAGGGACGCTACGAGCGGATGGCGCACGACGTGCTGGTCGTGGTGGCCCAGATGCTCGCGCCCGTGCTCGCGGCGAGCGCGTTGTCCCAGGACCTCGCCTCCGAGGTCGCCCTCCGCACCCGGGAGCTCGAAACGCAGCGCAACTTCGCCGCCCGCATCATCGACTCTATGCCGGTCGGCTTGTATGTGATCGATCGGGCCTATCGCATCCGCGCCTGGAATCGCAAGCGCGAGGCGGGGACGCAAGGTGTATCCCGCGAGGACGCGCTGGGACGCGAGGTGTTCGAGGTGCTGGACCGCCAGCCGCGTGAGCTGCTCAAGCGCGAGTTCGACCGCGTGTTCCAGACAGGCGAGATCCAGACGGTCGAGATGGACTCCCAGGCGACCGGTGAAGCGCGCCACTACCGCATCACGAAAATCCCGATGCGGACGGACGGCGAAGATATTTCGCATGTCATCACGATCGGTGAGGATGTCACCGCGTGGCGCCAGGCCCAGCAGCGCCTCGCCCAGAGCGAGAAGCTCGCCGCGGTCGGCCAGCTCGCCGCCGGGGTGATGCACGAGATCAACAATCCGCTCGCGACGATCCTCGCCTGCAGCGAAGCGCTCGGTTTGCGCGTCGCCGACCTGCCGGAGCAGGAGCGTCAGGCGCAGGAGGAGTATCTCCGTATCGTCGAAACGGAGGTACAGCGCTGCCGGCGCATTGTCGATGGGCTGCTCGACTTCTCACGGCCCAAGCCAAGCGCCCCCAAGGCGCTCGCCGACATCAACGCGATCATCGACCAGACGCTGTTTCTGCTCAAGCATCATGAGCGCTTCAAGTGGCTCACGATCGAACGGCAGCTCGAGCCCGGGCTGCCGCCGTTCCAGGCCGACGCGGAGCGGCTCGTGCAATGCTTCATGGCGCTGATGCTGAACGCGATGGATGCGATGAACTCGCGCGGCGTGCTCACCGTGCATACGCACCGCAATCCACAGCGCGGCGACGAACTCCTGGCGGAGTTCATCGACACCGGCACGGGGATCCGGCAGGAAGACCTCCCGAAGATTTTCGAGCCGTTTTTCACGACCAAGCCGCAGGGCCGGGGCACGGGTCTCGGCCTGTCGGTGGCGTACGGCATCGTCGAAGAGCATCGCGGCCGCATCGAGGTAGAATCGCAGATGGGCGTGGGAACCAACTTCAAGGTGTTCCTTCCAGTCGGATGAAAATCCTCGTCGTCGAGGACGACAAGACGGTAGGAGACTACGTGCGCCGCGGTCTCGACGAGGCGGGGTACCACGTCGAGCTCGTGGGCGACGGTGATGAGGGATTGAAGCGCGCCAGCGGTCGCGGCGCCAATTACGACATCATGGTTCTCGATTTGCGCCTCCCCAAGCTCTCCGGCATCGACGTGCTTCGCACGCTGCGCGACCGGGGCGTCGGATTGCCCGTGCTCGTGCTGACGGCGCAAGACTCCGTGGATTTCAAGGTTCAGGCGCTGCGCATGGGAGCGGACGACTACGTCACGAAGCCGTTCGCGTTCGAAGAGCTGCTGGCGCGCGTGGAGGCGCTGGGGCGACGTCCGAAAGCGATCGCCCCGCCGACACTCAAAGTGAATGGCCTGCTGCTCGACACCGGCAGCCGCGAGGTGACGCGGGACGGCAAGCGCATCGAGCTCACCCCCAAGGAATACGCCGTCCTCGAGTATCTCATGCGGCATCAGGGGCGCGTGATGTCGCGCACGCTGATCACGGAATACGCCTGGGATTATCACTTCGATCCCGGGACCAACATCGTCGATGTCGTGATCACGCGGCTGCGCAAGAAAATCGATCACGCCAAAGAGCCGAAACTCATTCACACGGTGCGCGGCGTGGGATACGTGGTGCGGGCGTAGATATGGAGAGTATTCGCGGGCGGCTGACCGTCTGGTACGCCACTGCCCTCATCGTCAGCATCGCCGTTTTCGCCGTCGTCCTCTACTTCGCCCGCCGCAGCGCGACCTATCAGGATCTCGATCGCCGCATTCAGTCCGAAGCGGATCTCACGGCGGGAATTCTCGTCGAGAGTTACCGGGCCCGCGGCGCGCTGGTCGAGAAAGACACGGCGGGGCGGCCGGTCCTCACCTCCGAAGTCGCGGCGGTGCTGGAGGTCGTGCCCGACTTCCTGCTCGTCACGAGCCGCGACGGCAGCCTGCTGTTCGGATCGCCTGATGCGCGATCGCTCGGATTTGCGCAGTTCGAGCAGCTCAACGCCCTCGCGAAGGGAGGAGCGACATCGGCGCCGAGCCGGTATCGCCTGACACCGAACGGTCCTGCGCTGCACTACGTGGTCCGGGCTGCGCCGGAGGCAGGAGGGCAGATCGGCGCCATTTTCGCCGGTGCCGACACGCGCAGCGCGGAGCTGCAGATCGAGCAGCTGCTGCTCACCATCGTGATCGCCTTCTTCGTCGGCGTCGTGCCCGCGATCCTCGTCGGCGGGTGGATCGCCGGTCGGGCCCTCGAGCCGGTGGACCGGATGATCACGGAAGTTCGCGAGATCACGGACGGCCGAAGTCTGCACCGGCGGCTCGCGGTCCCCATGGAGCGCGACGAGCTGAGCCGACTCGCCGAAACGCTGAATCAGATGATGACGCGGCTCGAGCGCAGCTTTGCCGCCCTGCGGCGCTTCACGGCGGACGCGAGTCACGAGCTGAAAACCCCGCTCACCGTTGTGCGCGCGGGCGTCGAGCGCGCCATCACGCGGCCGGATATGCCGCCGGAGACACTCGCGGCCCTGGAAGAGACGCTCCAGGAAGTGAACCGCATGACGGAGCTGCTGGAGTCGTTGCTGACCCTGGCGCGAGCCGATGAGGGCCGCGCCGATCTGCACCGCGAATCGGTGGATCTGCGCGACATCATCGCGGAAGCGGGCGAAACCGGGGAGCTGCTCGCCGAGCACGCCGGTGTGGGGATCGAAATCCGGCTCCCGCCCGAGCCGCTCGTGCTCCCGGTCGACCAGAGTCGCATCCGTCAGCTCGCGCTCAACCTCATCGAGAACGCGGTGAAATATACCCCGCGCGGCGGGCAGGTCTCGGTGGAGCTTAGCGGCAACGATGGGCGGGCTGTGTTCACCGTGGCGGACACCGGTATCGGCATTGCACCCGGCGACTTGCCGCACGTCTTCGACCGCTTCTGGCGCGCCGACGCCGCGCGCACCCGGACGAGCGAGCGCGCCGGCACCGGCCTCGGCCTCGCGATCAGCAAGTGGATCGCCGAGGCGCACGGCGGCACGATCGATGTGCAGAGCCGCCCGGGGCGCGGGACGACGTTTACGGTGGAGTTACCGCGCGGGTAGATCCACATCCGGTTGTCATCATTCCGTAATTGACGTGCAAGTACCGGATCACCGGTCGTCGGTACTCTCAGGTAGGACCCACAGCCTGAGAGCCGGCCCATGTACGACGATCTGGCGCGAACTCAGATTCCCACCCCGCTCGAGTGGTTCGTGGTGCACGCCGTAATTCCCTCGCTGGTCGTGACGCTGGCTGTGCAGCTCGCACCGAGTCGACGCACACCGCCGCTAACCACCCTCGCGACTCCGCCGCCCCAGGTCGAGTACGTGCTCTTTGCCGATCAACCGGTCGAAGTGACGTCGGTTCCCGAAAATGAACTCCCGTTCGCCGAACCCTATCGATGTGTTGAGAGTGCTTTGCTCGATGACGACACACCGGTCATTCTGCGCTGGACCCGCGCCGGCGATGCGGCACACCTGCTCCATGCAGACGTCGAGGGATGCGTTGTGCTCGAGGCCGCAGTCGGTCCGCTTGGGCTCGTCGATCCAGGTTCCATCGTCGTCGTGAGCGCGACGCACCGCCGATTGGTCCGGGCGGCGCGACAGACGATCATCGCCCACCTCCAAATCATCATGCGCAGTTGTTCGCAGCCCATGCCGGCGAAGGTCCGTGTGCCGTTCGAATTCAGCGCGAAGGAGTGATATCCATGCGAGCCATCAGCTCCGTCGTTTCGATCACCCTCCATGTTGGCCTGGGCGCCGCAGTGCTACTCGGCACGGCCAACGCAGGAAAGTCCGATCCTGCTCGGGCGGTGGCGCGGACGATGTTCTTTCAGCCGGCTTCGCCTGTAAATGACGCTGGAGGACTCCCGATCCCAGGCCCCGTCATGGTGGTGCGACCAGACGTCGCTTCCATTCAGCTACCAACGACACTGTCCCAAGTCGGGGCGCCGACGCGGTCGTTCTCGCCTGTGTACTCCGGGCCCGTGAGTGGCCCCACCACCAGCCAGCCCGGCGGCTGGAGCAGCCTGCTCACTGAAGAGCATGCCGAGGTCCTGACAGGCCCGCTGCCCGTCTATCCGGATCTGCTGCGGCAGGCCGGCGTCCAGGGGCGCGTCGTGCTCGAGGCCGTTGTTGACACGACCGGACGCGTGCTTTCGCAATCGATTTCGGTGGTCTCGGCGACTAATCCCGGATTCATTGCGCCGGCGCGACAGGCGTTGCTGGCCACCCTGTTTCGGCCAGCCATGGTCGGCGGAACGGCGGTCCGGATGCGGGTACGAATCCCGTACGAATTCGCCATCCGGAACGGCACCGGACGTGCTCGATAAGCGCCCAGCCGTGGGCTCATCCGGCTGTCATCGTTTTGTAATCTTTGCCCTACTAGCGGGCATGTTACGCCGGGTACTATTACTAAGCGAACCAGTCCACCAGCCCGGAGGAGACGGCGGTGTTTGACCATCTGATCGAGTCCAGTCGTAAGACGAACAAGAAGGGTGCCTTTGGCCTCGGCTTCGTATCGCTCGTCGGACACAGTGTGGTCGTTCTCGCAGCGGTCGTCGCCACGCTGACCGCGGGTGAGAAGAAAGACGACACGGCGATCGACACGGCGATGGTCTTCCTGAACCAGGAAGAACAGAAGAAGCCGGAAGAGCAGCCCCCCGTCGTGGATGTGCCGCAGCTGAAGGGCTTCCAAACTGTTGTCGCCCCGACCGACATCCCGACGAATATTCCGCCGATCAATCTGCAAGAGCACTTCGATCCCAAGGACTACACGGGGACGGGCGTCGAAGGCGGTATCGGCACGGGCATCGTGCCCTCGTCCGACCAGGTGTTCATGGAGTCGGTCGTCGAGGAGCGGCCCGAGGTGCTGTCGGGGCCGGCGCTGAACTATCCGGACCTGCTGCGCCAGGCGGGCGTGCAGGGACGCGTGCTGGTGCAGGCGATCATCGATACGTCGGGCCGCGCCGAGCCGCCGTCGGTGAAGGTCATTCAGAGTCCCAATCCAGGCTTCGACCAACCGGCCAAGACTTACGTTTTGCGGGCGCTGTTCCGTCCCGCGCGCGTGCATGGGCGGGCGGTTCGTGTGCTGGTGAACCTGCCGATCGACTTCAAGATCAAGAGATAGGGAGACACAATGAGTTACGCTGAACTATGGGTTTCGATGGGGCCGTTCGCCAAAGGCATTGTGTTCGTCATGTTCATCATGTCGGCCTGGTCGTGGGCGGTCAGCATTTCCAAGCAGATCTACCTCAGGAAATCGCAGAAGGAGACGCGCAAGTTCGCGCCTGAATTCTCGCGCTACCTGCAGGAAGAACAGCTGGACGGCGCGATCGCGCTCGCGGAAAAGAACAAGAAGAGCCACGTCGCGCGCGTACTGGGCGAGGCCCTCGCCGAGGTGAAACCGCTGCTACGCGATCGGGCGACTATCACGGCCGCGGACATCAACTCCGCCGAGCGTGCGGTCGAGCGGCAGATGCTCATCATCACCGCCGAGCTGAAGCGCGGCTTGGGCATTCTAGCGACGACGGGCGCGACCGCGCCGTTCGTCGGCCTGCTCGGCACGACGATGGGTATCGTGACGGCGTTCCAAGGCATGTCGGCGTCGGGCGGCTCCGGCTCGCTCGCCGCAATCACGGGCGGCGTCGCGGAAGCGCTCATCACGACTGCGTTCGGTCTGCTCGTCGCGATTCCGGCGGTGTGGCTCTACAACTACTTCGCCACGAAGATCGACTTCCTCACGGTGGAGATGACGTATACGTCGAAGGAGCTGATCGACTACCTGATCAAGAGCGTCGGCAGTGAGTTCGGCCGGTCGATCTTTACCAAAGAGTTCCAGACTCAGAAGGCGTCGCAGACCAGCGGCCCCATCAAGGGATAACGCACCATGGCGATGGGCGGCGGGAAGAAGACGGAAGGCGCGGTCGCGGCGAACATCAACGTCACGCCGATGATCGACGTGATGCTCGTGCTGCTGATCATCTTCATGATCGTCACGCCCGCGATCACCGCCGGGTTCCAGGCGACGATTCCGCGCGCCAAGAACCCCGACGCGCGGGAAGAAGGCGAAGGCGAGATTCGGCTAGGTATCGACAGGGATGGGAAATTCTACATCGACATCACGGGCGCGAGCGGGAAGTACACCGGTCCGCGCTTCATCAGCGACGCAGATTTGCCCGCGCAGCTGATGAACCTGTACGCCAACCGGACTGTCGACAAGATCCTGTATCTCCGAGCCGACGAGGGGATCGAATTCTCGCGCGTGCAGACGGCGCTCGAGATCGCCCGCAAGGCCGGAGTGCGGGTCGTCGGCGCCATCGCGGAGCAAGAACGCGCCCCGCGGCCGGAGCACTAACCCATGCAAAGCGGCGGCTCGGGAGGCGGGCTCAGCTCGGATATCAACGTCACGCCGATGATCGACGTGCTGCTCGTGCTCCTCATCATCTTCATGATCACCCTGCCGCTGTCGCGGCGGGAGTTCGACGTCCAGGTCCCGCCGGAACAGAAGAATCAGCCGAAGCAGAAGCAGCAGCAGAGCGATCAAATCGTGCTCGAGCTGGCTCCGGACGGCTCGTACTCGATCAACCGGCAGCCGGTCGCGTTCGAACAGTTGGACGCGAAGTTCCACGAGCTCTACGATCAGCGTCCCGCCAAGCTGTTGTTTATCAAGGCGGCGCCAAACCGGAAGTACGGCGACATTGTCCGGGCGATGGACAAGGCGCGCGGGGCGGGCGTGCAGGTGATTGGATTTACCCCAGCTGAAGCGGGGGCTGCGCCAGCCCATTGATGATGTAGGGGCGCAGCATGCTGCGCCCCTACCGGATTTGTGAGACCGGGGCATGAAACCGTGCCCCGTTTTTCTTTCTAGTGTATTAATAGACCGTGCCTCCCACTCCACGCCCAGTCTTCGACAGCTACGCGCTCCCGCTGCCCCAGCGGCGGGACGGGCCGGCGGCCGTGCTCTCGTTCCTCGCACACGTGGCCATCGCCATTCTCGTGCTGTGGCGGGGCGCCGCGCTGTTCGAGGGCGGCGGAGGTGGTGGGACGGGCCCTCGGGGGGGTGGTGGTGGCGGCGGCCGTCCCGCGGTCAGCTGGTTCGCGCTCCCCACGCCGTCCTCGGCGCGAGCGGAAACGGCGCCGCAGGCATCGGCCGTCACAGTGCCAACAGTGGCCCCCCCTCCGCCGGTCACGAAGCCCGTGAAGCTCGCGCTCTCACCGCCGACGGTCTCCATCACACTGCCCGCCGCGGTGGGGACGGGCGATGGAACGACGGGTGGGCCGGGACAGGGACCGGGGTCGGCCGGGGGGACCGGGACGGGCAGCGGGACCGGGACCGGTGCCGATGCGGGTCCTGGCTCGGGTGGCGGCGCGAATGATATCTTCGGGCCCACGCCGCTATTGGTACCCAACGTCCCCCAGGGGGCGCCTCCCGAAGAAAAGACTAAGCACGAGGTCCGGTTTTGGATTCGGGCGGACGGGCGCGTGACAAGGATTGAGGTGAGTCCTCCGATCAGGGATTCGGGCTACCGTCGCGTATTCATGGAAACCATGTGGAATTTTGTGTTTAGTCCGGCGAAGTCTCGGGACGGGCGCCCAATCGATTACGTATACAGCATCGTCGTCTATCCGTAGCATCACGTCTCAGACCGAAGGCAGGGCAATTCGTGCGGCAGCTTTTTAAGCGGAAGCCGATCGCGGAGCTTCTGGTCAGCGAGCTCGAGACGCCGCAGTCGCTCCGGCGCGTTCTCGGAGCCGGCGACCTCGTCATGCTGGCGATCGGCGCCGTCATCGGCGCCGGGATCTTCGGCGCGATCGGGACGGCGGCCGCCGGACAGACCGACGCGGCCGGCCATATGGTCCGCGCCGGCGCCGGACCCGCCCTCGTCTTCTCGTTCCTGTTGCTCGGCGTGTGTTGCGCGCTCGCGGGGCTGTGCTACGCCGAGCTGGCCGCGATGATTCCACAGGCGGGGAGCGCATACGCGTATTCGTACGCGACGCTCGGCGAGCTGGTTGCCTGGATCATCGGATGGGACCTGATTCTCGAATACGCGGTCGGCAACGTCGCGGTCGCGATCTCATGGGGCGACTACTTCAAGTCGTTCCTGAGCGCGTTTGGTGTGCACCTTCCGGAGTTCCTGACTACGGGGTATCGGACCGCGCTGCTCAGTGCGGACCCTGCCGTTCACAGCCTGCTCCAGACCGCGCCACGCGTCTTGGGGCTTCCGATTCTCGTGAATGTGCCGGCGTTCGTGATCGTCGGCTTGATCACCTGGCTGCTGCTGCTCGGTGTGCGGGAGAGCGCGCGCACGAATAACGTTCTCGTCGTCATCAAGCTGCTGGTCCTCGGGTTGTTCATCATCGCGGGGCTGAGCCACATCAATCCGGAGAATTACAAGCCGTTCGTCCCGAACGGCTGGCGCGGGATTCATCAGGGTGCCGCGATCGTGTTCTTCGCGTACATCGGCTTCGACGCGATCTCGACAGCCGCGGAGGAGACGAAAAATCCGCAGCGGAACTTGCCGATCGGCATCCTCGCCGGGCTCGCGATCTGCACGTTGATCTACGTCATCGTCGGGGCGGTGCTGACCGGCATGGTCAAGTACACCGACCTCGGCGTCGCTGACCCACTGGCGAAGGCGCTGGATGTCGCGGGTTACAAGACCGTCGGCTGGATCGTCTCACTGGGCGCGATCGTGTCGATGTCGGCTGTGTTGTTGGTCTTTCAGTACGGGCAGCCACGGATTTTCTTCGCCATGGCGCGCGACGGCCTGTTGCCGCCCTGGGCGGCAAAGATCTCCGCCAATCGCCGCGTCCCCTATATCACCACCATCGTTACCGGCGTCTTCGTGGCGCTGTGGGCGCTGATCGGGGATGCCAACGAGACGTACAACCTGACGAACATTGGCACGCTGTTCGCCTTCGCACTCGTTTCGGCCGGGGTATTCGTATTGCGCTTCACGGAGCCCACGCGGCCACGTCCGTTCCGCGTCCCGTGGTTCTGGGCGACGACCATCGTCTCAGTGGCGCTGTGCATCTATGTGATGTTGGGCTTGCCGCTCGAGACGTGGATTCGCTTCGGAGTCTGGCTAGCGATCGGGTTGCTGCTGTACCTGGCGTATGGCTTCCGTCACAGCAGAATCAGGCGGTCGTCAGGTCTGCCCCAGCAGCCGCGCGGCTAGGCGCAGCGCTCCCGCCGGCGCATCGACTTGACCGCCGCCTTCCGAAATGCGCGCGCGCGGTAAGTCAGTCGCGAGGTTCGCGCGCAACGCGATCAGCAGCGGGGAACCCGGCCGCAACAGCCCGCCGACCGTGGCCATCTTGATCGCGTTGCCCTCTGAGAAATGGCGCATGAGCACCCGCACGAGCTGGGAAAGCTCGGCCGCCGCCTCTTCGACGATCTGTTGGGCAACGGTCTCGCCTTCGCGCGCGGCGTTGAGGACGTGCGGCGCGAGCGCCGCGATCTGGGCCGGCGTCGCTGTGGCGGTCCACCGGATCAGGTCATCGAACGTCTCCAGGCCCAGCGCCACGAGCAATCGCTCCAACAACGTGGACGACTCCTCGAGGCCGTCATGCGCGCGCGACGCGGCGGCGAGCGCCCGGCGCCCCAGCCAATAGCCGCCGCCCTCGTCGCCCAGTTGCCAGCCGTGACCGCCGGCGCGATGCAATTGTCCATCCGCGCCGCGGGCATGGGCGATCGAGCCCGTGCCGGCATTGATCAGGATTCCGGGCCCATCCCCGAACGCTGCCGCCAGCGCGATCTCGGTATCGCCGCGCACGTCGACCCGATCTGCGACACCCGCGGCCTTAATCGCGTCCGCGAGCGCTTGTTGCTCTGGCGGACGACCTGCTCCGGCTGCTCCGACGAGCGCGATGGTGGCCGGCAGTGTGACGTTGGCCTGCGTGGCCGCCCGCCGCGCGACGTCGAGGATGACCGCCGCCGAGCGCTCTGCTCCGCCGGGTCGCATCGCGGAGCCAGGACCCTCGGCCCGCGCGAGCACACGGCCCTGCTTGTCCCCAACGGCGAGGGCGGTATGGGAGCCGCCGCTGTCCACTCCGAGCAGGACGGGCGGTTGGGCCGATGGGCTGATGGGCTGTTCGATCATGTTGGGCTGCGCATCCGCCCATCAGCCCATCGGCCCGACACGAGCGACGAAACCATCCCCACAGCAACGGTGATCGCCGTTCCCAGCGGCACATACCACGGCCATGCGAGCCCAGGGAGCCAGTGCAGTGGGAAGTGTGGGATTACGGCGCCAAGCACTACCGGGGCCATCACGACGATGCTTACGATGAGTGCGATGATGACGTCGACCTGTCGCGCGCGCGGCCAGGCGCCACCGAGGATGTACGTCCCGAGCAGGGATCCGTAGGTGAGCGAGGCGATGCTGAGTGCCAACTGCACGACGGGGGTGTTCTGATCGCCGAACGCGATCGCGCCGGCAACGAGAATCACGGTCCACACCAGCGTGAGCAAGCGTCCCACCCGCAGCAGCTGCGCGGGGTCCTGACGCCCTGTCAGCGGCGCGTAGAAGTCATGCGTCGAGGCGGAGGCGAGCGAGTTCACGGCCGATGCATGACTGCTCATGGCCGCGGCGAGAATGCCTCCAACCGCGAGGCCGGCGATTCCGGTGGGGAGATGCGTCACGATGAACGTCGGGTAAATCGCATCGCCGCGCATGCCCGGTTGATCCGCTCCGGCGAGCCACAGGCTCGTTCCCACCAGCAGGAACAGCGCGAACTGCGCGATGATGAAGACGCCCGATCCGATGAGTGCGCGTTGCGCGTCCTTGAGATTTCGCGCCGCAAGCAAGCGTTGGACGATGAGGTGATCGGTGCCATGGGATGCGGCGGATAACAGGGCCCCGCCGATAACGCCACCCCAGAACGTATAGGTCTTGGTGAACGAAAACGAAAAGTCGAACGCCTTGAGCTTGCCGGCATCGAACGCGCGGCCGAACGCGTCGATCCCTCCGGCCAGATGCGTGGCGACGATCAAGGTCGCGATGCCGCCCAGGAGGTAGACGCCCAGCTGGATGACGTCCACCCACACCACCGCCCGCAGGCCACCCACCCACGTATACACGAGCGTCACGAACCCGATGGCCACGATCCCGACGGGAAGGCTCCAGTGTGTGATGATGGCGAGCGGAATCGCGGTCGCGAAGATCCGGACGCAATCGGCGAGCGCTCGGGTGAACAGGAACACGCCCGACGCGGTGCGCCGCGCCACCGGACCGAACCGATGCTCCAGTCGCTGATACGCGGTGTCCTGGGTGCCCTGGAAGTAGCCGGGGAGGAGCAGCGCCGCGACGCCGATGCGACCGACCAGATATCCGAATGCGATTTGGAGAAACGTGAGATCGCCGCGAGCAGCGAGTCCGGGCAC
>Ga0193755_1000106_pt1 | contig 22637 bp, 16 predicted proteins | sample H1a2metaG_FD_144921 | JGI IMG/M metagenome (GOLD analysis project Ga0193755, IMG submission 144921) | Soil microbial communities from a riparian zone of the East river system, Colorado, United States - H1a2 | ecosystem: Environmental > Terrestrial > Soil > Riparian zone | place: USA: East River...
TGCACCAGCAGTCGCTTGCCGTCGGCCTCCTCGGCCTGAATGATGTCCTGAAACAGGGGCCGGCCGTGCTCGGCGACATACTGGCCTTGAGCCTCTGCCTCCGACTCGATCGTCTTGAATACGAAGTTCGTCGCGTAGATCTGGCAATGCGGATGCGGATTACTCACGCCCACGACCTCGCCTTTGTTCTCGAACACGAGCACATGTCGCACTTCCTGGCGCGCGCCCAGCTCGCGGTATTGGGCCTGAAGCGCCTGCAATAGCGCGAGGACTTGGGGTTGGGGCAGCCGCGCGAGGGTGAGATCGTGGCGCGGCGAATAGCACACGACGCGTGACAACCCGTGCGCCGGACTATTGCGGTAAACGCCGGCCGGTGGCGCGGCCGGGGCGGGGGCGATCTGAGCGACGCAGGGGTGATCGTTGTCGAACACGTAGACGCTGTCGTATTGCTCGTTGTGTTTCCCGGAGCTGCGGACATTCCCGGGACACAGGTAGCAATCGGCGACGTATCGCGGCAGCCCGGCGTTCGCGGCATCCTCCACGCGCTCGCCCTGCCACGGCCGCTCGTTGCGGTGGGATGAAATGAGGACCCATTCCCGTCGCAGCGGATGCCAACGCTGTTCCCAGACCATGCGTGTCTCCGTTTGACAACCAGTCAAAGCGAGCCGAGTATCGCCGGGATGATGCGAGGCGGCAAGGATGCTTTTCGGCCCCGGCCGGAGGATCACTTCACCTTCGGGCTCTGGACCGTTGGAAACCCCGGACGCGACCCCTTTGGCGAGCCGGTGCGGCCGCCACTTTCTCCCATCGTGATCGTCCGCAAGCTGGCGGAGCTCGGCGCCTATGGGGTGAATCTGCACGACAACGATCTCGTACCCCCGGGCGCGAGCGCCTCGGAGCGCGATAAGATCGTGCGCGAGTTCAAACAGGCGCTCGCCGATACCGGCATGAAGGTGCCGATGGCGACGACGAATCTCTTCTCGGACCCGGCATTTCGCGACGGAGCGTTTACGAGCAGTGACTCACGCGTGCGTGCCTATGCGCTGCAAAAAACGCTGGCGGCCATCGACCTCGGGGTTGAGCTCGGCGCGACCACCTATGTGTGCTGGGGTGGAAGGGAAGGCGTCGAAACCAACGCGGCCAAGGATCCGCGCACCGCCCTCGCGTGGTATCGCGACGCCATCAACTACCTGTGCGAATACGTGCGGTCACAGCGCTACGATCTGCGCTTCGCGCTCGAGGCAAAGCCGAACGAACCGCGCGGCGACATCTTCCTGCCGACCACCGGCCATATGCTCGCTTTCATCTATACGCTCGATCATCCCGAGATGGTGGGTGTCAACCCCGAACTCGCCCACGAACGGATGGCGGGGCTCGATTTCTCCCACGCCGTCGCCCAGGCGCTCGAAGCCGGCAAACTGTTCCATATCGATCTGAACGGGCAACAGGTTGGCCGCTTCGATCAGGACCTTCGCTTTGGCAGCGACGACCCGAAGGGCGCGTTTTTCCTGGTCAAGTTGCTCGAGGACGCGAAGTGGTCCGGGATGCGCCATTTCGATAGCCACGCGTACCGAACCGAGGATGAATCGGGCGTCTGGGACTTTGCCGCCGGCAGCATGCGGACCTATCTGATCCTCAAGGACAAAGTCGCGCGCTTCAATGCGGATCCGGAAATCCAGCAACTGCTCGCCGAGCTCGACGGAGGTAAGAGCAGCGCGCGCGTCCCGTTCAGTGAGCTTCGCAACACGAAGTTCGATCTTGCGGCGCTGCGCTCGCGGGGCTACGCGTACGAGCGACTCGATCAGCTCACCATGGAGCTCTTGTTGGGAGTGCGATAGGTGGTGGCGCCGGCTGATCTCTTTCTCGGCCTCGACATCGGTACGAGCAGCGTCAAATCCATTCTCATCAGTCTAGACGGCAGCGTCGCAGCCGTGGCGACCGCTCCACTGTCACTCGATACGCCAGAGCCCGGCTGGGCGGAGCAGGATCCCGAGGCGTGGTGGGATGCCGCCCGCGCGGCGATCCGGGATGTGCTGGCGCAGCGCGCCGGCACGCGTGTCGCGGGGATTGGTATCTCCGGCCAAATGCACTCGTCCGTCTTTCTCGACAAGCGCGGTGCCGTTATCAGGCCGGCACTGCTGTGGTGCGACGGCAGAACGACGGCCGAGTGCCAAGAGATCGAGTCGCGGGCCGGCGGCGAGACGCACTTGCGTGAGTGGGTGTGCAACCCCGCGCTGGAAGGCTTTACGCTGCCGAAGGTGCTGTGGCTGCGCAATCACGAACCCGCGGCGTTCGCGCGACTCGCCACCGTGCTGCTCGCCAAGGATTTCGTGCGGCTGCGCCTGACGGGCACAGTCGCCACCGAGCCGTCCGACGCGTCCGGGACGCTCATGTTCGATCCCGCTCACCTGCGCTGGAGCCGCGAGATGCTCGCGGCGGTCGAGCTTCCGCCGTCCCTGCTCCCCGACGTGGGTGGATCGGCGCAGGTGCTCGGTCGCGTCACCAAAGAAGCTGCGGCCCTAACCGGGCTCGCAGCCGGCACGCCGGTGGTGGGGGGCGGAGCGGACAATGCGTGCGGCGCGGCGGGCGTGGGCGCGATCACGCCCGGTGAAGCGGTGTCGAGCTGGGGGACATCCGGGACCGTACTGGCTCCCACGGCAGAGCCGCGCGTCGATCCGAAGCTGCGGGCGCATACGTTCTGTCACGTCGCGCCCGATGTGTGGTACGTGATGGGCGTCGTCCTGACAGCCGGCGGCGCGTTTGCCTGGTATGGTGATCAGTGCGCGCGCGAGCTCCCGGATGGGGGGGCGGATCGAGACGCGCAGCTCGCTCGGGAAGCGGCCACCGTGCCGGCCGGGGCTGACGGCGTGACGTTCCTTCCCTACCTCCAGGGAGAGCGGACGCCCCATCGGGACCCGTCCCTGCGGGCCGCATTCACGGGGCTCAGTCTGGCGCACACACGTGCTCACATGACGCGCGCCGTCCTCGAGGGTGTATGCTTCGCACTGCGCGACTCACTCACGATTCTCCAGGAACTAGGACTCGCGCCCGGTCATCTTGTGCTGACGGGCGGCGGCGCGAAGAGCGCGTTCATTCGCCAGCTGCAGGCAGATGTCTTTGGTCTTCCGGTGACCACGGTGAATCGCGAAGAGGGCGGGGCGTACGGCGCGGCGCTGCTCGCCGCGGTGGGGGCGGGAGCGTTTCCCGATCTCAAGACTGCCGCACAACGCACGCTGACGCGTCAGGCCTTGTCGCCGCCCAACCCGGAGATCCACCGGGCGTACGACCCGATCTATCACCGCTTCCACAAGAGTCTTTCACGATGAGCGATCCCCTCTCGCGTCGAGACTGGTTGAAGGTGGTCGGCGCGGCGGGCGCGGGCGCGATGATTCCCGTTCCCGCCCGACCCGCTGTCCCCGTGCTCCCGCTGACATCCACGAGTGAAGTCTTCGTGCCGCCGCGCGGGGACGCATTCCAGAAGTTCAGCTTCGATTTCCCCGAACCGTCCGTCGAGTTCAACGGCATGCGGTTCAGCGTGCTCGTCTTCACGCGCGAAAACGCGTACGGGCTCGATGCGAGCCAGGTGACCGCACAGGCGACGGATACGGGTCTCGACCTGACCGCCGGCGGGCTCGTATGGGCGGGCGGCCAGGAGCACGCGCCCGGGCGCGTCGCCGCGCGGTTCCGCAGCGAGGGTGACGCGATCCTGTGCGACGTCAGCGCCGAAATGGACCGGCCGATCAAGGCCGTGACCACCGTCGTGCGCGGCATCCCGCGCGGCAAGCTCTCGAGCGGCGGCGGCCAGCCGTTCGATCCAAAAGACAACGAGATCCTCTGGGGCTACCCGTTCGGGGGCGGCGATCTGTTCGGCGGGAACACCGCCGGCGGCATGGGGACGCCGCTCGCCGTGGTGCAGAGCGGCGAGCAGAGCTTTGTCGCGCTCTCCTCGCTCGACGACCGCGTACGGACCAAGCGCTTCTACTTCCAGCCGGGTGAGCAGGGCTATCGCGTCGAGCTGGTGCACGAGGTAGAGGGTTGGCTGGATCGGAGGACTGTTCAAGTGCCGACGTGGCGCGTGGGGCGTGCGGCGTCGCTCGATGCGGCGGTCGCGCCCCATTACGCGCACCTCGAGCGCGCCTATCACTTCCCGCGCTGGGAGACGCGCCCGGATGTGCCCGCGTGGCTGCGGCGCACGGCGCTCGTCGTGACCCTGCACGGGATGCACTACACGGGCTACGTCTTCAACGACTACGCGCGCATGCTCGAGATCTTGAAATGGATCGCGACTCAAATCCCCGCCGACCGAGTGCTCGCGTTCATCTCGGCATGGGACGGGCGCTACTACTGGGACTATCCCGAGTACCGCGCGGCAGTGCGGCTCGGGGGCGAAGCTGGATTCCGCCGACTGGTGAAAGAAGGGCAGCGACTCGGTTTCCGCATCATGCCGATGTTCGGCGCTAATGCCGCGAACCGCCACCAGCCGTCGTTCGCCGCCATGGCCGATGCCGCGACGGCCAAGGTGGACGGTGATACGATGGATCTGAACTGGGTCGACTGGGACAACGACCGCCACCAGGAGGGGTGGCTCGCCTACATGAACCTGGGCGTCGCGTCGTGGCGCCGCTGGCTCACCGGCCGCATCGCGGACGCCATCGAGCGCTACGGCGTGGACGCGTATTTTCTCGACATCATCGGGGGCTGGACGAACAACACGCGCGGCGACATGCATGAGGGCACGCGCCGCCTCGTCGCGGAGCTGCGTCAGAAATACCCGCAGGTGCTGTGTTGCGGGGAGTTCTTGTATGACGCGCTACTCGAGTTCATCCCGCTCTACCACGTGTATTCGCCGCACGGCGTGCCCTACGCCCGCTTCTTCTCGCACCTGTCGGCTCCGGCGCCAGTGCGCGGCTCGAGCGGCGTGCACGAGTCGGGGTTCGGCCGCTGGAATGCCGAAACCCTGGGCTTGTCACAGCGTGAAGGGATGATCCCGACCCTGATGGTGGTGGACGACACGTTCACGAAATACCGCGACCAGATGGCCGTGGTGATTGCGAAAGCGAAGGCCTGGGCGCCGGCCTGATCAGCGCGCCGCGTCGCCCCGAATCATCCGCAGCCCGAACACCGTGGCGATCTGGCTCTTTGCCTTCGCTTCGAGTCGCACGGTAACCTTGCTCTTGCCTCGGACCAGCGCCGGTGACACCGGGTACTCCACGTCGTAGAAGCGCGTCGGATCGGCGAACGCAACCTGCTGCGCGCCCACCTGCGTACCGTCAACGAGAATCGTGAAGTCCGCGGGTGTGCCGCGCCGGTCCCCGGAGTAGTAGGTCGCGATCAGCGTCATCGGGTGCGCGGGCTCGACCGGAAGATCGTAAGAGAACCAGGTGCGACCGAAACGTCCCGGCCGGCCCATGATGCGCTGCGGGAAGACGTTTTCGCCCGCTTGATAATTGAACTGACGCTCGAACACGGTTTCGCCCGGTTGGAGCCACGCGACCGTCGCGGCCTCGAGGCGCCGCAGCCGCTCCGCCTCGGCGGCGTATGCCACTTTCTGGACGTCCCATTCCGCCGGGGTGAAAAGATCCCAGTAGGTCGAGTACGTGCGCCGGTGCGAACGGTAGAACGACATCAGGCTCACGCTGCGCGCGCGTCCCGTGCCGTCGGGCTCCCGGCCGGCGTCAGTCGTGAAGTTCCCAGGCTCACCCGCCGGCTTGACCCAATCTGCAATCGCCGCGCTGTTGGTGACGAACACCGGAACGCTGGGTGGCGGCTCGAGGGCCTCGCCTTCCACTTGGCCGCGCCGGCGTTCCGGCCCGATATCGCCCGCGAGGACGAGCGGCCCCCACATGATGGACGCGCGCTTGGGATTGTCGGGCAGCGGCTCGAGGCGCAGCGACTTGGGCAGCGTGACCTCGACCACGTCGCCGCTCTTCCACGTGCGCGCGATCTCGACGTACGAGCCCGCGGGAAAGGGCCACTCGTAGGACCCGCGGCGCGGCTGGCTATCGCTCGCAGCGGGAGCCGTCTGCGCCACGATCGCGCCGTTCACGCTCACCCGGTAGCCGTCCGTCACCCAATAGGGGCGGCGCATCGCCAATGTGAATGCCTTGGGTGAGCGCAAGGTGAACGTCAGCTTCGCGCGCTCTCCCTCCGGGAAATCGGTCTCCATCGCGAGCCGTACACCCGCAGCGCTCCACTCGGCCGTCGAAGGGGCGAACACATTCACCCACAGCCGGTCGCCCGCTTCGTAGTACAGGCCCAGGCCGTGGTATCCGTGACTCTCCATGCCGGTCCCGACGTCGCACGTGAAGCTGTGATCCATATCCTGATACTCGTGCGTCACGCCGCGTCCCACAGGGACCATGTAGCACACGCGCCCGTCCTCGGGGTCAATCGACGCGAGGATGTGGTTGAACAGTGCGCGCTCGTGGTAATCGGCGTAGTGGGCGTCCGGCTGGAACGCGAACAGCGTCCGCGTGAGCTTCAGCATGTTGTAGGTGTTGCACGTCTCGCATGTGCGCCCATCCACGCGGTCGTTCAGGTGATCGGGCGGTCCGAAGTACTCGTCCGTGCCGTGGCCGCCGCTCGAAAAGCTGTGGTGCTGAGTTACGCGATCCCAGAAGAACGCGGCGGCGAGGAGATCGGCGGGCTGGCCGGTGTAGCGGTAGCGCTCCGCAGACCCGATGAGCTTCGGCACCTGCGTGTTGCCATGTTTGCCCGCCAGATCGTCTTGGTGACGCTCGAGCGGCGTGATGAAGGCGCGGTGCTCGAATGCGTACGACAGCTTGAGCCAGCGGGCGTCCCCCGTGTCGGCGTAGAGGTCCACGAGCACCTCGTTCATCCCGCCGAACTCGGTGTTCATCATGTGCTGGAGCTGATCGTCACTGAGCCGCGAGAGCACGCCCTCGGCCCACGCTGCGAACTTCGTTTCCACTTGCAGTGCCATGCGGTTGCCGGCATGCCGGTAGGCGTCCCGCAGGCCCGCGTACGTTTTGTGCAACGTGTACCAGGGCGACCACAGACCGTTGAGGTCGAACGCCGCCGAGCGGATTTCGCCGCGCGCGAGCCGCGCGAACGCCTCGCGCCCGCCTTCGAGCGCGCTCAGGTAGCCGTCGCCGTGCTTGTCCTGGACTTCCTTCAGGTCGCGCACGATGTAATCGGCTCTGGTCTTGAAGCGCGCGTCGCCCGTGGCCGCGAACATGAGACTCACGGCCGAGAGGTGATGGCCCGCGATGTGGCCGGTGAGATTGCGGCCGCCCCCGTCCCAGCCGTCGTACGGCTCCGCTTTGCGCGGGAGTCCCGCGCGTTCGCGGTAGTAGGCGAGCATCCGGTCGGGATCGAGTCGCAGGAGGTAGGTCGCCATCAGCTCCTGCGCGTGCTTCAGCGGCCCGCCCGTGAGGCGCACGGCCGACAGGGGGAGCGGCCGCGCGCGGACCGTGCCCGCTTCGCCCGCCGCGTTCGCAGCGAAGTGCACCGCCTCGGCCAGCGCAGGCTTGGGGAGGAGCGCGGACGCCCCGGCGCCGAGACCGAGCTTCAGGGCGTTACGGCGAGACAGCGTCATGGGGCACCTCCTTGGCCTTTCTTGACATGGAATCGGTGACGTGTAGTCTCGCTCCGCAATGGCCGGCCTCGATTGGGTCATCATTGGATTGTATTTCGCCATGCTGCTCGGCGTCGCCTGGTGGGTTGCAAGGCGCAACCGAGACACGGCGGATGACTACTTCCTGGCCGGCCGCAATCTCGGCTGGTTCCTGGTCGGGGCCTCCATCTTCGCGTCCAACATCGGTTCGGAGCATGTCGTCGGCCTGGCGGGCGCCGGCGCGACGAGCGGCGTCGCGCTCGCGCATTACGAGTTGCATGCCTGGTGCCTGCTGGTTCTCGGATGGGTATTCGTCCCATTCTATTCCCGCGCGCTGGTCTACACCATGCCCGAGTTTCTCGGCCGGCGCTTCTCACCCACCGCGCGCTGGGTGCTCTCCGTCATCACACTCGTGGCGCACGTGTTCACGAAGTTCGCCGTCTCGATCTTCGCCGGCGGCGTCGTGTTCGCGACGCTGTTGCCCGAGGTCTCGCTCCGGTTGGGCGGCGCCACGTTCAACAGCTTCTGGATCGGATCGGTCGCCGTGCTGCTCCTCACCGGCCTCTATACCGTGCTCGGGGGGATGCGGGCCGTGGCGTACACGGATGCGGTGCAGACGTTCATCCTGGTCGCGGGATCGGGATTGCTCACGCTGTTCGGGCTCGCGAAGCTCGGCGGCTGGCACGAGCTGCGCCGCGTGTTGGATCCCGATCTGTTCAACCTTTGGAAACCACTGGTCCCGGCAGGCATGGAGGGCACATGGGCGCCGGTGAAGGAGACGGGCCGCATCGCGTGGTATTTCAACAGCAACTATCCCTGGCTCGGCATGCTGTTCTGTGCACCCATCATCGGGCTGTGGTATTGGTGCACCGATCAGTACATCGTGCAGCGGGCGCTGGGGGCGAAGGATGAGCGCACGGCGCGGCGCGGCAGCATCTTCGCCGCGTATCTCAAACTCTCGCCCGTGTTCCTCTTCATCATTCCGGGATTGATCGCGCTCGCGCTTGCGAAAACGGGTAAGGTGCCGGGCCTCGGCGGCATGGTGGATGCGCAAGGACACGCGATCCCGCAGGCGGCGCAGGCGGCGTTCCCGTTGATGGTGAAGGACCTGCTCCCCGCGGGTCTCCGCGGGATCGTGGTGGCCGGTCTCCTTGCCGCGCTGATGAGCTCCATGGCCGGTGCCTTCAACGCGTCTTCGACCCTGTTCACGATGGATCTCTACACGAAGTTCAGGCCCAACGCGTCACAGCACCAGCTCGTGTGGGTGGGTCGCGCCGCCACCGTGGCGATGGTCGTGATCAGTCTGTTGTGGATTCCCGTGATTCAGGGTGCGCGCGGGCTCTATGATTATCTCCAGGGCGTGCAAGGGTATCTCGCGCCGCCGATTTTCACGGTATTCGTGTTCGGCATTTTCAACCGGCGCCTGAACTCGAAAGGGTGCCTCGCCGCGCTGCTCGTCGGATTCGTGCTCGGCGTGTTCCGCCTGGCGGTGGATACACCCGTGAGCCTGCATCTGCCCGGATTTGCTGATGGCTACACCTCCGGCTCGTTCCTCTGGATCGTCAACAATCTCTACTTCCAGTATTACAGCCTCTTCATTTTCATCGTGTCGGTCATTGTCATGGTGGTTGTGAGCTACGCGACGGCGCCGCCACGACCCGAGCAGCTCGCCGGTCTGACGTACGGAACCGTCACGGTCGAGGATCGTGCCAGCTCTCGTGCCAGCTGGAGCGCTCGCGAGGTCATCGCTTCCGCCGTCGTGCTCCTCCTGATTCTCGCAGCCTATCTCTATTTCCAGGGCTAGCCGGTGATCGCGCTCTGCATGCTGCTCCTGCTGCAACGCCAGGCCGCAAATTTCGACCAGGGCTGGCGCTTTCATCTCGGCGATGTCCCGGGGGCGCAGGATCCCGCCTTCGCCGATTCTTCGTGGCGCACGCTCGATCTGCCGCACGACTGGAGCATCGAGGGCGAGTTCAGCGAGCAGAATCCCGCCGGCGTGGGGGGCGGAGCATTGCCGGGCGGCGTGGGATGGTATCGCAAGTCATTTTCCGTGCCCGCGGCCGACAGCGGCAAGGTGCGGTTCATTGAGTTCGATGGCGTCTATCGCAACAGCGAAGTGTGGATCAACGGTGCGTACCTGGGAAAGCGACCATACGGCTACAGCTCGTTTCGCTATGAGCTGACGCCGCACATGCGCTACCGCGCGCGCAACGTGATTGCGGTGCGCGTAGACAACTCGCAGCAGCCGAACTCACGCTGGTACTCCGGTTCCGGGATTTATCGCCACGTTCGGTTGGTCACGAGCGATCCGATGCACGTCGATGCGTGGGGGACGTCCATCACGACTCCGGTGGTGAGCGCCGACTCAAGCCACGTCACCATTCGAACGAGCCTCCGCAACGAGCGGCACGTCGAACAGCCCATCGTGCTCAGCACGGTCGTATACGATTCCGCCGGCAGGGAGGTGGCGGCTGTATCCACCATGGGCCGGGTACCAGGCGACTCGGCGGCCGAGCTGGTGCAAGATTTGACCATTTCGCGCCCGGTCCTCTGGTCGCTCGAGCGGCCGTATCTCTATCGCGCTGTATCGCGCGTGAGTTGCGGGAACAGGCTGTGCGACACGTATACCACGCCGTTCGGCGTGCGGTCGTTTGTCTTCAGAGCGGATTCAGGATTCTTCCTGAACGGGCGTCACGTGAAGATTCGCGGCGTGTGCCTGCACCACGATCTCGGCGCATTGGGTGCGGCCGTGAACACGCGCGCGATCGAGCGGCAGCTCCACATCATGCGGGCGATGGGTGTGAACGCCCTCCGCACTTCGCACAACCCCCCGGCGCCCGAGCTGCTCGACCTGACGGACCGCATGGGCTTCGTCGTGATGGACGAAGCGTTCGACATGTGGAAGAAGGAAAAGACGCCGTACGACTACCACCTCGACTGGGACGCCTGGCACGTGCGTGATCTGTCGGACATGGTGCTGCGCGACCGCAATCATCCCAGCGTCTTCATCTGGAGCATCGGCAACGAGGTGATGGAGCAGTGGAACAACGGCGACAGCACTGCCGCGCCCATCGCGCGCGAGCTTGCCGGAATCGTGCGAGCGCTCGATCCGACTCGGCCGATCACGCAGGCCGCGAATAACGGGAGCCCGCAGAATCCGGTTTTTCACGCCGGGGCGCTCGATCTGCTGGGTCACAATTATCACCACGAGGTATGGGCGGATTTTCCGGCGCAATACCCGGGCGCGAAGTTCGTCATCACCGAGGCGATGTCGGCGCTCAACAGCCGCGGCGTCTACGAACAGCCCTCCGACAGCGTGGCCAGCTACGAGACGCCGTACAACAAGAACCACGGGCCGCAGCCCAATACGGACTACCGGCTCTCTTCCTATGACAATCGCAAGGCGTTCTGGGGCTCGCTCCACGAAGAGTCGCTGCGCCTGTTCGAGCGCTATCCGTTCCTCTCGGGGATCTTCGTCTGGCAGGGCATCGACTACCTGGGCGAGCCCACGCCCTACGAATGGCCGGCGCGCAGCTCCTACTTCGGCGTTGTCGATCTGGCGGGGTTTCCGAAGGATCCCTTCTACTTATATCAGAGCGTGTGGACGGAGCAGCCGATGCTCCATCTACTTCCCCACTGGAACTGGACGCCGGGCGATTCTATCGACGTCTGGGCCTACACGAATGCCGACGAGGTAGAACTGTTCCTGAATGGTGTCACGCTCGGGGTGAAGCGCAAAACCGAACGCGTGGGCCACTTGATGTGGCGCGTCGCATACACGCCTGGGACGTTGCGGGCTGTCTCACGTAAGGAAGGCCGCGCCTGGGCAACCGCAGAGGTGAGGACTGCCGGCGCGCCCGCGCGGGTCGCGCTGGCGCCCGACCGGGCGCGGATTCGTGCCAATGGCGAGGACCTCTCCTTCGTCACGGTCACCGTTCAAGATCGTGCAGGTATCGCGGTGCCGACGGCGGAGCCGCTCATACGATTTCGTCTTAGCGGGGATGCGCGAATCGTGGGCGTCGACAACGGCGACCAGACCAGCCATACATCGTTCAAAGCGAACCAGGTCCGGCTTTTCAATGGCAAGGCGCTCGTGATCATTCGCGCCGGCCCGAGGCCGGGAACCGTCACGTTAATCGCGGAAGGGGACGGACTCACACCTTCCGCCGTGCCTATTCAGCTCAGATAAGGAACGGTCATCCATGAGGGCTCTTTTCGCGCTTCTGGTTGCTGCGTCCGCCATTCGCGTCGGCGCTGCACAACAGGTGGACACGACACTGTGGTCGCGGCTGCACTACCGCTTCGTCGGGCCCGAAGGCAACCGCGCCATCGCCGTCGTGGGCGAGCCCGGCAACCCGCTCGTCGCCTACGTCGGCGCCGCGTCGGGCGGCATCTGGAAGACTGAGGACGGCGGCGTGCACTGGCGGGCGGTCTTCGACAGCGAGCCGGCGCAGGCGATCGGCGCGCTCGCCATGGCGCCCTCGGCGCACAATGTGCTATGGGCGGGAACGGGCGAAACGTTTTTCATCCGCTCGATGACCGCGCTGGGCAACGGCGTCTACCGCTCCACCGACGCCGGGCGGAGCTGGCAGCACATGGGCCTCGACTCGACCGGTCGCATCGCGCGCATCGTGATCGATCCGGCGAACCCCGACGTGGTGCTCGTCTGTGCGTTGGGCCGCGCCTACGGCCCCGAGCAGCAGCGGGGTGTGTATCGCACCGCGGACGGCGGCCGCACCTGGGCACGCGTGCTGTTCGTAGACCCGAACACTGGATGCTCGGACCTCGCGATCGATCCCGGCGATCCCAATACGCTGTTCGCCGGGATGTGGCAGTTCGAAGTGAAGACATGGCACCTGCAGAGCGGCGGGCCGGGGAGCGGTCTTTGGGCATCGCGGGACGGCGGTGTCACGTGGAAGCGCCTCGTGGGTCACGGGCTGCCCGACGCCAAGCACATCGTCGGCAAAGTTGCCGTCGCGGTCGCGCCGTCGAACCCGAATACCGTGTACGCGCTGGTGGAGGACCGCGACCCGACGCTTTACCGCAGCGACGATCGCGGCAACTTCTGGCGCGTCGTCTCGCGCAATCACGACATGGCCGAGCGCGCGCCGTACTACGTGCGCTTCGCCGTCGCGCCGGACGACGAAGAGCGGCTCTACTTCGTCTCGGTGCGGTTCAGCATGTCGCGCGACGGCGGCCAGTCGCTCGGGCGCTCCGGCTTCCAGGCCGGCGGGGACAACCACGATATGTGGATCGATCCGTCGAACCCCGACCGCATGATGATCGCCCACGACGGTGGGGCGAGCATCACGCTCACCGGGGGGAAGAGCTGGACCCGAGTGGTGCTGCCGATCGCGCAGATGTACCACGTGCACACCGACACGCGCGTGCCCTACAACCTCTACGGCAACCGCCAGGACGGCTCGTCCTACCGCATGCCGAGCCGCAGCCGCGCGGGCGGCTTGAATGAAGGCCAGTGGGGCCATGTGGGTGGGTGTGAAAGCGGCTTTGCGATTCCCGACACCGTGGACAACACCACCGTGTGGTCGGGTTGCTACGACGGCGGGCTCGAGGTCTACGACGTTCGGACCGATCACGCGCGGAACGTGCGCATCTGGCCCGAGGCGGGCTACGGCTGGCGGCCCGCGGACATGAAGTACCGCTGGAACTGGACATTTCCCATCGCCATCTCGCCCCACGATCACACGAAGGTGTACGTGGGGAGCCAGGTCGTGCACGTCACGACGGATGGCGGCTCGAGCTGGCAAGTGATCAGTCCCGATCTCACCCGGAACGACACAACGCACCAGCAGAGCTCGGGCGGCGTCACGACGGATAACCTGTACACGTTCGACGGCGCCACCTTGTTTGCGCTCGCCGAGTCGCCGATACGCGCGGGTGTGCTCTGGGTTGGGTCGAACGACGGGCGCGTGAGCGTGACGACGGATGGCGGCGCGCACTGGACCGACGTGTCGGGCAACATCCCCAAGCTGTCCCCCTGGGCGAAAATCGTGAACATCGAGCCCTCACACTTCGATGCCGGCACGGCGTATCTCGCGGCCGACCTGCACGAGCTCGACGACCTCGACCCCTACATCTTCAAGACCACGGACTTCGGGAAGACCTGGAGAAAGATTTCGGAGACGTTCCCGCGCTCTCCGCTTTCGTTCGTGCACATCGTGCGCGAGGATCCGGTGCGGCGCGGTCTGCTCTTCGCGGGAACGGAGAATGGTCTGTACGTGACGCTCGATGATGGCGCCCGCTGGCTCCCACTCCAGGCCAACCTCCCGCACGCTCCCGTGTCCTGGCTCACCGTGCAGCCGCGCTTCCACGATCTCGTGGTGTCGACCTATGGGCGTGGCTTCTACATCCTGGATGATATTTCGCCGCTCGAGCAGCTCGACGGTGCGGCCCTCGCGGGCAAGGTCGCCCTGTTTGTGCCGCCGCCCGCCTACCGGCTGCGCGACCAGCAGGGCGTCGCGAGCGCGCCGAACAGCGCAATACAGGCCGAGAACGCACCGGCCGGCGTACCACTCACCTACTACGTCTCAGCCGCGCTGGCCGACACGACGACGGGTCCCGCCGCCAGTCCGTCCGGCACTCCGGCCGCCCCCGCGGCCGCGCCCGGGGATAGCACGCGCCGCCTCAAGACCGCGAGGGTCATGATTCTCGACGCGCAGGGCGACACGGTGCGCGTGCTCGAAGGAGAGCGGAAGATCGGGTTGAACCGCGTGTGGTGGGACCTGCGCTATACCGCGCCGACCACACCGAAGCTCCGCACGCCGCCGCCCGGCAAGACGTTCGTACGCGTCGGCGCGGACGGAACGCGCCCGCTCGTGACCTGGGACCTCGATCTCTCGCTGCGTGGACCACTGGTCCTGCCCGGGACCTACACAGTCCGTGTCGCAGTGGAAGATTCTGCCGCTCACGCCGCCCCAGTGACGGCGACACAGTCGCTCACCGTCCTCAAGGATCCCAACACGACGGCAACGGACGCGGACGTCCAGGCGCAGGGGAAGCTCGCGCGCGCGATTCGCGGCGAGGAGGACAGCATCGCGCGCATGATCAACCGGCTCGAGTGGGTCCGCAAACAGGTGCGTGATCTCGCGTCGCAACTCCGCGACTCGGCGCTCGTGACCGACTCCGGGGCCAAGCGGATGGCCAGCCTGGCCGACTCGCTCGACCGGCAAATCGTCCGCGTCGAGGGCGCGCTGTTCGACGTGAACCTGACGGGCGCGCGGGAGGATGCGTTCCGCAACCCGATGCGGCTCTATGGCCGGCTCGCTTCCCTGCAGTCGGACATGGCGGAGAACGGGGCGGACTTCGCGCCTACCACGCAGCAGCTCGCGGTGCACGACGTGTTGATGGCACGGCTCGGAGAGGCGACGGCGCGCTTCTCGGACTTGATGACGAAGGCGGTCCCGGCGTTCGCCGCCGAACTGCGGCGGACTCCGCTCCGCGACGTGATCAGCGGTGGCTTGGACACGGGGGGAGGGGCACGGCCATGAAAACGCGATCACTCGGCAACACCGGATACCGCGTCAGCGAGGTCGGCTTTGGCACCTGGGGTATCGGCGGTGAAATGTGGCGCGGCGTAGACGACAGCGAAGGTCGTAAGGCGCTGCACGAAGCGGTGGAGCAGGGGATCACCTTCTTCGATACCGCCCTGGCGTACGGCGCCGGGCATTCCGAGCGGGTCATCGGTGAAGAGCTCAAACACGAGATCCGCTCCGGCCGCGCGACCGTCGCGACCAAAGTCCCGCCGATGAATCGCCAGTGGCCCGGGAAAGCGAGCTACAACCTTTCAGATGTGTTCCCGGCGGAATACATCGCCGCCAGCACCGAGCAATCGCTCAAGAATCTCCGCCTGGAAGCGTTGCACGTGCAGCAACTGCACGTGTGGAACGACGCGTGGCTCGCGCACCCTGACTGGGAGGCATCCTACCAGCAGATCGTGCGCCTTAAGGAAGAAGGCAAGGTCCTGCACTGGGGGATCTCGATCAACGACCACGCACCCGAAACCGCGCTCCGCATCCTCGCCGATCCACTCTTCGAAACGGCGCAGGTGATCTACAACATCTACGATCGCTCGCCGGAAAAAGCGCTGTTCGCCCTCGCCAAGAAAAAGCCGCTCGGCATCATCGTGCGCGTGCCGTTCGACGAAGGCGCGCTCACCGGTCAGATCACGGCCAAGACCGTGTTTCCTCCGGGCGACTGGCGCGCCCAGTACTTCGCCGGCGATCGCAAGACGGAGGCGGAGCGGAGAGGGAAGGCGCTGGCAGAGGTGTTGGATGCCCAGGTGGAGACATTACCCGAGCTCGCGCTGCGATTCTGCCTGTCTTCACCGGAGGTCTCGACGGTCATTCCGGGAATGCGCCGGCCGGCGCACGTGCGTCAGAACGCGATGGTGTCGACGAAGGGCGCGCTGTCGGCTGGGATGCTATCGAAGCTCAAGCCCCACGCGTGGGACAAGAACTGGTATGGAGACTAGATGCCCTTTCCCAGCCGAAAGGTTGCCACGATGGTGTATGTCGTCCGTCCCACGTCGCCCAGCGGCCAGCTGACCGCTGGTATCAGCGTTATTTCGTCGGTGAATCCCAAGCCGACGCCGAGACTGAGCAACGTGAACGACTGCGATCCACAGCAGAAATCCTGATACGCCGTCAGGTTGCCGCCGGTCGCAGTCGTGAGCTTGGGATTGCCCGTCGCGACGGTAAGGCTGGCTGTAGGCGTGATGTCCCAGAGTCTCGTCCGTGCCGCCAGGACGCCCGCGCTCAAGCCCACCGAGTATGATTTCTCGTCGAATCTCCAGACCGAGCCGTTGATCTCCTCCGGCCCCGCGAGCGACCGGTAGGATAGGGAGGGGCAGAGATCGAACCTCGATTTACCGTGCTGAGTGCTGAGACCCACACTCAAGGCGAACGCCCGTGAACTGCCGTTGAGGCTTGTGAGTTCCCACGACTTGAGTCCGTACTCCAAGCCGGCGAATAAATGCTGATACCGATACCTGAACTCGGCGGTGTAGAGATGCGCGAGGTTGTCGATGTCGACATCAACGGAAGAGTGGAAGTGAGAGAGCGCGAAGTTGCTGTTGCCGACGCACAACTGCGCCGCGGCGCGCTCCGCGCCGACTAGCAGCAGCAATGCGGTCAGAACCCCACGCATGTCCCAAACCTACTACGCGGCCGCCTGGAGGCCAGTCACCCCGCCCGAAACGTCATAATCATGACGCCCTATGACCGGGCAGCTCTCGAAGCCGTCGCTCGAGCAGTCGCCGCTCCGGCTCCTCGACGGCCAGCTCCAACGCGCGCGCGTAGGCAGATCGAGCGTCGGCCTTACGGCCGAGTCGCCGCAAAAGATCCGCCCGCGCGGCGTGCGCGAGGTGATAGTCCTCCAGCTCACCACGCCCGAGAATCACATCGATGAGCTTCAGGCCGTACTCGGGGCCATCACGCATCGCGATCGCGGCGGCGCGGTTCAGCTCGATGACCGGTGATGGCTCGGCTCGGAACAGGACGTCGTACAGCCCCGCGATCTGCGCCCAATCGGTCGCCTGGGAGCTCGGCGCCTCGGCGTGCAGCGCCGCAATCGCGGCCTGCAGCGTAAATGGCCCAAATCCTCGCGACGTCAACGCGCGCTGCACCAGGGCGACGCCTTCCTTTATCTGCTCCCGGTTCCACTGCGAGCGGTCCTGTTCCTCGAGCGGGATCAGCTCGCCCCCCCCGGCGGCGGTCGTGCGTGTGGCGCGGCGCGCGTCGTGCAGCAGCATCAGGGCGAGCAATCCGATGGCCTCGGACTCGGGGAGCAGGTCGACGAGCAGCCGGCCGAGACGGATCGCCTCGGCCGCGAGATCGGCGCGGGTGAAGTAGCCCTGATTGAAGACGAGATAGACGACGTGCAGTACGCTGGCGAGACGATCGGGCAGATCCGCGCGCTCGGGCACCTCGTAGGGGATCCGGGCGTCGCGAATCTTGGTCTTCGCGCGGACGATCCGCTGCGCTAAGGTCGGCGCGGTGGTGAGGAAGGCCGCCGCCACTTGCTCGGTGGTGAGGCCGCAGATTTCGCGTAGCGTCATGGCGACTTGTGCGTCGGGATTCAAAGCAGGGTGACAGCAGGTGAAGATCAGGCGCAGGCGGTCATCCACGACGTCGTAGTTCTCGATCTCGGCAGTCTCATCCGGAATGTCGTGCTCACCGGGCACTTCCCGGCGAGTTTTGCGCAGCCGGTCGATCGCGCGGAAGCGTCCCGTGGAAATCAGCCAGGATCGCGGGCTGGCCGGCACGCCCTCTATCGGCCAGCGCTCTAGCGCCGCCGCGAATGCATCCTGAAGCGCCTCCTCGGCGAGATCGAAGTCGCCGAGGAGGCGGATCAGCGTGGCGAGAACGCGGCGGGATTCCGCGCGGTAGATCGACTCGATCGTGTCTACGGTTGGTCGAACTCCATGATCGGACGGACCTCGATGGTGCCGTGCTTGGCGCCCGGGATCCGCGACGCCACCTGCACGGCGTCGTTCAGGTCCTTCGCCTTGATCAGGTAGTAGCCGCCCAGCTGCTCCTTCGTCTCGACGTACGGTCCATCGGTGGTCGAGACCTTCCCGTTCCGCACCCGGACCGAGGTGGCGGTGTTGGTCGGTTGGAGCGCTTCGCCTCCCACGTAGTTGCCGGCCTTCTTGATGGCGTCCGTAAATGCGTTGTACTCGGCCATGCCCTTCTCCATATCGGCCTGCGACATCTGCTGCCACGCCTTCTCGTTCTCGTAGATCAAGCACAGGTATCTCATTTTTCCCCCCAAACAGGACGAACCTCGATTGACCCCCACTTGGCCGACGGGATGCGACTGGCGATCTGAATCGCCTCGGCCCGATCTTTCGCTTCGATCAGGAAGTAGCCGCCGAGCTGCTCTTTGGTCTCCGCGAACGGGCCATCGGTGGCGGAGAGCTTGCCGTTGCGCACGCGGACCGTCGTCGCCTGGTCGGTATGCTGCAGGCCGTGCGAACCGACGTAATTGCCGCTTTTCTTGATGTCTTCGGCGAACGCCCAGTAGTCCTTCTTGGCCTGCGCGATCGTCTCGCGCGGGACGTTCACTTCCTCTTTTTCTTCCTGGTAAACCAGGCACAGGTATTTCATTGCATCCTCCCGAAGAGTCCGAAATATCGTCCTGACACGAAGTAGTCGTATGGGGAGGCTAGATTTCGACATGCCACGCTACGCGGCTTTCCTCCGGGGCGTAATGCCGATGAACTGCAAGATGCCGGCGCTCAGGGCGGCGTTCGAGGCGGCAGGATTCACCGATGTGAAAACAGTGCTCGGGAGCGGTAACGTGGTGTTCGACGCTCGTAGCACATCGGAACAGGCGCTCGAGCAACGCGCCGAAGCGGCAATGCACGAACACCTCAGCCAAGCGTTCTTCACGATCGTGCGGCCGATCGAGCACCTGCGCCAGCTTCTTACCACCGATCCGTACAAGCGGTTCAAGGTCAGTCCTAAGGCGAAACGCATCGTCACGTTCCTGCGGGGCCGCCCGAAGGCGAAGATCGCGTTGCCCGTCGAGCTGGACGGCGCGCGCATTTTGGCGATGAAGGATCGCGAGATCTTCAGCGCGTACCTGCCCAATCCCAAGGGCCCCGTGTTCATGGCGTTGATCCACAAGACCTTCGGCAAGGATCAGACGACGCGAACGTGGGATACGGTGGCAAAGGTCGCGCGCTGAGCTCGCTGTTGTGGTCCACTAGCCTCGCGCGGTACGCGGCTCCAAGTTCCACCTCACCCGCACAGTGAGGTCCCTATGCTCGCCGATCAACTAGCCTCCGTCCGTCATCACTGGTGGCTGTTTTTGCTGCGTGGCCTTGCTGCGATCGTATTCGGCGTGCTCGCGCTCATGTGGCCGGGTGCGACGGTCGTCGTGCTCACCGCGTTCATCGCCGCGTACGCGCTGGTGGATGGTATCGTCGCTATCGCGTCGGCGGTTCGTATGCGCTCCATCTTCGATCGGTGGTGGGTGCTGCTCGTTCAGGGAATCATCAGCGCGGTGTTCGGCGTCTGGGCATTCATCAATCCGCTGCTGTCCGTGCTGTACATCGTGATTTCGGTGGCGCTGTGGATGTTCTTCGCGGCTGTTGTGCAGTTCCTGCTGGCGCGGGCCCACAAGGCGATGGGCACCAGTCCGGTCTGGAGCATCGTCGGTGGTGTCCTGAGTCTCGTCCTCGCCGTGCTCGCCCTCGCTTATCCCAGACTGACAGTGGCGACGGTCGTCGTGTTAGTCGCCTGGTTTGCCCTCGTGACCGGCGCCGTGCAGGTGGCCATCGCATTCCGGGTTCGCTCGCTGGCAGTCGCAATTCCAAAGCTTCCCTAGGAGACTTGTCATGGCTCGAAGCAGCACTACAACTCGCAAAGCTGCACGCCGCTCGAAGAATGGCGGCGGCACTCGCGCCCCGGCCGCACGCATCACCGAACAGCCGACGATCCCGGTGAGCCGCGAGCGCGACTCCGCGCGGCTGTTCCCGACCAAGAACGATCTGCCCGAATCGATCCGCGTCGAGGTGATTCCACTCCTCAACCAGCGCCTCGCCGAATGCATCGATCTGCAGCTGCAATGCAAGCAGGCGCACTGGAACGTGAAGGGCCCGTCGTTCATTGGCCTTCACAAGCTGTTCGACGAGGTCTATGAAGCGGTCGAGGAGTACGTCGATTTGATCGCCGAGCGGATCGTCCAGCTCGGTGGAGTCGCCGAAGGAACGGTCGGCGCGGTCGAAGGCCGCTCCGCGCTCGTCGACTATCCGCTCGCGCTGGCGACCGGCGGGGAGCACGTCGCGGCGCTGTCGGACGCCCTGTCGGGCTTTGCCCGGGCGGCGCGCATGGGCATCGAGGAAATGCAAGAGCTGAAAGACGCCGACAGTGCCGACATGCTGACGGACATCTCGCGCGGCGTGGATAAGTGGCTCTGGTTTGTGGAAGCGCACCAGCAGGCAGAGTGAGCCAGGTCTGATCGAGCGGCGCGAATTCGTTGCGACGGCAGTCGGTGCGGGCATCACGCTCGCGGGACTGCCGTTGCCGCTCCGACTGGACGACCCCCCCGCTCCCTACTCCCCGCTCCCTGCTCCCCGTCAATTAGCCTGGCACGAGCTCGAGTTCTACGGCTTCCTCCACTTCACGGTCAACACGTTTACCAACCGCGAGTGGGGTGACGGCGACGAGGCGCCCGCACTGTTCAACCCCACCGACTTCGACGCCGACCAGATCGTCGGGGCGGCGAAGGGCGGTGGAATGAAGGGGCTGATCCTCACCTGCAAGCACCACGACGGCTTCTGCCTCTGGCCGTCGCGCTACACCGAGCACTCGGTCAAGAGCAGTCCGTGGCGCGGTGGACGCGGCGACGTCGTCAAGGAGATCTCGGCGGCGTGCGCCAGGCAGGACGTGAAGTTCGGCGTCTACCTCTCGCCGTGGGATCGCAATCACAAAGACTACGGGCGACCCGAATACATCACCTACTACCGCAATCAACTGCGCGAGCTCCTGACCGAGTACGGGCCGATCTTCGAGATCTTCTTCGACGGCGCTAACGGCGGCGACGGCTACTACGGCGGCGCCTACGAGCGGCGCGAAATCGACAACAAGACCTACTACGACTGGCCGAACACGTGGCGCCTCGTGCGCGAGCTGCAGCAGAACACCGTGCTCTTCAGCGACGCGGGCCCGGACATCCGCTGGGTCGGTAACGAGCGCGGCATCGCGGGCGAAACCTGTTGGGCGACCTCCAACCGCGACGACTTCTCACCTGGCAACGCCGACACGGCGCGCCTGAACAGCGGCGACCGGCCGGGGACGCACTGGGTGCCGGCCGAATGCGATGTCTCGATCCGTCCCGGCTGGTTTTATCACACGCACGAAGACGGTCAGGTCAAGACGCCCCCGCAGCTGGTCGATTTGTACTATTCATCGATCGGGCGCGGCGGGTCGTTCCTGCTCAATCTGCCGCCCGACCGGCGCGGCCGTATTCACGACAACGACGTCAACGCGCTGAGCGCATTCCGGAGCATCGTCGATGCGACGTTCGCGACCAACCTCGCCGCGGGCGCCAGCATCAGCGCGAGTAATTCGCGCGGCGGCGGCAGGGATCGGCGGTTCGTGCCGGGGAACGTCCTGGATGGCAGCCGCCTCACCTATTGGGCGACTGACGACGACGCGCGGACCTCGAGCCTCACCCTGGAGTGGCCGCGGGAGGTCTCATTCAACGTCGTGCGCCTCCGCGAGTACCTCCCACTTGGCCAGCGGATCGAGTCCGTCGCGCTGGATGAATGGAGACTCAATCACTGGGTGGAATTCGCGACGGCGACGAGTATCGGCAACTGCCGGCTGATCAGAGGCCCGCGCATCACGACATCGCGGGTGCGACTGCGTGTTACGCGGGCCCCGGTGTGTCCAGCGCTGGCAGAGCTCGGTTTCTTCGCCGAGCCTACATCGCCATCTGCTGCGCCTCCTTCCGAATCAGCGCGTAGCCCAGGCTATTGAAGTTGTAGACCGCGAGCTCGCGGAATATCGGCTTCGCTTTATCAGATTGACCCGATCCGTCCAGTGCCATGGCGTAGTTGTACTTGATGTACGGATCCAGCAGGTTCCCCTGCGCGAAGTGCTCGGCGGCTTCCGCGTTGTGTCCTTGATACAACGCGATGAATCCCTTCAGCTGGTGCACCGGCTCCATCTTGCGCGGATTGGCATCCGGAGTGAGGAGCGCCGTCAGACGGGCAGTCTCGCGCTGCGCGGTCCGGTAGTCGCCCTTGCGGGCCGCGAGCCACGCGTTGAAGTAGGCGACGCCCTGCTGCTGCGCCCGGCGGAAGCCGGCGCTGCCGACCTGCTCGGCCTGCTTCATCATGAGCGGCGTGCGCTGCTTCAGTGCCGCATCGGCGTTAGCGAAATCGCGTATGTCGATCCCGATCAGCGCGACATTCGAGAGCGCATTGATCTTCACCGTGACGGGATCCGGTAGGCCCATCCCGTCCGCCTCCGCGACCAGCTTGTTCAGCTCGACGATTGCCCCCGGCGCGTTGCCGGCGTAGACGCTGACG
>Ga0193755_1000107_pt1 | contig 22491 bp, 41 predicted proteins | sample H1a2metaG_FD_144921 | JGI IMG/M metagenome (GOLD analysis project Ga0193755, IMG submission 144921) | Soil microbial communities from a riparian zone of the East river system, Colorado, United States - H1a2 | ecosystem: Environmental > Terrestrial > Soil > Riparian zone | place: USA: East River...
GTACCTTTGATGCCAGGGCGCCGGCTGCCCGATCCCATGTACCAACCGAACGGCTACGCTGTAGCACTTGCGGTGCCAGTGCCGGCGGGTGTAGTATTTGCAGTGCAGTCTGGGTTTAAAACTTTTTTCACTAAAAATGTGTAGGGGGTTTTATGACATTGCCGTGGAAACACGGCGCTTTGCAGGGAGAAAAATAAATGGGTGCAGTAGAAACCTTCGCACGCCAAAAACGTTACAAACAAACTCCGCGCGGAAAATACACACAACACAAAATGAACGCCGCTGCACGAGGCATTACCTTTCTATTAACGTTCGCTGAATGGTGGGCTATCTGGGAAAAGTCCGGTAAGTGGGAACAACGCGGACACAAACTTGACGATTACGTGATGATGCGCATTGGTGATACAGGACCTTATAAAGTAGGCAATGTTTTTATAGAAAAATTTCGCCGGAACTTTCACGATGCCTCAAAAATTGGTGGTAAAAATTCTTCCGTTAAGCGCAAGCACACAGCTAAAACGACAACCGTCACATACGAAGAAACAGCATGATGTACGCTAACCTAGATTTCTACGCTTCCTACAAAGACGTTAACGAAGATTTAGAATTAAATCTTTCCAATGACAGTAATGTAGAGGACCCGCTACTTATTATTGGTACGCGTAAATGGTCGTACACGTATGGCGATGAAGCGCCTGGACCTGATTTTGGTTTTCTTGGGTTGTCAGAAGCAGCACACATATTCGTTCACGACAAATATGATTTGTTTATCTACATTAGAGAATAAAAATGAGTGAACTTTTAAGCATCTGTATCCCCACCCATAACCGTTACCCCTTCCTCAAATGGACTTTCGAGAAAACCTGCCGCGATTTCGTGCAAGCGCAAATCTGTATCTCTGATAACGCATCAACGGACGACACAAAAAGTTTTGCAACACGTCCGATTCGCTATGTTAGGCAAGAATCCAACATTGGTGCTTTTCCCAACATGCGCGCCGTGCTGCTTATGGCGCAAACCAAATACTGTATTTATTTAGGCGATGATGATTATCTATTGCCTGATGAAGTTCAAAAAGGAATTGATTTTCTAGAAGAAAATCCTTGGGCTTATTATTATTGCGCACCGTGCCAATTGTGGAATGAAGTTGAACAAACTTCCGTATTCGATGCGTTCTTTGTCACAGACGACAGAAGCTATTACCAAACGGAAACGGGTGACAGAGAAGCGTTATGGAATTTTATTATAGCTAATCACGTATGGCCCGAACACGTGATTTATCGCCGGGAAGGTTTGGAACAAATACTAACTAAAAGAAACACGCGCGCTTATTGGGCGTTTGAGGAATGTGGGCGAGCGTTTAGAAATCAAAATCAAGTGCATTTTGTCTCTAAACCTTTTTACCGCAACATTGTGCAACACCCTGTCGGGAATCGTGCAAAATTAGGTGATAGACAATGCTTGACAAATTTTGATGAATATCGCGGCGGACTTGAAATCCTTGCATATGATTTATTTGCCGATTCTTTGACGCCAGAACTAAAGATCAATATTCAAAATATGATTACTCGCTTTATTACCTCGCGCCTCATGGTCGCAGAAACACTACTGCGCCGGCAGAACATTACCGATGAAGCGGATTCTTATCGCAAACGTGCCATTTTAGGGATGCTAGGCCGTCATGATTAAATTGACACATTTCAGCGGAGGAGTACGTCATGAATGAATTGCCGTGTGAGACATGGGAAAGGATTTTCCACGAGCAGTGGCCTGGTGGAAAATCAGTGCGTGTGAGGAATTTACTGGATGCCTACGGGATACGCCCTTTCGGAGTATTCAATCAGCCGGGCAGCGCAGAAGCTAACACCGAATTGCAAGAGGCTCTGATTCGCGAACATGGCTCTGTTCCCAGCGGACGTGCTGAGCATGAATAACTTTGCCAAATGATTAGATACATTTGCATTCGCATCGGTAATTACAAGCTAGAAAACTGGCGTTTGTATAAATGGTGTGAACATGTAGGTAAAAAGAACGATAGAATAATTTGGTGGGATTGGGACCCGATAATTAGAATAAAAGAATCCCGCTTAAATTTACTGTGCTTGTGTCTAATCGTCTTTCCATGCGTCATTCTGTTCATTTTGTATCTAGCATCACTTGGCAAGTAAAAAGAAAAAATTAGGCGCCCTCGGACCCCAACCACATTGGTTGAAAATGTCTGTGTCTCAAAGAGAACGGACGAAGCAGTACATTAAAGAGGGGCTTCGTGGATACGAAAGAACAGACGGAATTAGTATACCTGGCGCTCGCAGAATCTATCGTGGGTTTGACGCATCATATGGTTACGATTTGCGCCATATTGAACGCTGGCCGGCCGCAAGGCTCAAAGCTGCAAGAGAGCATATCCAAAGCATTAACACGCTTACAGGGCGACCATTCGCTGTTATTGTCCCTCGTTCAAAAAAGCAGAGAATTGCCGCCCAAAAATATTCCGGCCAAGACTTACCGCGACAAAAGGAAATGATTGTAGCGGTTCAAGACCCAAAGATAGATAAGATAGTTTTCCGCAATAATAAGGTTGCAGTAGAAAGAACGATGCGAACCGGTTCTAAAGCAATTCAGCAACGCTATTTGTTTGAGGATTATTTGGTGCCAGGAGAAGCGGCACGATTGCTCAAAGAAGAATTGCAAAATGAATTAGGCAAGGATTTGCCGGATGATAGGCTAGAAGAAATAGAAGAGGAATTATCGGACCTAGAAGAAGCAATAGATTCTGAGCCGACACTGGACATGCCTGTAACTTTCATGCAAATGCGTGAAGTTACCAAACGCATGTTAAAAGACATGCCCAAAAAACAATACGGCCGTGATGTTTATTACACTATTTTGACCACGCAATACGGTCCTGTCGGTGAATCCATATTACATGAGGATGTATTATCGCATCTTGCTTATTATCACAGCACTTACGGAATGGATAAACAACACGTAAGATTTGCTGAACAAGTGATCGGTTTTCAAATGGTGGGGACGTTTGTATCGGCTACTGCGTATGAAAGAGAACGCCAGCGCAATAAGGAGAAGAGAAAACGGCTTAATAAACTGCGATTTTCCAAACCTAGAAAACGTTGATACGGGAAGTTAGTATGAAAATGAAGCAATATGCTGCGCCTTTGAATAGGTTGACTGAACAATTACCCTTACTTGATACCTGTCGCCATTGTCACGGCACGAAGTTAGTCGAATCAAAAATAGTGGATAAGCGAAGAAAGAGCGGTTTTCGCGCTCAATTTTTTCCGTGCAATTACTGTAAGTAGTAGTTGCCTCGCGCGAAGTCCACGTTTTGGACTATCGACGCCGAAACCGACCCTTTCCACAATTGCCAAGATTTGGCTTGCGAGAAATGTCACGGTGGAGGACGTCTGCCGTTGCCTTTTTTATGGGGATTGTACGAGGGACGCAGCGATACATATATACAATTCGAAAAAGTATCAGAATTATGCAAATGGTTTCAGGAACTAGAACGTGATCAAAAAGGACAAACATTTTATGCGCATAACGGTGGGAAGTTTGACTATCACTTTTTCCGTGACGAAATTAACAGTGACGAAAACATCCTCATTATTAATGGGCGATTGGCTAAATTTAAAGTGGGCGGCCACGAGTTTCGCGATTCCCTTAACATCTTTCCGAATACACGTCTTAAAGATTTCGGGATTAAATCTGATATCGACTACGGGAAAATGGAAATTTCGGTGCGCCATTTGCATCTACCTGAAATCGGCGCGTACCTTAAGCAAGATTGCGTTGGACTGTGGAAGGTCATCAACCGCTACCGTAAGGATTACGGTAAGCAATTAACGCAAGCTGGCGCGTCTATGCGCCAGTGGGAGAAAATGTCCGGTAGAGAAGCACCGCGACAAACTAGGGCCCAATACTTGGCCCTCAAATCTTACTATTACGGTGGACGTGTTCAATGCTTGGAATCGGGTGTCAAAAAAACCGATTTCGAAGTCTACGATATTAATTCGGCCTATCCCTTTGCAATGCGTCACGCTCATCCAATTTCTCCTTTATCCATCAAAATTAAGAAGCTGCCCAAGAAAGATGCTGAAATCGGGCCATGTCTTTTGCATATTCGGTGTAATTCTAAAATGGGCGCTTTTCCCTATCGCCAGGATGGAGAACTTTTCTTCCCCGAGGATGAGGGTACGGTTAGAGACTACCACGTAACCGGGTGGGAGTATCTTGCCGCGCGGGATTTGGGGGCGATTAGTGCCGTAGACTTTAGGGAGATTAGAACATTTTCCGAAACTATCGACTTCAAAAATTATATAGATCATTTTTTTAGCCTTAGAGAAGAGTGCAGAAAAAAAGGCGACGTAGCTGGGCGAACTTTTGGTAAGTACTTCATGAATTCTCTCTATGGAAAGTTCGGTGCCAATTGTGAAAACTATTCGGAATTTGCCATATGTACGTCAGACACCCAAGAAGAATGGCAAGCGAAGGGATATTATCCCTATAAGCCTTGGGGTACTAGAACTTTAATGAATCGCAAACCCACAGAGGAAGAGTTAGATGATATTCAAGGTAAATGGCGTTATTATAATATTGCTACTGCTGCAAGTGTCACTGGTTTTGTTAGAGCTTATCTTTATAGAGCGCTGCATGCCTGCGAGGGCGCTATCTATTGTGATACGGATTCGATCAAAGCTAGATCGTTTAAGCGTGCGAATTTACAAATTGGTAATGAATTGGGTCATTGGAAAATGGAGTATGCGGGCGATTACTTTGCAATCGCCGGGAAGAAACTCTACTGCGACCATATTAAGGGACGCCCTTGGAGTTATGATCCTAAAGAGGATGACGAAAAAAAGAAGAATTGGAAGGTCGCGAGTAAAGGCGCAAATATCGCATCTTTAGATTCAGCACCTCAAATCATAGAAAATATTGCAAATGGTCAGGAATACAAATACAATCCAGAAGTGCCTACTTTTTCGTTTTGGCGTGACAAGCCGGTTTTTGTTCCCCGTGATTTGCGCGCCACAGCGAAGAATATGGCGATAGTCCCTCAATTAGTTTAAAAGGAAACCGAAAATGATTAAGCATTTCTTTATTCTCCAGATGGCAGCCGACGCCAAAACGAAAACTTCCTCACCCGCTCCCGATGCACCGAAACCTCCCAAAGCCGAACTACTCAAAAAGATCACCACAAAGTTGGTGATGGGTGACCGAGTAACGTCCGCTGATGTGAAAGATGGTCCCATTCATCTATATGGCGTGATCGGCATTTGCACCGGTTCCAAGGTTGGCGAATCGCAATATGGAGCGTGGATGGGTTTTACCGGCCAGTTTGAAGCGACGCGTTATAAGGACGGCGCGCGATTCGTGGCGCCCATTGCGTTCATTCCGGAGCCGGCTTCATCGATGATGGCGTCAGCTTTGGACCGTGCATCAAAGAACAATCAGGACCCATCGCTGCAATTCGCGTTTATCATTGGCGCCAAGAAATCAACCGCCGCGATTGGTTTCGAGTACACCGTGGAACCGGTATTACAAGCGTCGCAAAACGATGCGTTGCAGTCTTTGCGCGAGCAAATCGCTCCGAGGTTGCTTTCGAAAGATTGATGTTCAAGCTGGGCTAAAAACGCTTGGATGTACAACAAAGCCGCTCTAAAATGAGCGGCTTTTTTATCTAGAGGAAACAAAAAATGAAACAATCTGAATTGCAAAGTGAAGTGCGAACTTGCGCTAACTGCGCTTGCTCAAAAGTAGAGGAAAATCCTCAAAACAAACTCGAAACACAAATGTTTTGCCGTCGCAATAATCCCATTGCCGCACAAATTCGCATTGAACGTCCGCGCGTAGTCAACGGTGAAGTGCAATTAGATCGGCGCACGCAAAAACCCATCATGGAAAATGCAACGGATGTTGCTTATCTATATGCGCCGACGCAAAAAGAATTGGTGTGTTTTGACGGTTGGCGTCCGCTAGGAACTTTACCTGGCGAAAAAAAGATCGGCGGATTATCGGATGATGACGTCATGAAAGCGATCAAGACAGCGCTAGGTGCGATCAATGCGCCCTATGTTCCACTAGACCACGAGAACTAAAAGGGGTAGGGTTCGCCCTAGGGTTCCGGTAGGGATAACGTAGGGTGAAATGTGGCAAAAGCGACTATAAAAGATCAAAATAACGACGTTACCGGCGCGGCGGAACGCATGGCGGACTTGGATGAATCGGAAGGAGGGGAATTATTCCGTGCGATTGAAGAAGCAAGAAGCACTCAAGGCGCCGAAGTAATATTGACTCGCACCATGCCGGCAGACAAAGCCGGCTTTTGCGATAAAATCCCCGTTGCGGAATTCGATTTATCGATGCTCAAAACCAAATACGGCGCCGGCACTTATCGGGTGCGTTTCAATGGCCCCACCGGATTTCTTCCCGGTGGTTCCACCATTAAAATTGCGGCAATGCCGGAAAAGCCGGCTGCGCAAACCGGCACATTCGAAACCTTTTTGGAGCAACAAGCACGACGCGACGCGGAGCGTTCCTCCAAACTGTGGGATTTGGCTATGATTTCGGTTCCTGCGCTCATTGCCGGGTTTTTTAGCCGTCAACCTAGCAATGACATAGGTTCGTTAGTGACCGCGCTCAAACCCGCTCCAGGGCCCTCAATAACAGACTTGACTTCCGCGCTGGCGAATATGCAGCAATTAACCGGCGCAAATAAACCGCAAGAGTCACAAATAGATACGATTTTGCGTGTGTTCGAATCGGCCAAGGATTTAATCGGCGATAAAGACGGTGGAAATAAAGAGGGTTCAAATTGGATAGACGTGATAAGAGATGCAATCAAATACGTACCGGAAGCAATCAAGCCGGCCCTAGAGGCGAGAATAGCAGCAATGCAGCAAACACAAACGCCAGTGAAACAAGTGACGCCTCAAATTGCCCCCACTGCGCAACCTCCGAACATTTCACCGATTCCAGAAAATATCCCGGTAAAAAATTCTGCTGGAAATGCGGAAACTATTCCGGTGGGGAATGATATGAGAGCTATTTGGGAAGCGATTGCAAAACAACATTTAGCAAAAGTGGTGGGATGGGCGGAAAAAGACCGCGATCCGAATACTTACGCGGAAGTTTTTGTGGACGAACTTCCCGACCTTGCTTCTTACTTGACGATCGATCAAGTCTTGGAACACTTACAAAACCCGCAATGGTTTGAAATCATTTGCACGCTGGAACCGCGTTTGAGTTCTCATCGGGAATATTGTGATGAAATGCGCGAAGCGGTGATTAGCATCGTTAAAGGATTAAAAGAGGACGCGCTAGAGATAGCCGGCGAAGCACCGGTTAATGCGGATTCCACCGGTTCGCATCCCGCGACCGAAGCATGAGCGCGCTAACCATTCTTTTATGCTGCGCGGTGTGTTTCTTCGCAGGTTTTCTAGTCTCTTCTTTTCTGATTTCATGGTATCACCAGGAACGTGATTCACATATCATCCGTTTGCAAAATACGCTTGACGATTTGATAGGCAAAGCACGTCAAGAAAAATCCTTAGAACAATTAAAACAGGAATTTGACGATGAATCAGAATGAAAGAATATTTTTTGGTGTTCCCTCAATGGATCGCCGCATTGATTGTGAGTGCGCAATCTCTATCTTCCGCACTGTGCAGGAAATGGGCGGACAAACTTATTTCCACATGGGTGTTTCTGATTTGCCCTTTGCACGCAACACCATAGCGCAACGTTTCAAAGAATCGGATTGTGACTGGTTGATGATGATTGACTCCGACATTATTTATTCGCGCGAAGATTGGAATACTTTGTGGAAGGGATCGGAAGAATTAGTTTGCGCATCTTACGCAAGAAAGATTCCCGGTAAACCGCCGGCCGAATATGGCTTGGGATTTGTTCGCGCGCATCGTTCGGTGTTTGATAAAATCGATGCCTTGCAAAATGATAACGGCACCGAATGCGCGCAACGTTTTTATTATGATGGAAAATTGTACGTGCATTATTTTCCCGGTGGCGTTTCCGGTGATAGCCGGTGGCTAGGCGAGGATAGGGCTTTTTTTACCCTTTGCCAATTGGCGGGCGTATATCATCGCTTGGAGCGAAATTGCAGCTTGCAACATGTGGGCAATTTTGTTTACGGATATCCCAATCAAGATAATAACTGTGATCGCTTTTGGAAATCTTCTCCTTACGATGATACGCCATCAAATAATGGTCGCGGTTCTCGCATCGGATATTCGGATGAGGACGAAACGGGCCCTGATTCTGTTTAAGGAGAAAAAATGTGGATAGATTAGAATTATTCAAAAAACCTCTTTGGACTAATGACGTCCCCACCGATGCAAAAGAATTTTATTTTATCCCTCGCGTTTTTCTGATGCGACAATTTAAAATTGTTAGCAATAATGCGGGAGAATTGCAGGATATAGTTGACATTGATTTATCTACTACTCCTTTGTATATCGCCGATGGACAGCAAGTCACCATGCGAATAGTAGAGGGGAAGCTTGAGATTCGCGTAGACAAAATAGTGTGACATAAGCTACGCTCGCGACCATGCTCTATGGCGTGCGCGGTGAATTTTGCCAGATACCGGGGGGACTTGAGGGGGTCAAGGAAACCCTTCGCCGCATGGTGCATATCTCGCGCAAGTTCTTGAAACCCTCAGGACTCGATTTCCCCGCCATCCAATCATTGGTGCTTGTGCGCACCACGGCACAACGCGCCGTGCAACACTGCGCCGAAAAAGATTATGTAGCGGAAGTTTCAGCGCTGCATTTATTCGTCCGCGATCACATTCGCTATGTCCGCGACATGTTGAACGCGGAAACCCTGCAATATCCGGATAAAACGCTACTTTTAAAGAGTGGCGATTGTGACGACAAATCACTCCTTATGTGTTGTCTTGCCAATTGCATTGGCTATCCGTCACGTTTTTGCGCAATCGCTGTCCGTGATGAACCCGAATTCTCGCACGTTTCCGCGCAAGTTTTGGTTGACGGTGAGGGATGGGTGAACGCGGAAACAATTCCGATTGATGATGCTGGAACAAAAGTAGAGTTAGGTTGGTTCCCGCCCGATGCCACACAAATTATCAAGGCTCACATATGAACGTCCAAGACTATCGCGTCGGTGTTTCTCGCAATCAATTTAGACCGCATCGTAAAGGCGTCGGTTTTTTAGGTGACGCACAAATGGCGGTCAAAGGCGCAAGTGCCGGCGCCACCGTCGGCAGTGTGGTGCCCGTAATCGGGACAGCGGTCGGCGCCATCATTGGTGCAGTGGCCGGTTTTTTGGTGCATCAAGGTCAAGGCGCACAGCGTGCGAGTCAAGCAAGTGCCATTGATCAAATGATTGGACAATTATCAACCGCAAATCATCAAGGCGCCGCGATTCCGTGGAATGGCACGGCAACCGCGCCGGGATTATTGCAGCTTATTTCCGCGCTCATGACTTCCGGCATTTATATGTCATGGGATTCTGGTGTAGTTTCCAAGCCGTCTATTAACGGTAATTGGTCTACCACATTTTTAAACGCGGTAAAAACTGTGGTAGGTGCAATCATCAATAATCCGGTGGGTGGCAATGTTTCCGTATCGGTTCCGGTGACTCCTGGAGCCGGTGGATATCCGCCGGTAAATTTTACCTTCACCAATCCCGGCATTGGTGCGGGCCCGGATGTAATCGCGCAAAAGATAATCATGGGCAATGGTGGATTGATGTATTCCATCATAAAATCTTTGGGTGAAACGGAAGCGCACGCGCAAGCGAATGCGAATAATAACGCTGCGCAAAAAGTGTTCGCTTTAATGGTCGATCACGCAGCCTATGATTTGGTGCCGCCACCGGCGGCAGCACCGGTTGCGGTGCCGGTGCAAAGCGCACCGCCCGCAACCTCACAAACCGCGCTACAAAATGCTCCAGCGCAGCCGGTGCAGCAAGTGGGCACTACGCCGCAAGGTTCCCCGGTGGTTGCGCCTAATGATACGAATGCATTGATAGCGCAATTAATGGCGCAAGGCGCGTCGCAGCAACAAGCGCTTGCTGCGGCACTCGCGAGTTTGCAAGCTCACGGTATTGATACATCGCAACCGCAAGTGCAGCAACAATTGCAAGCGGCCGTGAATCCCGGAATGTCGAATACAACCATGCTTCTTATTGGTGGTGTCGCGGTTGGCGCGATTCTATACATGCAGAAGAAATAGAGGGTTAAGGAAAATGAATTCAGCTACCACGACACTGAAACCGATTACCGATACTGGCGTGAAGGGATTTCTTTTGTGGTACAAAAGAGAGCAACCACATATTTACAATAAAATAGCGCCAAAACTGCCGGCATTGGTTCCGCGCGCATTTTCCAATTACACCCAAATGCGCAACCGTTTGGGAAAACTTTACGCGGGACGTTTTAAAAACCGCCAAATGTCAGGGTTAGGTGATTACTTCGATTTCGCGTCCTATGATTCGTCCCCCCCATTTCAATTGACTACGGAACCGCCGGCAATCGGTCCGATTGACGTGGGAGCGATTGATATCGGCTCATCTTATATGCAGCCGATTTTCTCCGCCGACACGGGCAGTTATTATTCCTCACCGGTGGCGCAAGCGGCGAACACGTCCATTTCAAGCACGCCAACCATTAACGCGATTGGACAAGTGATCGGCGCCGCGTCACAAATTTACATGACTAATCAGCAAGCCAATTTGCAGCAATCTGTTTTGCAAACGCAATTGCAGCGCGCAGCGCAAGGATTGCCGCCGCTCAATACTTCTCTTTCGCAATTGGGAGTGCCGGTAGTTTCCACCGGAAATTTAGGTTCCATGAGCAATTCAGGCATGTTGTTATTGTTGGCGGGAGGAATCGCACTCATCGCCATAACGGCAGGGAAGAAGAAATCATGAAGCGCCGTCGCAGAAAAAACCCTTTTATGCAAACGTTGCAGAATGATCTTATTTGGTGGGTCGCGCTTGGCGTCGGTGGATATTACGTTTTCAAAAACGTGATTCCAAAATTGACCGGGCCCGGCAGTGCATTTGATGCGGCTACTTCAGGAATTGCCAGTATGTTTCCCGGTACCTCACCGTCCGTGGAAGTGCAAGGCACCGTGATTTTACCGGACGGATCAAGTGCGCCTATTTCCTCCTTTAAAACCGGCGGATTCAATGACGATGGTTCGTTATCGGCAACCTCGCAAAATGGCACGCCATACAATCTGCTTTCCGGTGGCGGCGGACAATATATTGCATTTGATCCGAACGAAAATTATTAAAAATGAAGCCTACTGAAGCGCAAAGAAAATTTATGCTTCGTATAGCAGAATTTCCTGGTAGTTCTTATCACGAACAATTTCCGAACGGCGCGCATTGCAGAATGCGCAATTCAATGCTCAAAAATGGTTGGATTGTTGTATCAACGGCTAACGGTTACGATATAACCGATGCAGGACAAAAAGCATTGATTCAAGGTGAAAGAATCAGACAAAAAAATGTGATGCAAGCACCAGAACTGCCGCCAAGTGCACGTGATTTACCACGCAGAAAAATGCAGGCACCGCAATTAAATGATCGGCATCGTGATGTTAAAAAAGCTCTGAAACTTTACACAGAGTTTAGAGAAGCGCAACCAGAACGCGGACGACAAATAGAATTAGAAATGCCGAAAGTGTTAATGGTGTTAGGCAACGTGAGATTTATCGGCTATGACACAACACGGCGCGGCAAAACTGAATTGTACAAGCATGATTTTGCCGCCGGATCGCGCCCCATTTTATGCGCCGATGGGGAAACCGGCAAACTTTTCATCATCGAAGGTCGCTATCACGTCACCCCTCGTGGCATCGTGGATTTGGACCCCAAGGGGAAAGAGATTGACGACTAAATTTTAAAAGAGTAACTTTCAAATCTGCCGCGCGGTGTGCTTAAGAGCGGCTAACCACAGAATCTTTCCTACCGTAAGATTCCGTAAAAAGGAGAACTTTTTATGGAGTCATTGTTCATTGTCAACCCCCGCCGCAAAAAGCGCCGTAAGGGCAAAATGCCGGCGGGACTGCGCCGTTATTGGGCTGCACGTCGCGGGCGCAAATCCACGGGGAGAAAGCGCCGTCGCGCTCGTGCGGTAATGGCAAATCCGCGCCGTAGGCGTCTTAAGAGTGCGCGAGTCTCGCGTAAGCGCCGTCGGCGCTCCGCTGCTGTTTCTCACGTCAAGCGGCGCCGTCGCGCGCGCAATCCGATTTTTAGGCGCCGTGCGCGTCACCGTCGTCACAATCCATTTTCCACGCGCGGACTTAAAGGCGTCCTGATTCCGGCCGCATATGGTGCCGGCGGTGCGATTGCAACGTCCATTGTGTACGGATTTTTGGCGCCGAAATTGCCGACGATGCTTACCACTGGCTACGCGCCGATTCTGGTAAAAGCGGCTGCTGCAATTGGACTCGGAATGCTCATCGGAAAATTCATGAGCAAACAGGACGGACAATATGCAACCGTCGGCGGTCTTACCGTCGTTTTGGTTGGTGCCGTCACGCCATTCATTGCGCAAGCCGCACCGACGATTCCGGGACTGTCGGGATTGGCGGGATACGGTGATTACATTCCGCATCGACCGATGGGCGCGTATTCGCAAACTTTGGGACGTCCAAAAACCGGCCGCTTAGGTAGGTTGGGATTCATGTCCCCCGCTCCGCGTTTGAACGGATTGGGTGCATATGCACCTACGCTTGCACGTGCGCCGGTTGATTTATCCGGTAGCGGTTTCAACGGTTTGGGCGATGGGATGTAATTTGATTTTTTAACACATTTTTTCCTCGAAAATTTTCAATGGTAAATCGTAGAGGAAATAGGAGTTTTTTGAATGCGTAATTTCAAAATGTGGAGCGCTTTAAGCGCGGCCATTGGTATCACGCTGATTGCAGCGGAATATCAGATGACAGAAAAGGGACTGGAAAAGGTCAAGGAAACCGCGACGGATTATCACGGTCCCGTTGCGTTGTGCAGTGCCGGCGGGCGCCCTGTTTTGTCTGCCAGCGCTTTGCAGCAGCATTCAGTGGGCACCGGTGACACGGACGTTGTTTGGTGGCCGCTGTATGATTCGATTTCTTACCCCTCAGCGGGACAGGGCGCTTTTTCTTTTTACTCCAATCCCATCGGGCAGGGAATTTCAAGTTCTCCCGGTGCCGGCGCGGTTCCAAAGTCAATTTTTGACACCAATCTCACCATTGGTTCGCAATTGACTTCCGGGAATGAATTTTTCATGATCGGATCAGAGAGCAATTTTTCTCCCGGTGTTTCAAACGCAGCGCTTCCGCTCACCGTGTTGCCGGGACGTTCTTTCTTGCTGACCACGGTCGGTGTATTTGCGAACGACATTTGGAGTGTCGGACAGGGCGGTGTGAAAACGCTCACCGTCGGCACGGATCGCAAATACTTCCAAGACGGTCCTTTGGCTGTATTTCCGCCCTCGCAGAGAATGCACGGATTTTCGGCGGTTGCGGGTGATGCGATCACTACGGGAGGCGCGGAAGTAACCTATGCGTCTTGGAGCGGCGAACTTTACACCATGATTCCTGTTTACATTGCGAGCAATCAAAACTGGAATATCAACGTGAATTTCGCGGCCATCATTCCGACCCCTTCCGGCCAAGTGGCGCGGTTGATCGATCGGATGCGCGGTTACTTGATCCGTCAGGCCACTTAGAGAGTTTGCGAGGGTGCAATTTATCCCGCCCTGTAAAAAGGGCGGGACTTTTTCATAAAGTTTTAAACGCGGGAAAACGCGAACTTTAAACTTAGGAGTAAGAAGCGATGTTGAAAAGATTTCACAAATTTGAACAAGCTGCCGGCGGCGGTTCTCCGGTGCCATCATCCCCCATGCCGCAAGGTTCCTCCCCGTGGAATAACACGGTGTACGCGGCACGCAATTTTTTCACTTACGAAACGGATATTCTTGCAGCACTCAATCCCGGCGCGCCGTCTAATTTGACGTTCAATATTGCCGGTGATTCAGATTTCTTTTGGACAAAATTTGCCGCGTTTGCTTTAGTTGGCGGTGCCGCCACAACTCGCGATACGGATCAATTGCCGGCGGTTACGGTATTGATTACGAACACCACCACGGGACGGCAATATTCCTCAAGTGCGGTGCCTCTTCCTAACATTGCCGGCACGGGAGTTTTACCGTTTATTCTGCCGCAAATCACCATGTGGCAGAGAAAAAGCACGATTCAAGTTCAATTGCAAAATATCGGTAACGCGACCTACACCAATTTGATGTTGTCATTTCACGGTATCAAGGCGTTCCCGAATCCGGGTTATTGATTTTTTCAGAAAATCTTGCGTGATTTGTAAAAGAGGACAAACACGCAAGATTTTCCCCTTAAGATATTAGGGAGTAGATTTATGGCAGAGAATGGCGTTCAAATTCCCGGCGATTCGGTTTTATTTTGGTGGATGCGGGACGAATTCGCGGAACAACGCGAGGAATGGCAAGCCCCCGCTGATAAAGAAATCCCCGGTAGCGATTTACTTAAAGATGATTCCTCTGTCGATGCCATGCGCGCGGCGCCTTTGGGCGAACCGCCCACCGATTTTGATGTACGCGCGGTATTCGATTCGCGTTTCATCAATTCTTACGATTTTAACTTGTCGCTGGCGGTTTCCATTGCATCTAATGTGACGTGGGTTGCAACGTTCAACGTTCCCACCGGTTACCGCGCCATCCCGCGAAAGTGGAGTGTGCAATTCGATTCCCCGCCATTGGGCCCCGCAGCGGCGAATAACGTCACACTGCAACAAAATGGTGCGGACGTGCCGAACAATGGACCGATTATTATCGGTGCCGGAACCGATGATCCAATTGATTCTTTTTATCTGTGCGAGGAAAACACCACATTCGGAATCACCGGTATTAATCAGGTAAACACGGAAGTTAATGTTAATGTCTACGGTAATTTACTTGCCGTGTCGGATGTAGCATTACCGCTATCGATCAGTAATCAGAAAAAAGCGGGGGCGACAACATGAGCGGCTATCAACCAAAAGGCGTTTATTTAATCGGTACCGCAAATCCGGGAGGATTTGTTCCGATTCAAGTGGATAGTCAAGGAACGGTACAGGTTTCGCCGCCAAAAGGGACTGATATAAATGGGTTTCCAGGACAAGCGGTATTAGTTTCTCCAAATGCAGATGACATTAGCAATGGAAGCACGGCATTAGCGGCAGCCTCTTTTAATCTTTCATTTAATCCAGCAACGGGAAATTGGGATCGCATAGAATCCGCGCCAGCCAATGCAGATGCTTTAGTACCGTCCGCAATTGGTAATCAATTAACGATTGCGCAATTATTTGGTTTTAACGGTACTAGTTTTGATCGAATACGTGTCGCCAATGTTTTCAAAAGTGTTCTCGCGACAGCCGCCGGAAATACTATTGTGTGGACTCCCGTGGCAGGGAAAAAATTTCGCTTAATGGGTTACACATTGTCGGTTGCCGGTACGCTTGCCGCAACGGGTGTGGAATTAATGAAGTTGACCGATGCGGCGGGAGGAACCGTGATTGCGCAACATCAAGCGACGTTGACAATCACCACGCCAACCGGGGATACGCAAATAGGCGCCGATTTAGGACAAGGGTTTTTATCCGGCGCAATTAATAGGGTTCTTAATGTGAATTTAAGTGCTGCCATTACCGGTGGTGGTGTGGCGGTGAATGCATGGGGCACAGAGGAATAATGTGTCTCTTTTATTTAATCACGCCATGTTCGCCATGCTCATACATGGCAATCGAAAAGGCGTCGCGGGTGGAGGGGGCGGAATGAATGCTATTGGTGCAAGTGTCCATTTAGCGGCCAATCAATTGATTGCCAATTCTGCATTTACTGCGATAAATTTCACTGGCGGAACCGCGCTCGATTTTGATACCAGCGCATTTTTTTCTGCCGGTTCACCTACACTGTTTACCATGCCATTCGCGGGATTGTATTTATTCTCCGCCAGTATTTTTTGGGACCCCAATGCAACCGGTCAGCGTGAAATAACATTTGCGAAAAATGGGGCTATACGGTTCGGGTGTTCCGCACAACCGGGAAATAACAGCGGCGATAGTGCGCAAGATTTAAGTGTATTAATGAGTCTCGCAGCGGGCGATACGGTCGCTCTCAACGTGTTGCAAAATTCTGGCGGCAATTTGAACGCCAATGGTTCAACCACGCAATTATTCACATTTCAATCGGTGCTTGGATTCCATTAATGGACGCATCAAAAATTATTATTTTAGGCGCGGCGGCGGGAATTGCTTACTACATTTATAGCAATCCCGTTGACGTAGAAACCGCCGCGCAAGCGGCTTCATCTGACATACAGGCTGCCGTTATGGGTTGGAAAAGTGCCGGCGAAGGTCCTACATGGTTGCCAGTTCTCAATCAAGCGGAAGAAGTTTATTCTTTACCGCATGATTTGCTGGCGCGGCAAGCCTACCAGGAATCTTCATTCATTGAGAATGTTATAAGAGGGATTAAAAAGAGTTCTGCGGGTGCGCTCGGCATCATGCAATTGATGCCGCAATATTATGAGGAAGTACAAATAGCGACACCCTTTTCTGATTCCGATGTGTCCGCGCAAATTTCCCGTGCCGCGCAAGTGATGCAAACCAATTACAACCAATTGGGTGATTGGGGTCTAGCGCTTGCCGCCTATAACGCGGGGTTGGGCAACGTACAAAAATATGGCGGAATCCCTCCATTTCCTGAAACGCAAACGTATGTCGCGAATATTTTAAGTGACGTTCCCGGCTTGGTTTAAACAAAGGAGTTAAAGATATGAATCCAACACCACAAACAACCAACAATGTAGCCACCTATATTGGAGGACTGATTGCCGGCGGCATCTTTTGGTTTTTAGGAACCAAAGGAATATTTGCGCCGGCAGGTTCCGAGGCTGCCGCCGCCGGTGTTTTCGCTGGACTCGTGGGGCATGTCACGGGTAAGCTACTCCCCAAGGTCAATCCATGAAAAAGCAAACCCAAACTTATCTCATTGTCGGTGGGCTTGCCGCCGTTGCGTGGTATTTCTACCGTCAGCAAAATCCTGCCGGCAGTCCCGCGACACCTGAAGAACAAGCGCGCTCGGCTGCCGCTACCCTGTCCGCAAATTTGGCCCAAACTTTGGGGGTTCCATGAATGACAACACACTTTTGTATGTGGGATTAGGCGTCGGCGCTTTGTGGTTGCTTTCCCGCAATGCCTCACAGCCATTATCTTATATGCAGCAACAAGCTGCACTAGCGCAAGCGGCTGCGGTGCAGTCTCAAGCGATCAACACCCAAGCGCAGCAGCAGAACATTCAAACTGGCGCGAATTTGATAAGCCAATTATCGAATGATATTTGGGGATAAAATTGGACGGCAAATTGTACCGCTTTCATCCCATCACCGGCAAAAATGCGGAGGACATGACCGGGGAAAGTGATGACCACAAACAGGAACTAGCGCGTCTCATCCGTGAGTTTGGGTGTAAATTTTATTGGCAAATGCAGGATGATACAAAAGAATATTGCCGCGTAGAATATAAAAACATCGCATTTGTGTTACTGGCAATTGGCGTTAAAATTGAATGTATTGAACAACAAAAAACGGTGCTGCATGGAATGTAACGGAATTAAATTGCGCGGACTCAATCAAGATTGTACTCGCATTGCGGTGAAATCCACACATCAATCTAGTTGGCAGATGCCTTACAAGAATCATCGCTTCGCTCGACCGATAGAACATGATGTAGCTATGCATCAAAATGAAATCATCGTGCTATCTTTCCAGGACGGTTCCGGCGCCGCTGAAATTGAAGTGACCCCCTTGGGTGCAAAAGTAGGTACGCTCTTAGCGCAAAGTTCCCGCAATGCGCACAAAACATTGCGCGTGGGACAAAAATATCGGTTTTTATTGCAACCTGGCGAAAGTTTTATTTTTCGCAATTCCACTATTACCCATCCCACGCGCGAAGCGCCATCGGGGGCAGTGTGACAAATAAAGATATGGCATTTGTTTTTGTGTTGGGTGTTGGCGCCGTGGTTGTCGGTAACATGGTGTATCGTAAATACGTGGCGCCGCATATGCATAAATTGAATTTGATGCCCGTGGCCGCGCTACCTTCGCCGCATTCATCCATTGTTTCCGTGCAAGGAAAAAACGCGGACGGTTCGCCATTGATGCAAGTTGAAGCCATGCAGAAAGGTCCACTAAACTAAATGCCAAAACGTTCTTATCCGCTTGAATTGATTCTCCGCGCTCACGGTCCCGCTGAACTTGTCAATTCAGATGAAGAAACTTTGTGGGCATCGGACGCAGATGATGATTTTCGCGAAGAATTCAATAACGAATTTTTGGAAGAGGGCGATATTGAGGACATTTTAAATTATCTTGCCGATGAGGAAATAATCTCAGATAAGGAGTTTAATTTGTTCGCCGATGAAAAGTGGTCTTTCAGTATCGAAACCTTGGATAACTCTGTTAAAGGTCCTGAGAATGAGGACGACGAAGAAGAGGATGAATAAATAATGACGCGCTCAAGAGACAGAAACGGCAATTTTTTGGATGATGAGTTTTTTTACCCCACGCATCACGGGCACAAAAAACGCCATCATCACCCAAAACAATCAGCGGCCGCAATCATTTTAGTGATGGCAGAAGTAATCATTTTAGTAAAGGAGAAGTTTATGCAAGTGAATTTGAAGTGGACTACACCGGCATTTCGCGCCGATGGCACAACACCCCTGACGTTGGCGGAAATTGCCGCTACAAACATTTTTCGCAACGGCGCCGCGCTAGCAACCGTGAATGCGGTTGATGCGTCTTTGCCGCTCGGCAATGTGTTCAGCGACACTACGCCTCTCACCGGTAGCGACACTTATGTGGTCGAAACGGTGACAACCGATGGGTTTGTGTCAGCGGATTCCAATTCTGTCGTGATAAACGTGCCGGCCGCGAATCCTGCCGCCGCAATCAGCGATTTGCAGGGGGTATTGCAGACCCCGTAATTTGACATAAATGTTTTGTAACCTAGAAATGTGACGCATTTCTGGTTTTTATCTATTTAACGCCCCATAATTGGGGCGTCTTAGTTTTACGGGTTCAGAAACGGGAGGTTTTCAAAATGCCTAAGCACGACATGCGCAAATGCGAGTCCGAACATGACGGACATTTCAACGGAGATTTACACCCCTATGGAAAAAAGTTTCTCAACGTCAGTGTGCGCCGGATCAAAACTCCGCATTCTACTTTCGTAGTTTGCGTCGATTGCATGAAGCGCTACCAGTCAATGGGCTACGTCCAATCGGTCGAATATTTGAACCAGACCGAAGAATGGGTGCCGGTAGAATCCGCCGGTTACCGCGTCTATAAAATAGATGGCGGTGCACAATTTTGGGTGCGTCCAAGTAAATGGTCAATGGACGTAAAAAATGCGCATGTTTTCGGTAAAAAAGATATAGCGCAAGAAGTGGCGCAACGGTACGGCGCCTTGGTTGAAGTTATATGATTTCCGAAACACGTCGCGGCGAATCTGCCGCGATTGGCGCGGCTTTAGTGGTCTTAGGTTTGCTCATCGTTCAAATAGGAGTATTTTTTCATGGTTAAGTATATTTTGACAGGAGTCTTGAGCGCCGCGTCGGTCGGCGCCACGGGGTTCAATTACGTGCAAAATTTGCGCACGCAAGTGACCTCCCTGCAAACGCAGAACGCACAATTCGCGACCGCGATCAATTCCAAGAATGAAGGAATTGACAAGGCACTGAAAGATTTGGAAGCGGCTAGGGGTGCTAAGTAAGAAGAATAATTTGATGTTGCCGTGCATGTTGGCGGCAATTCTGATTGTTCAACCACGGGGAGTTTATTTTATGCATCATTTTTCACATGGTCATTTCAATTCAGCCGGTATCCTGATTTTAACGGCAATCATCATTGCAATTTTGTACGTTGCCGGCCAGAATTCGCGGTCATGATTTGCTTCAAAAACACCGACGCCAATGTCTTGCTGGCCGCGCTGGAGCATTGGCGCATCGATTGCACCGCTCAGCGGGTGAAGTGCGGGCCCGGTTCGGATGTACTGCGCGGTGCGTTTGTGGAGCAAGAAGACGCGGCGGCAAGATTGCTCAAAGAAACACGAGAGCAGATATAATGAACAATGAAACGACGGCTCAACGATTAGCTCGGTATTTAGCGCATCAATTGACGGTAATGCAAAGTTGGGGAGCAGATTATAATTTGCATTTCACTACGGGTACTCGGTTAGAAGTTCAATTTAGAGATGGCGAAAAAATCGTTATTACATTCGCCACTAAAAAGCCTTTATGAAATCTGACATTATCAAAATAATTTTAGCGGCAATTTTACTAGGAATTGCCATGGTTGCCCAACATTTTAGCGAATGGTCAACCATGGTTTTTTTCTCTGCGTCAGCGGCTAATGCGCTTTGGAACGGGGATAAAATATGAGTAGTCAATGGGCACGTGACAAGCGACGTAAAGAGCGGGAGGAAAAGGAACGAAATCCTCCAGCCCCTACACGACAGGAAATTGAGCACCAACAAGCGATAGAGCAATATGAGTACTGGCTTGCAGAAGCTGACAAACGTTTCGGTGATGGTGCTGGCGTTTTAATAGTATCCTTAATCACAAATTGGTTTGATTTAGATAAATTTCAATCATGAGAGCGCATATTCCAATACACGATGCAAACGGGGAAAGAGTGCTTAAAGTGTGCGGGTTTAGTCACGCTAGACCTGGACCGTTACCGCATGTTAAAAGAACTTACGGACAAAAAATAAAAGCAGAATTTGAGGGTTTCGAATGGCGCAGAGACAAAGTGACTCGCATTCAATTAAGCTGCGGTCATGAGGTTAAGGGAAACGATATTAAAATAGATGTTGGTGATTATTTCTTTTGCGTTAAATGTCGGGACGGTGTTCCATGAATTTGCATCTACTTCCCGCTCCAATTTGGTGGGCCGAGCAAGCTGGCGAGGACTTGGCCATGTCACGGCAAATGATGGCGCGGGCCCGCAGCGCTAAATTCGTGGTAGATCGAGCCGACTATGTCAAGCATGCACGCTATTATCGCCGAGAATATCGTCTGCATTTAAAGTCAGCGCTTTCCTACTTGAAACAACGCGAGCAACGCCTTACAATGGTTCCAGTGCCGTCGGATGTTCTTCCCGTGCATCCGGCGCACTCCCACGAACGGTGAGGGCTTATGACCCTCACCGTTCATTCTACGGGTACAAAAAGGACTCGATATGAAAGAGTCTTGCAATGAGTAGTGATAACGGTGGGCCCCTTTCTTCAAAGGTCCCGGTAAAATCCCACCATGCCGCGCATCCTGGCCGGGAGGACGCGGCAGCTACTTCCCAAATAGACGTTTCCAAAATGATCGGCATGGCGTGCCCCTCATGTGAATTCGATCAGTGGGAGCGATTCGAATACGGTCAGTTCAATATGGGATACAAGTTTTGGTTTCGGTGTTTGAATTGCGGCAACTTCAGGATTGATATCAACCCCAAATGAATAAAACAGCGGCAGCTACCCTCAACGTCGTTCCGCCCCCATTATCCGATGCTGAATTTATCGCCAGATTCTTGCGCTCTGTAGGTCAGGGGTGCGCATGCTGCGATCACGACGAAGCCGAGGGCGGTTTGATAGATCACTGTCAACAATGCAGATTTAATATAACGCAAGATGCGTATGAATTATTTTTTGTTCGAATGAAAGTAATAAGAGATTTATGATTATCAATAAAGCCGAATGTCGCAATGAAACCGTGTGGGAGTGCTTAGTCACCCACAACGGTCGCCAAATCGATAAATGGCGGCACTACTTCGATATCTATGAGAAACATTTTGCACGCTTCGTGGGCAAATCCCCGCGTGTGATGGAAATAGGTGTAGATCATGGCGGCAGTTTGCAGCTATGGAAAAGTTACTTCGGGCCCGGCGCGGAAATTCTAGGGGTGGATATCAATCCTGAATGCGCGGCTTACGTCGAAGAACAAATCATGGTCGCGACCTACGATCAGAAAGATGCAAGGCTTGCGCAAGCTGGCATGTTCGATATCATCATTGATGATGGTTCGCACTTACTGCATGACCAAAGAACCGCGTTCAATCATCTTTGGTCGAAATGTCGCGGGGTGTATTTGATCGAGGATATCAATGACACTCAAATTTATGCTACAACTTCAATGGCACCCGAAAGCGTAGGGTTTTATTATCCGCACGTTGCCGTGGTGGAAAGAGCGCAAAGAATCATCAAGGGAAAACCGTCAAGGAAATTGAGAGCGGATGAGATAGCGGCGAGAACGCTTTATGGGGAAGTGCCGTTGTGAAGGTAGGAATAATAATTGCGCACGCTGTATCATGCGGAGTCAATACAAAGAATTGGAGTGATTGTAATTGCGGATTGTATAAAAGAATGGCAGCAAATGGACAC
>Ga0193755_1000108_pt1 | contig 22275 bp, 17 predicted proteins | sample H1a2metaG_FD_144921 | JGI IMG/M metagenome (GOLD analysis project Ga0193755, IMG submission 144921) | Soil microbial communities from a riparian zone of the East river system, Colorado, United States - H1a2 | ecosystem: Environmental > Terrestrial > Soil > Riparian zone | place: USA: East River...
CATAGCGTTTCTACCAGGTGACGTGTTCTGGGTTGCAAATAACAACGGCGGGACTTCGACCACGTACGATGCGGCCGGAAACAAGCAGACGATCACGACCGGCATTCCGGTCGCGGGGACCAATCCGTGCAATCCCGGTTGCCCCACCGGCATTGTAGGCAACACCAGCACAGATTTTGGCGGCGCGCTTTTCGTGTTCGACACCGAGGATGGCATTCTCGCCAGTTGGAACGGGACCGCGAACGCAGTCACCAAGGTAGACAATTCGGGCGCCAGCGCGGTTTACAAGGGCTTGGCGCTGTTGAACAATCCGCAAGGGAATTTTCTGCTGGCAGCCAACTTTCGCACCGGCGCGATCGACGTTTTCGACCACAACTTCCGCCCGGCCACTTTGAGCGGCGGGACCTTCACGGATCCGAGTTTGCCGGCCGGCTTTGCGCCCCACGGAATTCGGGTGATCAACGGTCTGGTCTTCGTGTCCTATGCCATGCAGGATGCTCCCAAGCACGATCCAGTTCTGGGCGCGGGATTGGGACTGCTCGACGTCTTTCATACGGATGGCAGTTTCCTGCGCCGGGCCGCTACTGGCGGAACGTTGAATGCACCCTGGGGAGTGGTGCTGGCACCGGCAAACTTTGGAACGTTTTCCAACGACTTGCTGGTCGGCAACTTTGGAGACGGAACCATCAATGCTTACGACACCACGGGCGCGTTTCTCGGACAAGTGATGGATGCCAACAACCGGCCGATCGCAAACCCGGGCTTGTGGGACATGGTTTTTGGCGCCGATGGCACGGGCGATCCGAACACCATGTACATCACAGCTGGCGGCGCCGCGCAGAACCACGGCTTGTTCGCCACAATCGTGCCAACTGCGGCCGCGGGAAAAGATTTCGCCCTGCAATTGTTGGCGTCGACTGCCACGGTTACGCGCGGAGGGTCGACGAACATCAACATCGACTTGACAGCTTCGGGCGGCTTCAACACTCCAGTCAATCTTTCGTGCACCGGGCTGCCGGCGGGCGTGACTTGCATCTTCAATCCGACAACCATCACTCCGGGCGCGAGTGCGTCAACTTCGCAGCTGACGATCGCGGCGGCAACTACTAGCCAGCCGGGTCCCTACCTGGCCACCGGTTCGATGCTGGCCATGGCACTGATGAGTGTGGTGTGGGGAGCGGGACGCAAGAGGCAGGGAATGGCCAGAAAATCGGCGGCCGCCTCGGTGGTGCTGATGCTGGCGGTGTTACTGGCAACCGTCGGTTGCGGTTACTCAAAGGGACGGGGAACTGGGCAGGGCACGAATGTGATGGTGGTCGGCACTGCAGGAGGTGTTTCGCATGCAAGTCCGCTGACGCTCACCATTCAATAAAAGTGTTTGTTCGCTGGGCTGTAACTCTCTCCTTGGGTCCGGAATTTATTTCCGGACCCTTTTTTGTCCGGGATCAGGCGCGCTTGCTGCGCGCGACGGCTTCCCGAGCTTCTTTGTCGGCCGTGCGCCGGCGTTCGGTTTCGCGCTTATCCCACAGTTGCTTGCCCTTGGCGAGCGCCAACTCGAGCTTCACTTTGCCGTTTTTGAAATACATCCGGGTGGGAATGAGGGTCAGGCCCTTCTGCTGGGTCTTCCCAATCAGCTTGCGCACCTCTTCCTTATGGACGAGGAGTTTGCGGGTGCGGAGCGGCGCATGGTTGAAGATGTTGCCGTGGTCATAAGGGCCGATGTGGGCGTTCAACAGCCACAGCTCGCCGTCCTTAATTAAACCGTAGGAATCCTTGAGGTTAGCCTGCCCGCTGCGAACCGACTTGACCTCCGTGCCGGTGAGCACGATGCCGGTCTCAAATTTTTCCAGCAAGAAGTAGTTATGTGAAGCGATCCTATTGACAGCGGCGTCTCTCTGCCCGGCCGCGGTCGGGTCGCGCCGCGGGTTCTTCTCCGGATTGGGTTTGGTCTGATGGGTAGACGGGCGGGCCATTCTAAGAAAAACGTTATCACAACGGTCCGCGTTTACAACGTCATGGCAAGGGGCGCGAGGTTTTTAGCTTTAGGGTTGCTCGGGCGGCGAGCGGTCGGGATTGTTGATTGGCGCGAGCGTAGACGACGCAATTGCGGAAGACGCTGGCGGGGCGCCGATGGGGGCCTTTGACAACGCTCCAGGGCTACGACCAAAGAGTGTAAATGCTGATGAAACAATGACTTCGGAAGTGCTCAGGGGCGATGCTATAATCACGCAGCTTCCCGTGCATTTCTGCCTTCAAAGGCGACGAACTCCCCCCCGGGGCGATGGTCGAACCCTATTCAGCTTGCATGCGAGGAATCACCGAATGAGACGTCTGTTGAGCCCGGCGGCACTGCTGCTGGTCATCCTGGCCATAACCTTACCGGCTGCTGCCGATAAAGCTCACTCCCTATGGAATAAGGGGAAAGATGCGGAAAAGCGGCAGGACTACGAGCAGGCCTTCGAGTACTTTCAGGAAGCTTTCCGGTTGAAGCCCAAGGACTTGCGCTACCGCACTGCTTTTGAACACACGAAGTTCCTGGCCTCGGCGGCGCACGTGCATCGCGGTCAGCTTTTGCGCGACGGCGGGAAGCTGGACGAGGCGCTGGTGGAGTTTCAGAAAGCCAGCACCATCGACCCATCGAGTTTCATCGCGCAGCAGGAAATGCGGCGCACGCAGGACGCGATCAATCAGGCCACCAACCCTCCGCAAGCCGTTGCGCCCAGTCCCAACACCCTGCGCAAGCGGCTGGCCGAGGCGCAGGGGCCGGTCGAGCTTTCCACGATCTCGAACGTGCCGATCACGCTGAAGCTCACCGAAGACACCAAAGTGATTTATGAGACGGTGGGCAAACTGGCGGGCATCAACGTCCTGTTTGATCCGGATTACACCTCTCGCAGAATCCGCATCGAGTTGAACGGGGTCACGCTCGAAGAGGCGTTGGGAATTATCGCGCTGGAATCAAAAACCTTCTGGCGCCCCGTAACCCCGAACACGATCTTCATCGCGGCCGACAATCCGGCCAAGCGCAAAGAGCTGGACCAGAGCGTCATCAAGACTTTCTATCTCTCGAATCTTTCGCAAGCCACGGAGTTGCAGGACGTGGTTAACGCCATGCGCACTCTGCTGGAAGTGCAACGCATTCAGCAATTGCAATCGCAGAATGCCATCATCGTTCGCGGGACTCCGGATCAGATTGCGCTGGCGCAGAAGTTTGTCGACGATCTCGACAAAGCGAAATCGGAAGTGATTATCGATGTAGTCGTAATGCAGGTGAGCCGCGACAAGAACCGTACGTTGGGGATCACGCCGCCGACCAGCACCAGCATCTCGCTGAATAACAACATCAACAGCACGACCGGCTCAACCGGTTCGAGCAGTGGTAGCGGTTCCAACGGCGGCATCAACCTGAACCGCATCGGCAACCTGAATGCCACCGACTTCACGATCACAATCCCGGGCATCACGGCCACAGCCATCATCGGGGACAGCAGCACCAAAATAATTCAGAATCCGCAGATCCGCGCACTGGATGGTCAGAAGGCTACGCTCAAGATCGGAGACCGCGTGCCGGTGGCTACCGGGTCGTTTCAACCTGGCATCGGGGGCGTCGGCATCAACCCGCTGGTCAATACCCAGTTCCAATATCTCGACGTGGGTGTGAATATCGACATCACGCCCCGGGTGCACGCGGGACGCGAAGTGACACTGAAAGTCAGCCTCGACATTTCTTCGGTTACCGGCCAGTCGAACATCGGCGGCATCAGCCAACCCATCATCGGGCAGCGCAAGATCGAGCACGAAATCCGCCTGAAGGAAGGTGAAGTCAATCTTCTCGGCGGCATCATGGAAGAAGCTCAAACACAGTCATTGAGCGGGTTGCCGTTGCTTTCGAGCATCCCGTTCTTGAAGTACTTTTTTGCTTCCGAAACCAAGGATCACCGCGAAAACGAACTGGTGTTCGCGCTGATTCCGCACGTGGTGCGCGGGCCTGAGGTGAATGATTCAAACCAGCGCCTGATCGACGTGGGCACAGCCAACTCGCTCCAGTTGCGACACATTGCGAAGACCGAGCAAGCTCCTGCTGCAGGTACACCCACGGCCTCAGCCGGCGCGACGCCAGCACCCGGCACGCCCGCACCCGCAGGCCAGGCGGCGGCTCCGGTTCGTCCCGCGACCCCTACACCAGCGGTGAACCCGGCGCTTGGAGGTGCCAGCTTCCTGTTTGATCCGGGCACGATCACGCAGACTAAGGGTGCGACGTTCACCGTCAATATTTTGATCTCGGGAGTACAAAATGTTTATTCGGTGCCGTTGCAGCTGAATTACGATCCCACCAAGCTGCAGCTGATGAACGTTTCGAATGGCGGTTTCCTGTCGCAGGATGGACAGACCGTCGCCCTGGTTCACCGCGAGGATGAGACCAGCGGCACCTTGCAAATTACGGCAACTCGCCCACCGAATTCTGGCGGAGTTTCAGGGCAAGGCTCGGTAGTGACGCTGACGTTTATGGCCAAGGCCAGCGGCCAGTCGCCACTGACGATCACGCGCGGCGGCGCACGCGATCCCGCCATGCAGGCCATCACGGTCAACGGAGCGCAGGCTGTGGTAACGATTCAGTAATCAGTCGAAGGAATCAGTTGAGGAGACGGTTGTAAATGATGTCAGCAGTGCAAATGCGGCGCGGTTCTCACTCGGGTCGAAGCTCACTCAGCGGCTTCACGCTGATGGAATTGATCGTGGCGACCACAATCATGTGCATTCTGGTCGCGATGGCGGTTCCAGTGACCACCAAGGTGATCAAGCGCGAACGGGAACGTGAATTGCGGCGTGATCTGTGGACGATGCGGGACGCCATCGATCGCTATAAAGACGCGGCCGACCGCGCCGCCTTCCAAATCAAACTGGGCAGCGAAGGGTATCCACCCGACCTGGATACGCTGGTACAGGGCGTGGATTCGAATGGAAAGAAATTGAAATTCCTGCGGCGGATCCCCATTGACCCGATGACCGGAAAGGCGGAGTGGGGCATGCGTTCGATGCAGGACGATCCCACCTCGGATTCCTGGGGCGGCGAGAGTGTATTCGACGTTCATACCTTGTCGGAAGATACCGCGCTGGATGGCTCGAAGTATAAGGATTGGTAGATGAGACGCATCCACAAAGGCCAGAGTCGTGGTTTTACCCTCATTGAGATGATGATCGTGGTGAGCTTGATCCTCATCCTGGTCTCAATTGCGTTGCCTGTGTATAGCCGATCCATTCTCCGGGCCAAGGAGTCGGTGTTGAAGCAGGATCTGTTCACGCTGCGAAACGTCATCGACCAATACACGCTCGACAAGCAGAAAGCTCCCCAATCGCTCGACGATATCGTGCAGGCGGGGTACATCAAGGTAGTGCCCAAGGACCCATTCACGAACGAAGCAAACTGGACGCTCGACCAGGAAGACCAGGCCAACGCGGTGGACCAGCAGGAACCAGGAATCACGGACCTGCACAGCTCTTCGAGTCTTACCGCCACGGATGGAACCGCTTACTCATCCTGGTAGCAAGATCCATACAAGCCTATTTTCAGTCATTTCGCGCGAGGTGGCCGCGTTGTGGAGTAATGCTTGCCCCCAGTCAATCTCGGGCCTGGACATTGCGTGAGCCATGGGCATTGTTCCCTACGGCCCAACCATCACGATCCTGAAGGCATCATAGGCTGCGGGTGACCAGCCGCCGTGTCGAACTCCGATCTGACTTCGATTCTCTTCTTGCTCTTGCTCCTGGTGGGACTGGCACACCTGTTCGGCTATCTATTTGTGAAACTGCGGCAGCCGAAAGTTGTCGGTGAGATCTTGGCCGGCATCGTACTCGGCCCCGCCCTGATCGGTCGATTGTCCTTCGCATCGGGTCTGATGGATACCTTGCATCGCCAGGAAGGCATACTGACCTTTATTTATTGGCTTGGCCTGCTGCTGTTGATGTTTCTCTCTGGAGCAGAAACGCGGCATCTGTTCAGCCGCGAGGAGAGACGGGAAGTAGCCTGGCTGGCCATTGTCGGCACGGGCATTCCTTTCGTGCTTGCCCTGCTGCTCGGACCATGGCTGATTCGACCTGCGCTCGCGGGCCCAAATGGCAACCGCATTTCCCTGATCATCATCGTGGCCATCGGGGTCGCGGTCACGTCGGTTCCGGTGGTCTCCAAGATCTTTGCAGATTTAAAAATACTCCACACGCGCTTCGCCAGGCTGGTGCTGGGTGTGGCCGTGCTGGAAGATATTGGGCTTTGGCTGGCATTGGCATTGGCGACGGCGATGGCTGGCAAGGCGGTGCTCAATCCGAGGCAGATGTCGTATCACCTGATCGCCACTATCGGGTTTTTCGGGTTGGGCCTGACAATTGTTCCCCGGATCGTCAAGCGCATCAACAAATCGAGTTTCAACGTTTTTGCGAAAAACTCACCCGTGGCCTACGCCATCGCCATTCTGTTCGCGTATTGTGTGGTCGCCGGAGCGCTGGACGTCAGTGTGGTATTTGCGGCTTTTCTCGCCGGGTTTGCCGTGGTGCATAAAAAACGCAAACTGTTCGAGGAGGCGCTCGGCGCAATCGGAAAGGTGTCGTTCGCGTTTTTCATACCCGTGTACTTCGCGTTGGTAGGCCTGAAGCTTGATCTAGTTCACGGCTTCTCGCTGAGGATGATGGCTGTATTCCTGATTGGAAGCTGTGTCATCAAGGTTGTTTCCGTCTCGTTGGCAGCGCGTTTCGCAGGTTTTCGCGGGCTGGATCTGATCAACCTTGCAATGACTACCAATGCACGGGGCGGACCAGGAATCGTGCTCGCCAGCGTGGCATTTGATGCTGGAATCATCAGTCCGGAGTTTTATACCACCCTTGTGTTAGCGGCCGTCATCACCTCGCAGATGGCAGGTGCCTGGCTCGAATACGTGCTGAGGAGGGGCTGGGCGCTGCTGACGCCAGCTGCCACGAGCGAATCGGCAGAGGTTTCCACGGATCCGGCTCCATCCACGGTTTAAGCACCTGCTATTCCTTACTCAGAAGTACCTCAAGGTGCTCCCCTTCAGGTAATTTTCATCTTGCCCTGACAATCTCGCCCCGGGACACCAAGGCCGATAACTTTTGCTCGGCAATGCTCGGAGGAACTTCTCTGCTCAGACTGGCTATGGTCGGATTACTGCTCTTGTGGATACTAGCTCTGATCACTCACCACACGATGGGCGGATTTGTTCACGTTCTCTTGGTGCTGGCGTCGGTGTTATGGCTGATCACCCTGGTCCGGGGCAACAACCAGCCGTGAGAGAAGTAGTGTGCAAATGATTCACAAAGCCGCTCAAGCGCCGACTTCCAGGACGGCGAAATGCCAGAAATCCACCGCCGACTGTCTAGTTATGTCGTAAGACGACTTCGGAAACATGCTGGTGCTTCCAACCGGCCAGATCATGCTCACGGATTTCTCGAACGACATTGAGATTTACACGCCCAAAGCAAGTCACGAACAGGAGGATGAAGACTCGGGCAGACCGGTGGTTGCCTTCACGCCTCATGTCCTCAACCGCGGGGGTTCGTACCAAGTCTTTGGATTCCGCTTTAACGGTTTGTCTCAGGGAGCGGCCTATGGAGATGACGCGCAGGGCGCTACCAACTATCCGTTAGTCCGCATCACGAACCTCAATACCGGTCACGTTTTCTACAGCCGCACGCACGACCACAGCAGTATGGCCGTGGCGTCAGATGATTTCGTGTCCACTCACTACGACGTACCAGCGAACCAGGAAACCGGACGAAGCAAGCTGGAAGTGGTCGCAAATGGGATTGCTTCGGCGCCGGTCTTTGTTTCGGTGCAGTAACTGGAACGTAGTTTCGCTCTAAACCTTGTTGAGCTTTCAGGATGGATTGACAAACACCCGGGGCGGACCTCTTCGTCAAGGTCCGCCTTAAGCTATTCCCGCTTCTTTGTCGTGTGGGAGTAGGCGTCGCAACCGGAATACCCGCAGGTTTGTCATCAGCACTCATAATTGCGCGCTTTCTGCGGAAGCAATACCATTGAAGGATGTCGGTCGAGACTGAGATTTCTCCGAGAGCCTACACGCCGATTCGCGCGCCCCGTGGCACCAATCTTTCGTGCAAGAGCTGGCAGCAGGAAGCCGCCATGCGCATGCTCATGAACAATCTGGATGAAGAAGTAGCGGAGCGGCCGCAGGACTTGGTGATTTACGGCGGAACTGGCCGGGCCGCGCGCAGCTGGGAAGCGTATCGCGCGATTGTTGCAACTTTAAAGACCCTCGACAACGACGAGACGCTGCTGGTGCAATCCGGCAAGCCAGTTGGAGTCTTCAAGACGCATGAGTATGCCCCGCGCGTGCTGATCGCCAATTCAAATCTGGTGGGGCACTGGTCGAACTGGGAAAAGTTCAACGAACTCGAGCGCGCCGGTCTGATGATGTACGGGCAGATGACTGCGGGCTCGTGGATTTACATTGGCTCGCAGGGAATCGTTGAGGGCACATTTGAGACATTTTCTGCGGCCGGAGAGAAGCACTTCGGCGGCGATCTTGCTGGCAAACTGATCGTTTCGGGCGGTATGGGCGGTATGGGTGGCGCGCAGCCGATGGCAGCGACTATGGCGGGCGCGGCCTTTCTCGGTATTGATGTGGATCCCGAGCGCATCAAGAAGCGACTCAAGACTGGTTACTGCGATTTCATGGTGAACACGCTCGACGAAGCGTTGCGCATTCTGAAGAATGCCGTGCGAAAAAAGGAGAACGTCTCGGTCGGCCTGGTCGGTAATTGCGCGGATATTATTCCGGAACTCGCCGACCGCGGCGTGGTGCCCGATATTCTTACGGATCAGACTTCCGCGCACGATCCTCTCAATGGTTACGTTCCGAACGGAATGACGCTTGAGCAGGCATTCGAGTTGCGCAAGCAAGATCCAAAGGCCTACGAGGAGAAGTCGCTCGACGCCATGGCGAGGCATGTGGAAGGAATGCTGCGCTTGCAGAAGATGGGCCGTTTCGCTGGGTGGCGTTGTCGGGCGAGGCTTCTGACATCGCAGTGACGGATGATCTGGTGCTCGAAATGTTTCCGGAAAATCGAATCTTGCGGCGCTGGATCGAACTGGCGCGCAAGCGGATTAAATTCCAGGGATTGCCGGCACGCATCTGCTGGCTGGGGTATGGCGAGCGCGCGCAGTTCGGGCTGGCGATAAACGAACTGGTGAAGAAAGGGAAGATCAAAGCGCCCATCGTCATCGGGCGCGACCATCTGGATTGCGGATCGGTGGCATCGCCCTTCCGCGAAACCGAAAGCATGAAAGACGGCTCGGACGCAGTGGCCGATTGGCCGATTCTGAATGCTTTGCTCAACACGGCTGCGGGCGCGTCATGGGTATCGGTGCACAATGGTGGCGGTGTGGGGATCGGGTACTCGTTGCACGCGGGTCAGGTAACCGTCGCCGATGGCACGGACATGATGGCCAAGCGCATTGAGCGCGTACTAACCACCGATCCGGGAATGGGCGTCATCAGGCATGTAGATGCCGGTTACGACGAAGCAAAGACGTTCGCCGAGAACAAGAGAGTCGTGATTCCGATGGCGAAAGATCGCACTTAGAACCGTGGTCGGCAACTAAGAATTATTGTGACTGTTGTGGACACCGAGATAGCGATTTGTTTGCCCGTGTGAATCGACTGTAAAACGCCACAATTCTCTCTGATGACCCAACTATTCCGTGGGACTCTGTACGTCTGGGGTGGGCTTACGCTGTGAGGAGTCGTCTTGCGTAAATCGTCGCCGCTATTGCTCGTCAACATAGGCCAGCTCCTTACGCTTCGCTCGGCGTCCGCACCGCCAGGTCCTCGCCGCGGAGCCGACCTTGCAGAACCTGGGATTATCGAAGATGCCGCTGTGCTTTGCGTTGGTGGCAGGATCGTTTCGGTCGGCAAGACCAAGGACGCGCTCCGCGATCCGTGGCTGAAGAAGAATCGCAAGTACGTAGTCGAAATCAATTGCGAACGGCAAGTTGTCCTGCCGGGCTTTGTCGACTCGCACACCCACCCTGCATTTGTGAATCCGCGGCTTGTCGACTTCGAGAAGCGCACGGCGGGGGCCAGCTACGAAGCAATTGCCGAAGCGGGCGGTGGAATCCGTTCGAGCATAGATCCTGTGCGCAAGGCAGGGAAGAGCCTGCTCGCGGAAAAGGTGCTCTCGGCGTTGCATGAGATGGCGCAGCAGGGCACCACTACGGTCGAGGCAAAATCGGGCTACGGGTTGACCGTGCAGTCTGAGCTGAAATCGCTGGAGGCGATCCGGCAAGCCGCTGCCCGCTGGCCGGGAACGGTGATTGCCACCCTGCTAGGAGCGCATGTCGTACCACAAGAGTTTAGTGGTCGCTCACAAAAATACGTCGAGCTCGTCTGTCTAGAGATGATTCCACAGGTAGCCCGGCGCAAGCTGGCGCAGTTCGTGGATGTGTTCTGCGATCGGGGAGCGTTTTCGGCACGGGATAGCGACACGATTTTTGCCGCCGCGAGAAAGCATGGTCTGGGTGTCCGAGCGCACGTGGGTCAACTTTCGGAGACGCCGTTGGAAGAGTTGCTAAAGTTTGATCCGGCTTCCTTCGACCACGTGGATCACGTCCGCGATAGCGACATCGCTCAACTGGCGCACAGCGACACAGTGGCCACGCTTGTACCGGGGGCAAACTATTTTTTGGGTTTGAGTCAATATCCTGCCGCGCGCAAATTCATCGACGCCGGGGTTCCCGTAGCGCTTGCGACCGATTACAATCCAGGTAGCTCCCCGACCGCCAGCATGCCCTTCGTTATGTCGTTGGCGTGCACGCACATGAAAATGTCCCCGGCAGAAGCCGTGGCTGCGGCCACGATCAATGGGGCGTGTGCGCTTCGGCTACAGGATCGAAAGGGATCGATCGAGCCCGGCAAGGATGCCGATTTAGCGGTGTTTGAAGTCGAAGACTATCGGGAGATTCCATACTGGTTTGCGTCGAATCGCTGCGCAATGACGGTATTGGGCGGTGCTCTGATGGTGGCGGATGGTGGCGGCGAACCGCGTTGAACCGGGGCGAGAGCAATTCCGTATTGATAAGAAGTAACAGGCCAGGTAAGAAGACTTTTGCGCTCGGGGAATCTGAGTGCATCTTGTTTTGTGCAAAGGTTGCCATTTCATGGAAAATTACATCTTAAGTATTTGGAGTTCTTAATAAACTTGGAGTTCTTAAAAAAGATGAGACGAATTCTTCTTTCTATCGTACTTACGGTGCTCTGTAACTCGCTGGGACTGGCACAACGGCTGCCGGAGTCCGCCGTTCCAGAAAACTACAAGGTGTCCTTCGCACCAGACTTCCAACACGACAATTTTGCAGGCGAGGAGACCATCCAGTTACGGATCCTGAAGCCCACCTCACAAATTGTCTTGAACTCAGCTGAAATTGAATTCCGGGAAGCAACCGTCGCCAGCGGCGGCATCACACAAAAAGCCAGAGTCACCATTGACAAAGAGAAAGAGATGGCCACGCTGGGCTTTGATAAGGAAATTCAGCCCGGCCCGGCTGCAGTCCACATCAAGTACCAAGGAATTTTGAACGACGAACTGCGGGGACTCTATCTGGGCAAGGATCGCGATGGTCGCAAATATGCGGTCACCCAGTTTGAAGCCACTGACGCGCGGCGGGCATTTCCCTCATTTGACGAGCCTGCGTACAAGGCGACTTTTGATATCACGGTCGTTGCCGATAAAGATATGGCGGCAATCTCGAACAGCAAAGTGCTGTCGGATGTGCCCGGGCCGGGAGCGGACAAGCACACCGTCACTTTCGCGACCACGGCCAAGATGTCGTCCTACCTGGTCGCACTTGCAGTCGGACATTTCGAGTATGTCGAAGGCGAAGCGGATGGAATTCCGATTCGAATCTGGGGACCGCCGGGGACCAAGCAAAGCGATGCCTATGCTCTTGAAGTCTCCGAATGGTGCATGAAGTATTTCGACAAATATTTTGGCATCAAGTATCCGTTTGAGAAGCTGGACATGATCGGCCTGCCCGATTTTTCGGCGGGCGCGATGGAGAATACCGGCTTCATCACTTACCGCCAGGCAGAACTCCAACTTGATGACAAGCAGGCATCAGTGGAACTTCATCAGACAGTCGCCATCGTCATCGCGCATGAGATGGCACACCAGTGGTTCGGTGACCTGGTGACCATGCAATGGTGGGACGACATCTGGCTGAACGAAGGATTTGCCAGCTGGATGGAGAACAAAGCGGTCGGTGCGTGGAAGTCGGAGTGGCACCTGGAGTTGGCCGATGTCGAAGACTCCACAGAAACTTTGAGTACGGACTCGCTGCAGAACACGCGGCCTATCCATCAAGCGGCCGATACTCCTGCGCAGATTCAGGAGTTGTTTGATGGCATCGCCTACGACAAAGCGGCGTCGGTTCTTCGGATGCTGGAAGCCTATCTGGGTGAGGAAAGCTTTCGCGCCGGAGTCAGCCAATACCTGAAGCAGCATTCTTACGGCAATGCGACCGCGGATGATTTCTGGAAAACCCTGGCGGAAGTCTCTAAGAAACCGGTTGACCAGATTATGCCGACATTCGTAAATCAGCCGGGTGCGCCCATGGTGAGCGTGCGCACGCAATGCTCGGGCGATTCCACCTCGGTCACGCTCTCGCAAAGGAGATATTTTTTTGATCGCCGGCTGTTTGAGTCTGGAAGCCCGGAATTGTGGCAAGTTCCGGTTTGCATGAAGAAGAACAACGCCCATGATGGCGAGCCGAAGTGCGTCGTACTAACCAGGAAGCAGGAGAGTTTCACGCTTCCGGGATGTGGCTCGTGGGTTATGGTCAATGCGGGCGCACGTGGGTATTACCGGTCAGGGTATTCCTCGGATGCAATTCGGGCCATGGGCCGCAGCGCTGAAAAAGAGCTGACAGCTTCGGAACGGATCGCGTTGCTGAGTGACTCGTGGGCCTCGGTCACGATCGGAGAGCAGCAGATCGGGGATTATCTGGCGCTGGCAGAAGGCCTGCAAACCGATCGTACTCGCGCTGTGCTGGCGCAGTTGACGCTCAAACTGGAATTCATCAGCAACTATCTGGTCAGCGACGCCGATCGCTTTGGATACGAGCAGTGGGTTCGCCGCTTGCTCACTCCGGCGGCGGAGGAGTTGGGCTGGCGTCCAAAACCGGGCGAGAGCGATGAGACGAAAAGCGCGCGCGCGCGCGTGATGTATACCCTGGGCTATGCTGGCAATGATCCGGCAGTGATTGCTGACGCGCGCAGGTTGACCGAAAAAGCGCTGCAGGATCCGACGTCCATCGATCCGACAGTCGCGGTGGCGGCTTTCTCATTGGCTGCACAGAACGGCGACGTGAGCCTGTACGAGAAGCTGATGGCCAAGCTTCAGGCCAAGGGTACGAGTCTGGAAGCCTACTACCTATATTTCCAGACGCTGTCCAAATTTCGCGATCCGAAGTTGTTGAGGCGCACGCTGGACTACGCGATTTCGCCGGCGGTTCGCAGCCAGGATACGCTGGGGTTGATTGCTGCGGTTATGAAGAATCCAGCCGGCGGAAAACTCGCCTGGGGATTCGTGCGCAACCATTGGGCGGAGATCGACAAGGTAGGCGGCGGATTCACTAGCGCCGAAGTCGTCTCGGCGACGCGCACCTTCTGTGAGGCGGACATGCAAGAGCAGGTGCAGGATTTCTTTGCGTCTCATAAAGTTCCCACCGCCCAGCGGACTCTAAAACAATCCTTGGAAAGTATTCATAATTGTTCGGATTTAAAACTGCGGCAGAGTTCGCAGCTATCCGCGTGGCTGCAACAGAGGGGTACAGCCTCAGGCAAGTAGACGAACCTTGATCGTGTTTTATTACGCAGTGGGCTCGCGGATCAGAGGAGTTTTGACTGTCCGCATAAACTCGCAGCAAGACGCGATTGCCTTCGTTGAAAGCTGTATCGGAAAATTGATAGACCCGATGGAAGCGACGGGAGACGGTCCATTCCGCCTGTCGGACCCGAAACTTTGTAGTTGATGTGCTCTGCCGAGCAGAAAACGACGGAGTTCCCGTCGATGCATTGAGGGATTCGGCGCGCGTTGTTATAATCGGGTTCGTTCCGCACGCTTTCCGCGTTTTTGATTGCCGGCGCCGCAAACTCCCGCCACGATCAGCGTGTCAAGAACCGCCCATTGCGAGCCACGCTTGCACGGGCGTCCAAGCACGTGGCCAGGTAGCTCAGGTGGTAGAGCGCAGCCCTGAAAAGGCTGGCGTCGGCGGTTCAACTCCGTCCCTGGCCACCATCATTTTAAAGAACTTAGCGGAATCGCGTCTTGCCCTCCCAGTCCGCTTCTTTCTTCAGCGTGACTGAAAATCGCAGTCAGCATTGCCCCCGCCGCCCGACGTGAATCGGGTGAAGGGGTAAGCTGAAACCTTTCCCCGGCTGTTGCGTCTTACAGTCAGTGGTAGATAGACTGGTGATGTTGAAACTGTTAATCAAAGTCGGTGTTTCCGCTCTGGCGCTGATGCTGGCTGCGTTACCGGTCGCGGCCTGCGTGTTACCAGGTGCAACCATGACCTCGGCGGAACGGGAGTGTTGCAAGAAGATGGCCGAGCAGTGCGGGGATATGGGGATGGCGAAAACCCATCCGTGCTGTAAGGTAACCGCCACACCTGCGGACTTTCACGCTCTGAAAACCGCCTCCTCGCAACTGGATCATGTCAGTTTGGTTCTTTTTCACGCGCTTACCCTTACCGCCCAAGCCGACGTGTACTTCTCACTCGCACAATGGTCGTCGCGTGTTTCGTGCACGCATAGTCCGCCAGGACTAGAGTCTCTGACCACAACCATCCTAAGAATCTGATCGTCTCTCCTCTGAGTTGCTAAGGCACTCGTGCGTCTGCACGTCTGTGCGCCTACAAACTGGTGTTCGTTTGCGGAGGAAAGATGCAATCCACTTATTTGTCCCGAAGTCTCTTCGGGTGCACTCGTATTTCACTAATTAGCGTGGCTGTGCTCGTCGGAACAATGGTGCTTCCGGCCAAGGGAACGGCTCAACAAACAGGAGATTCGCAACAGTCAGCCTCGCCTCCTGAGTCTTCCGGCATGGCCGAACACGCGGGGAAGCCCACGTCTCTGCGCGAGGTAATCCAAGAGGCAGATCAGAGGAATCCGCAGATCGCTGCCTCGTTCCATGCGTGGCAGGCTTCTCGAAATGTTCCGAGGCAGGTCTCCGCTCTGCCCGAGACACAACTCTCGGTGCAACAGTTCAGCGTGGGCAGCCCACGACCTTTCGCGGGCTACAGCAACAGCGATTTCGCCTACATCGGGTTCGGGGCATCGCAAGACATCCCCTACCCCGGTAAACGGCAATTGCGCGCCAGTATCGCCGAACACGAAGCGGCCTCCATGGAAGCGCAGACCGATTCCGTTCGCAGAACGGTGGTGGGTAATCTCAAGATGGTCTATTTCCGTCTGGCCTACATTCAGCAAACCCTCGGCGTTCTCCAGAGAAGTGACGAGCTGTTGAATCAGGTACAGGATGCGTCCGAGGCACGTTATCGCGTGGGCCAAGGCAATCAGCAGGATGTGCTGAAAGCCCAGTTGCAGCACACGAAGATTCTGCAACAGATCGCACACCACCATCAGGAAGAAGGACTGCTTGAAGCCCAGATCAAGCAGGTCTTGGGACGACCGCAGGAGTCCGCGAACATCGTTGCGGAGACTCTCACAATTCGACGCCTTCCGTATTCCGCAGCCGAACTGTTGCAAAAAGCGCGTGAGCAAAATCCGGATGTGCGCTCAAAGCAGGCCTCCATCCGGCGGCAGGAAACGCAGGTGGAGCTAGCGCACAAGAATTTCCGTCCCGACTTCAACGTTCAGTACACCTACGAACACACTGGGAGCCAAACCCGCGATTACTACATGGCGACCTTCGGCATCCGGCTTCCCAATCGCGGGCGCCAGAAAGCTGAACTGGCGGAGGCACAGGAGAACCAGGAGCGAGCACGGCAAGAGCTGGACGCTGAATCACAGCGCGTGCTTGCGGAAGTGCAACAGCAGTTTGTGCGCGCCAAGACTTCGGAAGACCGGTTGAAGATTTACAGTGACGGTCTCGTTCCGCAATCGGAAGCTACCTTTCAATCGGCCCTTTCTGCCTACCAATCCAACAAACAAGATTTCGAGAGCCTGCTTTCCGGGTTCCTCGATGTGTTGAATCTCGATTTGGAATACCGCAATGAACTGGTCGAGCACGAATCAGCTCTCGCTGAACTGGAGCGGCTGACCGGGATGGATCTGCCATGAACGAGCGAAACGTCAGAACGAATGCGAATGAGGAATCAGACATGCTCCGTAGAGAAAACAATAATTATCGTCGTGCGTTTTGGACTGCAGTGACCGCAACCGCTGTGCTCGCGATTGTGGCGTCGGTCTTGTGGTGGCGTTTAAGCCATGGCGGGGCTTCGTCGCAGCCTAGTAACAGTTCCGCCACCGAGTCCACGAAGACAATGGCGCAGACTTCATCGGCTAATGCCTCGGGTTCCGAGCCACGAGTAGCAGCCGATTCTCAGGCCGGCAATATGCAAGAGACGCCGCTTTCTCCGATCCAGCTCACGCCCCAGCGGATGCAAAGCATCGGCATTGTGCTTGGGAAGGTTGAATCCAAGCCGGTCAACACTGAGCTTCGTTTCTACGGAAATGTACAGGTCGATGAGCGGCGGCAGGCCTATGTGCAGACCCGATTCGCCGGATGGATTCGCAAAGTCTACGCCGACGCAAGCGGCAATTTTATCGGCAAGGGCCAGCCGCTGTTTACGGTCTATAGCCCTGACCTCGTCTCGACCGAGCACGAATACTTACTGGCCAAGAAGAACTCCGAGTCTTTGCAGCAGAGCAAAGTGAGCGGGGTGGCTTCGGGTGCGTCTTCTCTTCTCAGTGCTGCCAAAGAGAGACTGCTGCAATGGGAAGTGTCTCCTGCGGAAATCGAAAAGCTGGATCAAGGCGGTAAGGCCATTTCGGATCTCACCATCTCTTCTCCGGTCTCGGGCTACATCACGCAGAAAAACGCGCTGCCCAATATGTATGTCCAGCCTGAAACCATGCTGTACACGATCGCCGATCTCTCCGATGTTTGGGTGCTCGCCCAGGTATTCCAGAGTGATGCAGGGAAGATCAAACCAGGTGATCCCGCAGAGGTCACGGTCGATGCGTATCCCGGACGAGTATTCAACGGGCGCGTGGATTATATCCTTCCGCAGTTGGACATGAACACGCGCACGCTGCCGGTGCGGTTGGTCTTTGCGAATCCTGCTCTGAAATTGAGGCCCGGAATGTACGTGAACATTCGCGCCAAACTGCCGATGGGACGGCAGTTGGTGGTCCCGGCCAGCGCGGCTTTTCATTCCGGAACCAAAAACCTGCTATTCGTCTACAAAGGCGAAGGGAGCATTGAGCCGCGTGAAGTCGAGTTGGGGCCTCAAATTGGTGCTGAACTAGTGGTCACGAAGGGCATCAAGGCACAAGAACAAATCGTCACTTCGGCGAACTTCCTGATTGACTCCGAAGCCCAACTGCAAGCGGCTGCGGGCGCATTTGTTACGCCGCCTCCGGGTGCTGGCCAGGCGGCTGCGATGAATGCTCCTGCACAACAGCAGGCGAATGTGGAATTGACGACTGATCCCGATCCGCCGCATAAGGGCAGCAATACGGTTCGCGTGAAGTTGACTGGACAGGATGGGAAGCCAATCGCCGGAGCAAACGTGACAGTGACCTTCTTCATGGCCGCGATGCCGGCGATGGGAATGGCCGCCATGAAAACCGTCATCAATGCCAGCGACAAGAGCGGCGGAATGTATGAAGGCAAGGGCGATCTCGGCTCCGGCGGCACCTGGCAGGTCACCGTCAGGGCGCAACAAAACGGGCAGACGATTGCCAACAAGCAGCTCACGCTCAATGCCACGGGAGATATGTAATCGTGATCTCCCGAATCATAGAGTGGTGCGCACACAATCGCTTTCTGGTCTTCACCGGAGTGCTTCTTCTCACGTTGGCCGGAATCTGGTCTATGGGCCACATTCCGCTGGACGCCCTGCCGGACATCTCTGACGTGCAAGTGATCATTCACACCAACTGGCAGGGCGAGCCACCCAACATCATTGAGGATCAAGTCACCTACCCGATCGTCACTGCTTTGCTGGCTGCGCCGCGGGTGAAAGCAGTACGCGCGCAGACCATGTTCAATGACTCCTACGTCTTTGTCGTGTTCGAAGACGGGACCGATATTTATTGGGCTCGTTCTCGCGTTGTGGAGTATCTGCAGACGATTGCCGGGCGCCTTCCGGCAAATGTGCATCCTGCTATCGGTCCTGACGCGACCGGTGCGGGTTGGGTCTATGAGTACGTGCTGGTCGATCACAGCCACAAGCAGAGCCTCGCCGATCTGCGAAGCATTCAGGACTGGCACCTGCGTTACCAGTTGGCAACCGTTCCCGGTGTGGCCGAAGTGGCGAGCATCGGCGGGTTCGTGCGCCAGTATCAAGTGCAGCTTGATCCGAACAAACTGCTCGCTTATGGCATACCCCTCTCAACCGTTATCGACCGCGTGAAGTCGAGTACGAATGAAGTCGGAGGCCGCGTACTCGAACTGAGCGGTACGCGATACATGATTCGCGGGCTGGGCTATCTCAAATCGCTCGATGATCTGGCAAACGTGCCGGTCATGGCAAAGAACGGTACGCCCGTACGCATTAAGGATCTGGGCACGGTTTCCTTCGGCCCAGACCTGCGGGAAGGTGTAGCTGAGTGGAACGGTGAAGGCGAGACCGTGGGTGGCATTGTCGTCATGCGGTATGGACTGAACGCTCTCACCGTGATCAATTGTGTCAAGAAGAAGCTGGTTGAGATCAAAGGATCGCTGCCGCCGGGAGTCGAGATCGTCTCTGGCTACGACCGCGGCGGACTGATCAGCGAATCGATCAACACTTTGAAACATAGCCTGATTGAGGAAGCGATCATCGTTTCGCTGGTCATTATTGTGTTCTTGTTCCACTTCCGATCAGCATTGATTCCGATTCTCACCTTACCGATCGCGCTCGCAATTTCTTTCATTCCGATGTACTACCTCAATGTCAGTTCCAACATCATGTCGCTAGGCGGTCTGGCATTGGCGATAGGTGTGTTGGTGGACGCCGCCATCGTCATGGTGGAGAACGGATACCGACATTTATCCGAGCAGCCCGTTCCGGCATCGGATCGGGAGCGGGTGCACATTCTTATCGACGCCGCCAAGCAGGTGGGTCCCGCGCTATTCTTTTCGCTCCTTATTATTGTGGTCTCGTTCCTCCCGGTGTTCCTGCTGGAAGCGCAGGAAGGACGCATGTTCCGTCCGCTGGCATGGACGAAAACTCTGGCCGTGGGCTTCTCGTCCTTGTTGGCCATCACTTTGGTTCCCATCCTCATGGTCATTTTCATTCGAGGGAGGCTGCGGCCCGAATCGGAAAATCCCATTTCAAAGGTTACGCAGGCACTCTATTTGCCGGTTTTACGACTCTGCCTGAAATACCGCAAAACGACGTTGTTGCTCAATCTCGCATTCCTTTTGGTGACGTTTCCCTTAATGTTCAGGATGGGCAGTCAATTTATGCCGCCCTTGTTTGAAGGCTCATCTCTCTACATGCCCACGGCACTTCCCGGTATTTCGATCACACAAGCCTCGCAGCTCTTGCAAGAACAGGATCGGATTCTCCGGTCCTTTCCAGAAGTTGAGACCGTCTTCGGTGTGGTCGGACGATCCGACAGCGCTACCGACAATGCTCCTCTCGATATGTATGACACGACGGTGATGCTCAAGCCGCGCGAAAAGTGGCGGCCAGGGATGACCTACGAAAAACTCATTCGTGAAATGGACGAGAAGCTCCAGTTTCCGGGGCTGACAAACACCTGGACCATGCCGGTACAAAACCGCCTTGACATGGCTCTCACCGGGATCAAGACACCCGTGGGAATCAAACTCCAAGGAACGAATCTGGAGCAAATCCAGCAGCTCGGGGCACAAGTGCAGAGGATTCTCTCGGGGTTACCGCAAGTACGTTCCGTCTTTGCAGAGCGGGTCTCTCAGGGCTTTTACATCAACGTAGACGTCAATCGTCCAGAAGCGGCGAAATACGGTTTGACCATTGCCGACGTACAACAGGCCGTGGAATCTGGCATCGGAGGCATGAATGTTGCCGAAAACGTCGAAGGCCGCAGCCGCTATCCGATCAATGTCCGCTACGAGCGTGACTTTCGCGACAACGTCGGAGAACTGAGTCGCGTGTTGATTGCGACACCTTCTGGGGCGCAGATACCGATTTCTGAAGTAGCCAAGATTTCCTTCTCGCGTGGCCCGGCGATGATCCGCGATGAAGATGGCCAGCTCACGGGATATGTCTACATTGATCTCAACACCACTGACTACGGCGGCTTCGTAGACCAGGCCAGCCAAATGCTTCGCCAGAAGTTGCAATTGCTCGCGGGATACACCTATCAGTGGTCGGGCGAATATGAGTTCCAGCTTCGGGCGAAGGAACGGATGAAGATCATTTTGCCGGTTGTGTTCTTCGTGATCTTCCTCCTCCTGTACATGGTCTTCCACAATCTAACGGAGGCCATGGTCCTGATTTTCCCAACGTTCTATGCAATGACCGGCGGGCTGATCTTGCAGTGGCTGCTGGGCTACAACTTCGCGTGGGTCGGGTATATCGCACTGTTTGGCATCGCGGTAGAGACCGGCGTCGTGATGGTCGTGTATCTGCACGAAGCGCTCGGTAAGCGCATCGCGTCAGGTCGCCCGCTCACAGATACCGATATTCAAGAGGCCGCCATTGAGGGTGCTGTGCATCGGCTCCGGCCAAAGCTGATGACGGTCTGTGCTGTCCTAGCCAGCCTGATTCCGATTCTCTGGGCTAGTGGTATCGGCTCCGATGTGATGAAGCCGATTGCCGCTCCGATGGTCGGCGGAATGATTACTTCCACGATTCACGTGCTGATTCTGGTTCCGGTGTTCTTCGTGTTGATGAAGGAACGGGCCTTGCGGCGCGGCATGTTGCGACCACAATGAATCTCGGTCTCAGAGTGAAGCTCCAGATTGCAATCGGTGGATGCCGTCGGCGAGTATCGCTTGGTATGCTTGCAGCATGAGTGAGTTGACGATTGCACGCCAGGCGATTGCTCATCGCGGAAGGCGGCTTGAGTATTTCACGATTGCGTGGAATTCCTTCGAAGGACTGATCGCTGTTGGCGCAGGGGTGGTTGCCGGGAGCGTCTCCCTTGTTGGTTTCGGAATGGATAGTTTCATTGAGGTTACCTCAGGCGCCACATTGCTTTGGAGGATGTCGGTTGACTCGGAGGTTGAGAGCCGAGAACGAAACGAAAGACTGAGTCTCAGGATTGTAGGCATCTGTTTCATCGCTCTTGCCATTTACATCACCTACGAAGCTCTCTCGGACCTCATTTCGAAAACGGCTCCGAAACACAGCTTACCCGGCATCGTTCTGGCTTGCGTTTCCTTGGTCGTGATGCCCCTCCTCTCACGGGCCAAACGAAAAGTGGGCCGCGCGATGGGTAGTGCAGCCATGCATGCCGACGCCAAACAAACAGAATTTTGTACCTATCTTTCCGCAATCCTTCTTGGAGGGTTATTGCTAAACGCTTTCTGGGGTTGGTGGTGGGCGGACCCTGCGGCGGCCCTAATAATGATTCCCATCATCGCCAAGGAAGGAATTGAGGGCCTAAGAGGAAATACTTGTGATGACTGTTCCGCACATGTGGGGCGAACTGATTGAGCGGCGAGTCGCCCAGTACCGATATTTGCGGCAGAAGTGGAAGCAAAACCTACAGTTGTGGACGCGCAGCGCGGCCGAGATTTTGATCGATCCGTTTCTGTCCGAAAACCCGTCTTGGGACAAAGGGTGGAGCGGCTACTTTGCAGGCAAGAACTCGACACAGGGAGGTGACGGATGAAGGCGATTGTGGTGACGGATCAGGCTGCGGGAACGGCCGGGGTGAAGCTGGTGGAGCGGCCCGAGTCGCAGGCGGCGATAAACGACGTCGTTGTTCAGATTCATGCGTCGGCATTCACCGGGGATGAGCTGACGTGGCCCTCGACCTGGACCGATCGCGTCGGTCGTGACCGGACGCCTTCAATCCCCGGACACGAACTGGCCGGAGTGGTCACCGCTCTCGGCTATGGCACGACGGGGCTGTCGATTGGACAGCG
>Ga0193755_1000109_pt1 | contig 22175 bp, 13 predicted proteins | sample H1a2metaG_FD_144921 | JGI IMG/M metagenome (GOLD analysis project Ga0193755, IMG submission 144921) | Soil microbial communities from a riparian zone of the East river system, Colorado, United States - H1a2 | ecosystem: Environmental > Terrestrial > Soil > Riparian zone | place: USA: East River...
CCTAACTAATAACTACCTCCATAAAATTTAGTAACAAACTCAGATAAAGCAGCTTTAAAGAAAAATAGGAATTAAAAATATGGAGCCTTTTAACTTGGGCTACTTAAAACATATGAGAACTAAGAGAAAACAGGCTTAACCCTGCGCCTAATTCTAATTATATTTGTCTCCTTAAACTTAGTGACAACCATGAAGTAACCAATTGCAACAAGAAATACCTGTTGTTGAAAATATACACCTTTAACTAGCAAACTATTCCCTGTAAAACTTTAGAAGAAAGATTAAATTCTAGAGCCAGTCTCTGTTGAATCTATGGCCTGTAGCTTAGCATCTTGTGAGTCTAGTGTATCTTGTACATCTCTTGCCTCTGTTTCATTTGAGAAATTAACTGTTGACTCTTTTGCATTTTCGTAAGGAAATGACAAGAAAATGGAGCACAAGCAAATGAACCACTGCTCTTGTGTACACAAGCCTTTCATAGTCCAGAGGCAATTGTTCAAAGGCAAGAGTAAATTGTAAAAATAAGAATACACAGAAATTAAAAGAAAATGGAACACAAGTAAAGAACATCTGCTCTTGTGTAAACAAGCCTTTAAGAGGCAAAAAGAAAAATGGGCTTGGTAGGCGAAGCCAAGTGAAGTAAAACCAACACAAGTAAGCTAGGCTAAGGAACAACTGCTAGTAGCCTTTAAGAGTCCAGAAGCAAATGAGAAAGATCGATATCGATAAGAATTTAGAATATAATAAAGAAGATAATAAAGAAGAATATAGTAAAATAAAGAAAAATTGAGGGTAGAGTAAGCCCCAATTATATAATTAGATTCTCCTCAGTATTCACATCAACTATCGTTTACAGAACTAAACTAGTTTGATTTAATATTTGATTTAGATAAAGAATCCAAACATTTAATATTTGATTTAGATAAAGAATCCAAACTTTTCCTATTTCCTTCTTTCTGTCATTTTTAAAGAATTAATATTAAATTTATAATATTTAATAGAGGCTAAGGCCCTACCTGTATTTAAGAAGAAATTATGTTAAAAACTAGAACACTCTATTGCAGGATTAAGTTCGGGTTTTTGCCTTTTTAAACCCTATATTGTATCTGGCATAAATTTAAGGAATTGTATCTACAATTGTACTCTTAGAAGTATAGCCTATATTAAGTAAATTTGATTAGGAATAGGTAAGTGCAAAAACTTTAATGTTATTTCTATTTTGTATTAGGAATTATATTAATTTTTCAACTGTCTCAGCTTTTTACACGTCATATTTATATGAACTTTACAATTTAGCTTTTTGTAACGACAGTTTAGCATATTATGATTTTTACTTTAGTGAAATCCCCTCTAACTTATAATTTTTATTATAATTCTAATTCAGGTATGCTCTGAGTGATCTCAAGTTTTTAGTCTAGGTATTTACTCTTTTATAAAGTAAAAGATTCGCTAGTATCTTATTTTTCCTTAAATAAAATAAAATTATAAAATAAAATAAATATGAACGTACTTTAATTCTTTGCATACAATATCGATAATCTTGATAGTCTTTTTACTCTGTTGCATTTAATTTTAGCCTATGCCTCTGTTGCATCTCTTGCCTTTAGTTTAGCCTATGTTGCATTTGAGGATGGAACTATTGCATGAGCATTAGTAGGCCAATGCCTACAGCAGTAAGTAGGGCTAAAGTACCTCTTCTCAAGCCTATGTTGAATTTCTTGCCTGTTGTTGGTAGGCGAATCCAAGCCCAAGAATAAAAATGGAGTACAAGAAAGTAACCTCTGCTCTTAGTAGCTAAGCGCACAAAAGAAAATGTTCAAAGGCAAGAGGCAAGGGAAGCAAGGTAACAAATAATAAAAAATAAGAAAAATTAACACCTTAATGGACTTGAACCAATAACTTGCTGCTTCGAAGGCAGATACTTTACCAATTAAGCTAAAGATGTGACTAAAAATGGAAAAAACTTTTTTACGTAATAAAAATTAAAAAATTGGACACACGAAGAACGAGAGAAATAGAGATAGCTTATAAAAAATATAATACAAATTAAAAAGACTAAATAGCTAGCGAAATAGCTAGCGCAATAGTTAGGATAGGCAAAAAAATAATATTGGTTTGATCTAAAAAATTTTACGAGACACCAAGTTTGTGTTTCTATATAGTAACAGTGTAAGGTGTAATTTAAACTCATAGTGAAGATGACAACTATTAAAATTTAGAAAAAGAAAATTAAAAAGATTAAGATAAAACTTACCTAACTCTAAACTTTTACAAAGATTGATAAAATTTCCCTATTTTTTGTTTTTTGTTTTTTAAGATGAATAAGACAAACTAATATAAATAGCGTAACACAAACAAATTAATTTAAGTTAGAGATCGGTATAAAAGACAGATTATAAATATAAGATATAAAAACACATAAATTTACAAACATTCAGAGGAGAGACAAACGCGATTAATAGCTTAGAGAAAACTTTCTGTCTTAATGTTATTCATCTTAAAGTAATGGAGTTTTATTTTAATAACCACTTATACCTAAATTAATTATGTTATAATTTTATAACGTCTTGGATTTACTTTTAATATATTATTAAGTAAGTTTTATTTATTTATTTTTTTAATCCAATATTGAAGAATATTCTTTATAGTGTTGTATTTCTTTTAGTACTTTTCTTTTTAAATTTTTATAATTACTTTTATTTTCTTAATTTGTTAATTCAAAAATGTATTGGTAAATAACTATTACCTTTTAATTTTTTAATTTTTATCTAAATTAAATTTTATACTTATTGTTACAGGGTTACTATAGATAGTTATTCTTAAGTTTTGTAATGATTTATTAAATCTTAATGGTATTTATTTTATTATATTTTACACTTGGTTTACCCTGGATTTACATCTTGGTTTACCTTTGATTTACCCCATAGTTTTATCTTAATTTACCCTTGGAATAATTTTATTATATTCTCTTTTATTTTTATAGGACAAATAACAAGTATGAATTAAAATATTTTTACTGTATAATTTTAACGTTTAAATCAAAGATAAAAATTAGGCTTTGAAAAAGGGGGTTTAATTACTTTAAAGCTAAAAGTAATAGTTACACTCTTGTTAGGCTGATAGATATTTACAATAAAACCAGGAGAACAGGGTTTAATATCGAAATAATTTTATTTTTTGTTATTTTGTTATTTTTTTTTGCTTATTTTTAAAATTCAACATTGATTTAAGTCATAAATTCTATTCTTTCTGAAGGTGACCTGAAGGTGACATATTTGTATAACTATTATAATTTATGTAAAGGGTTCGACCGCTGGATTTTTAGCGTGTTTGTGTTTGCACACCCCCTGACAGGGTACTAGTATGGGATCTTTTAAAGATCTCCAAATAACCCTTAATATACTGGACCCAGAAATGGTAATAATTGAGTTCTCCAAATTGTTAATTTCAATTTGTCAATTCCTTAAAAATATAAATTCCTTAAATAATGGAGTAGGTAAAAAATAATCCATAAAAAATAATCCATAAAAAATTTAAACTATCTAAGTGTAAATATATATATAGAATGGATGCTATTTATATTGAATGGATTGTAAATAAATGGAAAGAAAAATAAAATAAAAGGTAAGAAAAAGGTCAAATTTTATCAATGCAACCGTATAACGGAACTCTCCAAAAAAATCGAAATCCAAATAACCACTTTCAAGTTTTTTTATGATCGTTTCTAAATTATATCCTACAAAGAGTAACAGTATAACAAAAATACGATTTAAGAAAGTATTTCCTATTGTAAAATTCATCTTTGACTTTGACATACATTAAAATAATGCTATAGAACAAACTTCTTTGTATTTTTTGGTGTTAAAAACCTAAGGATTAGCAAAATAAAGTATCTTAGATAATATAATGGATTTTATTTTAGAGAAAGTCAATTAAGAATCAAAATTATTTAAAAGAAATTACAATCTTAATTTTACACAAAGCGATACTTCCTCTCTCTATAAAATACAATACAAAAATAAGTTTGACCCTTTTGCTTTGGGCCACGGTTGAATTTGCTTATGAAATAAATTGCATCTAAATTTAGTTAAATTTATTTAAACTTTTTAAATTTATTAAAATATCACAGGATGTGTTGCAATATAATGCAACCCGTATAAAATATAATAAATGATATAAAGGATTCAAAAACTTAACATTATAATTTCAAATGCAATTATCTTTTTATTAAAGGATAGGTACCTTCTTATATATTTATTCGTGAAATAATTCAATAATTTATCACTAAAAATAAAGGCTGTCAGGTTAAAAAGCAAAGAAAGAAAAAATAATAATAGACAGGCAGTGAGCATAAACAAGATTATGCTTAGATGATTGATTTGTGTTGACAAGAGTTCCACTGAGAAGTCTACAGGCATGGGGGAAAAAAATTTTTGTAGATAGTCAATTATATTATTATTTATAGTTTCAAATAATTGGGCTAAGTCGATATCCCCTCCTATCATGTTTTTAGCAGGATTTCCTGAGCCACCTGTTCCAAAACCAACTCCACTCCCTGTACCAGGGGCTCCACCAAAGGATCAAACAAAGCCTCCTTCTGTCTTAGGAGCATTACCAGGAGAAAATTTTGAATTATGACCTGAGGTTTCAGCATTCATTACAGCTTGCTCTGTAGTAGGGTCTATTTTTACGATGAGAGCATTATCTTCACTTCTTATCGTTTGGCAAGTTTTGATGTGACTTTTAATATAATTAGTATCATTTATAGTGTTATTAAGAAATCTAATACTAGCATCTGCAATTAGTGTACCACTAGCGATTAAAATTTTATGAGTCTTAGATAAGTTTCTAAGAAGGCATAATCTTATAGATCCCGTCCCTACCATAAATAAAGTTCTAATAGTATTTGATCAGTTATCATCATCATGAGATTTGTGTATATGCGTATTATGCGTGAACACTGTTTCTCCATGATTACCTCCTGGTAAGGGATTACCGTCAAATTTGCTTGGGACACTTGAATAACCAAGCAACTCGGTGTTAGCTGTTAATCCATTGTTTCCACTATTGCTCATCTGTAAAATGCTTTCAGTGCTACTCATATTTAAAGCAATTTTTGTTCAATTTATTTGTTTAATTGTGTCCATATTCATTTTTTTTCCTTTTTTAAACAGTTGAATTAATATATTTTTTCTATTTGAAAATAAGGTAAAATTACTCCATCCTTGAGAATGTAAAGCATAAATTAAAAAAACCAAAGCTAAAAAGTAACAAGTCAAAATTAAGAACAATTGATGATCTCCTTGTAAAAACTGTACTCCTGGGGAAGATAGCTCTAATCTGATTAATACAGAAAAGGCTGTTCCGATCATCCCAGCAAAAACAGAAAATATTAAATAAAAATCATCTTTTATTTCTTTGATTTTGATCATTTTTGAATTAAATGTAGGAAAGATTGTTGAAGAGAACACCTCACTTCGTAATTTATAGAATGTAACAAGTACAGCGAGAACTACAGAAGCATCCGGAACAGTTTCAAGATTTTGAAGTGCAATATCTATATTTTGAACAGCTAAATCTGTCTGATCCTGGTCATCACATATCCAAGCTATTTGTTTTCCAAAAATGTATGAACCAGCTATTACAGAAGTAATAACAACAATAGGAATAATAACTGAAACAGCTGACATTTTTAAGTGTAATGAACAATTTTTTTTCTAAATTTAGCAATGACCTCTGTAATGTATTCTCAACAGCACTTTATGAGCTTTTTTAATTGTAGATTGACAGAATGGGATATGGTTGCGGATTAACAACCAAGCCTATTACTCTTCAAACACTTCCTTTGCTCTGAAAGTTGCTGAGTTTAAACTTACAAGAGAAATAATTTCCAGGCCTAAGCCAAACTTAATTTAGCAAATGCAAAAGTAACTCTAAGAAAAAACTAGGGCAACAGGCAACAGTGTTTAATGCAAGCACCTTTTTCAGATGATCTCCTTTTTCCAGGGCCACAGGCCAATTAACAAGCAAACCTTTTATTTTTACAATTTTGTAATCCACTTTTTATTGACCACTGACCAACTTACAAAGCCAGGGATCGTTGGTTTTTAGGTGCGCAAGAGAGGTTAAAAAGCCCCCAGGTAAACCTGTAAGCCATAGTGTACGGTTCTGGGTTTTATTATAATAACCAAAAATAATGACATCAGGGCAACAGAGGAAGCAAATGTTTTAAGACTAACTCTAAGAAAACGCAAATGTTAAGATAAAAACTCTGAAACTTTTTTCCTAGGCCTACTCAAAACCAAAGGTTGTTTATTAAAAACACAAATGTTCTAAAACAAAAGTAATAATAAAAATACGTACAGAGGGTATTGAATTAATTTTTCCTTTCCTATGTAGCCCTTTGCCCCCCCCCTTTGAACCGCGTACTAACACAAATCTAAAATAAATTAAATAACTATAATATCAACAAAAAAGTAATTAGAATTAGATTTTAAAAAAATACGAGTAAAGAGAATCGAACTCTTACGATATTTAATCACGAGTTCCTAAAACTCACCTGGCTACCTAATTTCAGCATACTCGTAAAAGCATAGTTTAATCCTTATTCCCCTCCGGGTGTTTATTACCACAAGGAGGTCTATATTTAATTTAACCCCCTGTTGCATTTTTATTTTTATCTGAATATTAAGGATAAAAACTAATGAAATTTTGCCTGTACCTCACCTTTTATAAGATCACAGATCAAACCATAGGCAAACTCACAACCTATGCTCTAGTGTACCAAAGCCTTACATAGGCAAGAGGCAAGGGAAGAAACCTTTGGTTTTTTGCAAGAAAAGGAAAAAGAGGACCCTTGATGTTGTTGCTTCGGCTTGGATTGTGATACCAATAAGAACAACAGTTTTAACGAAAAGCAAGCGAGGCAACAGGAGAGGGAATAAAATTGTTCTAAACGTCAGAACAAGGTCCTTGTCTAGAAAAAGTGGAAGGGAAAAGGGTTAATTCACTTAATTTATTAATTAGCCCAAGGAGGTCAGTACAATCCTGATGGTAAATACCTGGTGGTAAATACCCTTAGAGTTTAGGTACTTATTCCTTCCGAAAGTAACACACTCTTCATCTTAACTCAGCATAGTTATTATTTCTTTAATTTAGGAACTACCCTTTAGCCTTTTTGATTTTTTGTTTTTTGTTTTTATTTTTAGCCTTATCGCATTCGATTTATTAAAAAACTACTAATATAAACTAAGTAGATTGTATTTACTGAACTTTTATTTTTGTCCTCATTTTTTTTTTCAATTGCAAGAGAGGGTTTTTATCTAATATAACAATAGCATTCATAGTTTAACTAGCGTAAAAAGAAAACAAAAAAGATTTATGTAACACTATATCTAAATAAAATTAACACTAATTTTGAATCCTATTACGAACAAAGAGACTTGAACTCTTAAGGGATACTCCCACTTCTGCTTAAGAGAAGATTGTTTACCAATTTCAACACGTTCGTTTTCCCAATATCCCCCTCTAGGGAGGTCTTTTATTCAGTGCAGCGATTTAATAAATTATCCTTATTTGTTACCCTGTTTTATTACTTTTGCACTTTGCCTTTTGCCCCCCTCCGCAACAGATGCCAAACATAAAAACCAACATTTGCTCTCCTTGTTGCCACCGTTGCCACGGCAGTGGTTGTCAGTAATGATAGCTGTTCTAACGAACACCGCAATCGAGAAAAAAGGTGGTTATTTCAACCAACTTGTGCCTGCTGTTTTATTCTTTTCTTATTTTAAGAGTAACTCTAAGAACGCACCAGTTGTCTTGGCCAATGGCAAATTTACAATCCAGGAAACCTCTGCTCTAGACTTTAATAGTCAAGAGGCAAATGGAGCCAAAGCAAGGGAAGAAAATGTTCATATGCCCGAGGCCAGGGTCTAAGCTCAAAACATATTGTTATAATTCATATTCCTATTTAATTTTAAGACTAAGACTAAGACTAATTTAAAAATAAGAACAATAAAGTTTTGTAAGATCATAGATCAAACCATAGGCAAAGTCTCACCCAGGGAGCCTTAGTGTTTTCTATCCTGCTCTGCTTTTATTATTATAACTTTTTTAACAACAGGTAAAAAGGGAGTGTAAGCCCGGTAGCAAGGGTGTTTTATTCTTATTTTAATTTTATACTAACAATCAGATAAGCTACATCAATGGAAGCAATTGTGGATTTGGTTTGTCTTTCCCCAGAGAGGTCCTTTATTAATTAATTTAATAAAATACTATACTTCTTACTTAAGACTTCTTACCCCTGAGTGTTTTGTTTGTGTTTTTTAATTAAGTTTAAGGGATAAAGTAATCGAAACTTTGTCTACATTGTGTAAAAATGTCGCTACAGCCACTCAGCTAATCCCCTTATAAAATTTTAGTTCAGAAACTGAATTTAGCTGAATTTAGCTTAAATTAGAATCTTACTAAGCGTAAGAATAAAAAAGAGCCAAGCACTCGGGCAAACCATAAGATGAAACCACGCAACAAAGAACTTCAACCACTAAAAATGATAATTAAATATAAATATTCTTATTCTTATTCTTATTCTTATTCTTATAAGTTTATTTGTCTTAGGTTATTACCTAAACAATTGCTGTTAATTTTTTATCGCAAATGCAAAAGGGAGGTTATTTATTACTATATTATATTATATTATATTCAATTTATTAATTAAATAAAGTGTTTTTCTTTAGTTAGTTAATTTTTTTCTTTAATTGTTGTAATTTTATTTATTTTTTTATTTAGTTTGAGGTTTATAAAAAAACTTTTGTTTGGGTGGTAATTTGTGTCCCTATTTATGGTCTCTTAACCTAAGTCTAAACTAAACAGCAGTCATACTACGGCAAAAAATAAAATTAACTTAATAGGTCTTAAGAGGGTTTGAACCTCTGTAGAAAGTATTAACAGTACTTCGCTTAAACCACTCAGCCATAAGACCTTTGTTATTAGGTTTCTTTACTAATCTAATATAATATAATATAATATAATATAATATAATTTAGCCCTTGCTCCATGTTCCCCTTTTTTATGGGAGGTTTATTAATTCAGTAAATTATTCTGTACTTTCCTTAATTAAAGAATGAAATAACCAGCCTCTGTTTATTCTCTTGCCTCTGTTACATATCTGGCCTGTAGCTTAGCCTCTGTTGAATCCCGTGCCTCTGTTTCATCTCTTGCCTATAGTTGGTAGAATTAGGTAGGCTTGGCCTAGCCAACCCTAGTCAAGCTAAAGCAAAGGTTTTTCTGATTTTTACTTTTTCATTTGATTAACTGTTGTCTCTGTTACATCACTTGCCTGCGGTTGGGTAAGGCCAAAGCAAAGGTTGTTAAGATTTGTAGTAAAATAAGAATAAAAACGAAATGAAAAGCAAATGTGGGTTGGCTTCGCCTAAAAAAAACAAGGGAACCTCTGCTCTAGCCTTTAAGAGGCAAGAGGCAAATGTGGGTAGGCGAAGCCAAGCCTACAGCAACTAGCATCAGTTGGCCAAGGCCTACAGCAGCTAATAAAATTAGGGAAGCCATTGGAGCACCACCTAGCAAAGTAAGCAGGGCTAAGGTAGCAAATGTTCGTTAGAACTGTGTAAAACTACAATTATTACCTTGACATTGGCACCCGCAAAGGGGGGTAAATTTAATTTTAATTTGTCTTTTTCTGCTCTGTTTTTAACTCTTTCTTAATTCAAATTCACTTTCTTTTATATTCTATTATTTTTCAAGTTTATTTGTTCGTACCTCTAGTGTTTTAATTTCCAACATCACAATATCGATGGGAAAGACCCTTACAAGGATGTCATTAGTAGAATAAAAAGTCATTACCGTCTGGGTCATTTGCCTCTTGTGCGCTTAGCTACTGCGAGCAGAGGTTTTCATTTCTCAAAAAAATGCACACGGGGGTCAATTCCAGCATGCATTAAATTACCAGCAAGAGGCCAGAGACAATTGTGCAGAGGAGTGTTTAAGTTTTATATCTTATCTTATCTAATCTTATATTATCTTATCTTATCTTATATTATATTATATGGCTAGTAATTAGTTACCTATCTTATGAAGACCTATTATACTTATAATAGTGAATCAACTCTAATTTAATTAAAACCCAGGCTATATTAATAGTTAATAAAAATTTAATAAAATTTAATAACAAATATGAGTAAGCTATGACACAAATACGAGTAAAAACTTAGCAAAACTAAGCAAACTTAGCAAACTTAGCAAAACTTAACAAAAAGTTAGAAAGCCTTAGAAAGCCTTAGAAAGCCCTATATAAAAATATAATTTTAAATTTAAGCATAAAATTATTACCTAAAAAGAGGCCCTAGTTAGTAAGTAGTCCACATAATAATAAAAAATAACAAAGGCAGAGGCCACATTTATAACAATAGGAGTATAAACTAAAGAATAACAATACTAAAAATGAGAGAGACACGACTCGAACATGCAACTTCTTACTCCCAAAGTAAGCTCCTTATCCAATTAGGATACTCCCTCTTAAACCTCTTAAATTAAATAAGTAATAATTTACTTAATTAACCCTTGTGGCCTCATTTTCATTTCATTTTTGTTCTTATTTTTACTTGTGCATTTCTTGCCTGCGGTTGGGTAAGGCCAAAGCAAACCTTTTTCTTAATTTTAGCCTACCTATGATAGCCCTTGTGAATTTGTTCTGATTTTTAGTAAAATAAGAATAAACTAAATGCCCTGTTGCATCTGTTTCATTACGCAATGCAATGCAAATAAAAATGGAGCACAAGAAAATGAACCTCTGCTCTTAGCCTCTTGTGCAATTTAGAAGTGCTCTGTTGCCTTTTGTGCATTTGCGTAATGAAAGACAAATCAAATAGAGCAACAGAAAAGGAACCTCTTCTCGTATACTCTCAGAGGCAAGAGTAAAATGTTAAGAGGCAAGAGATACACAAGTAAAAATAAGAACAGGGGTGTATATCCATGTCTTAAAAAATCTGTAAAACTAACACTAATCCTCCCTTGCAGGTGACTAGGCCAGGGCCATCCTTGAGGGCAGCCATTGTAAAGTAACTGAAAGTAATTCTAACGAACAGCAAGCGTGCAAAGCGTGCAAAGCGTGCAAAGCGTGCAAAATAACCTAAGTAAAAAAAGGGGTTAAAATTTTTTATTATCCAGCAGCACTTTCCAGTACGGCTACCTTGCTATGACTTTTAAGGTGTTACTCAGAAGGGTTAATCGAAACTACAAATATCTTAACAAAAGAGTTATTAGTCTATAAAATTTAAATTAAAATAAATTAATTCAAATTTCAGTATAACAACACCAAATTCTGATAGTTTACAACTAATCTTTTTCCTTTAAATAAAAGGAACGACTCTAGTAGTATTTATTAGAAAAAGGCTAAATATAAATTTAATTTAAAAATAGAATACCATTAATATAAAATTTTTAAACGTATATTTTGTAAAGTATAGATTTCGTTGTGATTTCCCCCGATCCGAATTCCTCCTCAGCGACAGACAGTTAGTACACCCCGAATGCATTGCTTCACCGTTGCATTACTGATCAACGATTACTCGAAATTCCTCCTTCATGTTGCCGAGTTACAGGCAACAATTCGATACTATATATTCCTATAATTTTCTTTAATGATTAGCTCTTCCTTTTACCTAAAATATAAATAAATATAATCTAGAATTAGTTTTGCATCACTTTGTAAAAATTCTATGTAGCACGTTGATAGCCCAGTCCAGTGTGGGTCATAACGACTTGTCTTAGCCCCAAATGAAAATATTTAAAAATCATAATTCGTTAAGTATAAATTAACAAAAGGGATTTCGTCCGTTAGTGGAGTTAACCTCACATCTCACGATACGGACAGACGACAGCCATGCAACACCTGTAACCAATCCTAATAAGATTGGATATTCAAGAACTGGTAAGTTTGTACGCGTAATCTCGCATTAAATAACATGCTCCACTTCGTTTGCTCCGAGGCCGACTAATTTTTTTGGTTTCAGTTTTGCAACCGTACTCTCAAGGCGGAATGGTTATCGCGTTAACATCGTTACCACTTTTAATAAAATAATAACTACCATTCATCGTTGACAGTGAGAGGTAACTGGGTATCAAATTGAGATAGGTAGGACCTTTCGATCTTTCCCCCTCTAAGAACCGTACGTGCGACTTTCATCGCATACGGCTCAAGCATTTTAAAGTAAGTGTGGCTGGCAGAGCCCTTTGCACCAAACAAGCTTCCTTTTTTTCCTTTTTTTTTGTCTTTTTTTCCTTTTTTTCTATTTCTTTAAGCCTGATTAATTTAAGTTTGTTTTACTTGATTACATCAATTCTGATACTGTATAAGCTTATGACCCTTAAGTCCTATTAAACTAGTGTTATTTAAAAATTTATTTAAAGAATTTAAATCCTTTTTTGAAGATATACCTAATGAATAAGTATTTTTTCTTAAAGAACCTCTAAAAAGTCTTTGACCTCTATCAAAAATAGTAGGACCTAAATCTAATCTATTTTTTATTAATTCTATAGACGCTTTGTCAGTATGTTCAATGGAGAAAATTAATGTTCCTTTTTTATTAACAGTAAAACTTCCCTCACCATTAATAAAACCTAACATTCAATTATCCTCAAAGTTCACTGATGATCTTTGTTTAATAGTATGCAGAATTTTAAATTCAGGTTCTTTCCAAAAATTATACTCGGTAACTACCGAGTTTTCAACTTTAAATTTTTTATATTCTTCTAAGTTATCTAATCTTTTTATTTTTTTTTTTAATACAACTGTTCTTAATAAATTATATCTTTGACGTTGATTTAAAGTAACTAAGGGATGTTTATCAAAAACATTTTCAATTAAAAATTGAATATCTAATAATTTAGTATAAGCCAGTACAGCTTCTTTTCGTTTAGGGTATGTATAAATTTTCCCAGATAATTTAAAATTATTATGAATTTTAGGATTTACCAGGTTTGATAAGTGCTGATTAATTTCCTTTAATAAAGGTAAATCTCTGTCACTTAAAGAAATATGGATACCGTAGCCTATGTTAATATACTCTGAAATTATTCCACTCTTTTTAGAAATATAAGACCTTTTTTTAGGGAAAATTTGAAAGCTTCCATCTGCATCCATGAAACCTAAGAATCATTGAAGCCATGAAATGTTGTAATCTTCCTGATGAAATAAATTTTGAACTTTTTTTTTATTAATTATTTTTTTGCCATGTCCTAAAAAAATAAATACCTTACTTTGAAACACCCTTGCGTTAGTCTGCATCCTTTCAAATTAGCTAAATATAGCCTATTTACTTTATTACTAAGTAACCTTTGCTTTTAACGCTGTCTTTTCTCCACTATTCTTGCGGTTAAAATTACTAATAACCTGGCTTAAAACATAACATATAATCTTAAGCAAAATATTGGAGTTACCCAGTTCCTTTATAAACACGTCATAGTCTTCCTTAGGTTCCTACTTTGATTTTAAATTTGTATGTTCATCTTACCTTAACCTAGGACACGTTAAGATCCTAAATTTAAAACCTTTATTACGTAGATTTGATTTCTCTAACCATAGAAAACAGTTCATTATCAATCCTGTTTTATAAAATATAAAACTAAAAAAAAATTGTTTGTTTTTTAAGAGCATATGTAAAACAGGTCGAATAAAAACCTTAAGCTTTATACAAAATCGTTACCAATTATGCATATTAAGGCGAACTCACATAAGATGAAATATGAGACAGAGTAACTCTGCAATGTTTATAAAAATTTATCTGGTCGCACATCCTATTCCCTGTTCTCACCTTCGTTCCTCAGCGTCAATCATTATTGGATAAAAAGTCTTCACTCTTAGTATTCTACGTAGTATCAACGGATATCACCCCTACTCTACACATTATTTGGTTTATCCTCTTTATGATTCTATCTTTTAGTAATCCTCCCTATACTAATTAAAAACAAACCTAATTTAAATTTTTGTGTTGTGTATTTTTATTTTTTTTTAATACACCTTTATTTTTGTTTTATATATTAGAGCTTTTTTATAGAGAGGATGTTTTAAAGCTGCCTACTAACCCTTTACGCCTGTTTCATGGTCACCAGTTTTATCTTGCAATATTAGTCTTTTCTACCTGTGTTAATCCCATCTTTAATCCGTTGTATTTCTGCTAACCCCTCATTGGTTAAATGAGCACCGGATTCGATTAAGTTAGCAATTTTACACCAATCTAGGTAATCTAGTTGTTTAATACCGCAAATAGGGTATTGATTAAAGAATGGTATAACTATTTGGTTTATCTCCGAAATTTTATTTATTACTAAATATATGACAGGTTTTCTAGAATCTCTTTCTAGTCTACCCGCACCTAAGTAATTCATTATAATCTCCATTAATTTAGCATCTCGGGCATGTTCATTTGCTTTTCATTTCGCAAATGCAAAAGGTGATATTCTAAATCTTAAATATACTTGATAACCAATAATATTTTTTGATTTTTTAATCCCAACATCTAAATTCCCCTCACCACTGACGAATCCTGAAATCCAATGTGGATCTGGTATAATATTAGATTGAATAATCCCTCTTTTTACTGGATGAATATTATTGCTAAATTCTGATTTTATAATTTCAGATAGACCGGTATTCATAGGTGCTCTAATATTAATGACTTGTTGTAAACCATTAATTGTTAGATGAGCACCTTTATTCATAAGCTCAACTATTTGGTCAAACAACAAAAAATCAGCACCTTTTTCCTATGCTCGTAGTCTTACATAGGCAAGAGGAGTTAGTAGAGGATATTTTTTAAAATGAGGAATTACAATAGAACTTAAATCTTTAAGACTAGCTGTTGAATATTTTAACACATTAGTTTTCTTATCTAAGCTTATTGTACCTATCCCTTCAAAAAAGTCTTTTAGTTGATAGATTAAAGAACTGTCTCGTTGATTTAATCCTATTTCAAAAAAAGATCTTACAACCCATCCAGTTTTGTATGCTTTATTTTTATAAATTGTAGTGCAAAAAGTACCTTCAGCATCTATGATACCAGTTACAAACCAAGGATTTAGTTTAGGTTTAAAACTCGAGGTAGAAAAAGTTCTAATATTTATTTGTTTAGAAGGGAGGCTGGTTGGATAATATCTCTCGAAATCCATTAGAGTACACCTTAATTGCACATTTTTGTTATTTGTGCAATAACTACCGTCTACTCGTTGCTCTTTTACAAAAATTCTGTTTGGTATTAGGATATTTAGAATTTCTGATTTAGATCCGCGATAGCCCATTGCAGTTTCCTGCATGATATGACTTATTACCTTACCCAGATAGTTACTCTGGCCACTTAAATACTTTCGGAAATAGCTTGGTATCATATCCTTTAGGGCGTTCCCGGAGTTTGGCAGTTTCTCCCATAATAATGTTTTCCCAAAACATATAACAGGACGACTAACGTTCGCGTTTCTGGTGTTACCGAGTCTTCTGGCACCAGTAATTTAGACAACACTTATAGTAAGGTAATATCATTTTTTTTCCCTTACGTTATCACAATAAGCACTTATTAGGTGTTTTGTGATTTCAGTTAGCTAGTTCACTCTTACGAGCATTGACTAAGATTCTTGACTGCAGATTGCAAATGCAATTTGGGGCTTTTCATTCCCAATGTGGCCACCTGTTCTTTCAAATATGGCTATTGATCGTAGGCTTGGTAGGCCTTTACCCCACCAACTACCATAAACAAAATAAATCGACTCTTATAGTAGAAACTTTCCTTTTGTGTTTTATATAATTAAGCTTAAATTACGCTTTAAAAAACATATCCCCTATTTAAGAGGTCTATAAGGTATCTTATTTATCATTACTCACCTTTACACCTTATTCTATACTTATTAATGTTATTTAATTTTTCTAGAATAATCGATTCGCATGTCTTAAAACTACTGAAAAACGTTCAATCAGAACCAAAATTAAATTCTTCTAAATGTTTAAACTATAAAAATAAATATAAATATTAATTTTATTTTATTTTTTATAATCGTATTGTATTTGCTTTTCGCAATATTTATTATCTTCTTTGATGATTATTCATTACATCCGGATGGAAATAACCTCCTGGGGCTTTTCATTGCAAAAGCTACAGTAATTGATTTCTCAATAATTGATCACCCCCTTGCCTCTGGACTGAGCTCATTGGCCTTTAGCCTCTTAACATTTGCCTCTTGTCCCTTAACTTTTCCTCTTGCCTCTTAAAGGCTTGTGTACACAAGAGAAGTGGTTGTCTCTGGTACATGCTCGTGATTATTATTATTTGAATTTTAATAAAAATAAGAACAAGCTTTTCTCTTAGCTAACATTTTCCTCTTGCCTCTGAACACTTGCTTTTCATTTCTCAAATGCACAAGAGACTACAGTGCATAAAATGCAAAAGTAAAAATAAGAAAAATGCACAAGAGGCACTAGATTCAACAGAGGTAGGCTTTAGCCAACTAAAGGCAAGAGATTCAACAGAGGACCAAAGGCAAATAGCCAAAGAGGGTTAATTTATTTAGATTTAGTTACCTTGAAGAATCTTTCTTTTCCTTTCCTTTCCTTTCCTTTCCTTTCATTATAAATAATAGTAATTATATATATTATATTATAAAAATGTACTTATACTATAATTATATTTATAATTAAATTTCCTAACTTAGTATTGTAATTAATTAATTAAAGTACGGGAGGTTTTTTTAATTGTTTGTGTAATGTTTCTAAAAATATCATCGATACTTTTATTACCCCCCCCCTTTAAATTATTTTATTTTAAAACTAAATATTTAATAAATATTTATATATATAACAATATTAGCAGCGTCGGGTGTGAGGGTATATTTGATCAAGTACTTATATTTTATTTTTCGCAAGCGAGAAGTATGAAATATTTATTTTAAAGAGAAAAGAGTTGTTCTTATTCTTAGTCTTCAAACATTTGCTTTTTCTTCCCCGGTTAAGCCCTTGCTTTATTTGTAAGGCCCAAGCAACAAGGGAACCTCTGTTCTAGCCTCTTTTTAATCTCTTGCCTTTTTCTTAGAGCCCAGTAGTTATTCTTAATTTTACTGTTTCATTTTTTTTTCACTTTTTCCTCTGTAGCATTTTTAGAATTGACCTGTTGCCTCTGTTTCATTTTCATAATGCAATGCAAATAAAATGGAGCACAAGAAAATGAACCTCTGCTCTTAGCCTTTCATAGTCCAGAGGCAAATGTGAGTAGGCTTCTTCTACCAACACAAGTAAGCTAGGCTAAGGAACTCTTCACTAGCCTTTTTTACTTTTATAATTGACCTTTTGCCCTTTGCCCTAAGCGCCCAAGCAAGGGCGTCTTGAAAAGCAAGGGAACCTCTGCTCTCCGTAGCTAAGCGCACAAGAGGCCAATAGTTAAGAGGCACGAGTCTAATGTAAAAATAAACATACACAGAGGCTGGGCAGCCAAGCAAATGTTAATAGGCAATAGGCAAAGGTCCAATTAAATAAAGTTTTATTTTTATTTTTCTTGCTTTTTAATCCAATAAGAGGTAAAGTTAAATTCTTTTTAATTCAATTTCTTTCTATTAATTACCCATTATTAATTAAAGAGGGTGACTTTAGATATTTCATTAATTCAGATCTCCTATCCTCGCTTCAAATAGTTATAAGTAGAATAATTCTATTAGTGAGGGGTTTTCTCAATTAATTCTTCAATTTTCTCCATATTTTAAAGGGGCCTTGCTTTACCGCGTCCGGCAACATGCAACAGGGTGAGCAGCTTTTCAAAAGTTCCATGCAAAATAAGTTTTAAGTTTTATTAAAAAAGGGGGTACTTAATAGAGATAGTTTAATTTATTCTATATTTTTATTAGAAGAGAGTTATTCCTTCTTATTTTTTAGTCTTCAAACCTTTTCTTCCCTTTTTCCTTCCTTGGTTCCTTGATTTTTATATTCGGGTCGGCTAAAGCCTAGCAAGCGAGTATTCTTATTTTTAATATTAATAACTCTAATAACAAAGGTGAGGTACTGTTTTTATTCTTATTTAAATAAAATTCAGAACAAAAGTTGCTTGAAATAGTAACAGCAAAGGTAGGTTTTTATCTACGGGTTTTATTCTTATTTTAATAATAATCCCAATCATAATAAAGGTGAGTTAGTACAAAACAAAGGCAAAAGTTTTAAGATACGGGCTGTGCCTAGGTCTACCCAACAAAAATAATTAAATTTTAAAATAAATTAAAACTAATCAACCTTTGCTCTAAGCTACCATTTGCCTATAGCATCTTAACATTTGACTCTTGCCTCTGAGATTCTTATGTACACTGGAGCAGATGTTCCTTTGCAAGTGTTCAGGCAACCGTTCTCTGGTACACCAGTAGTTATTCTTAATTTTACTGTTTCATTTGATGCCCTGTTGCCTCTGGTGCATTTGCGTAATGAAATGACCTGTAGCCTCTTTTGCATTTTAGTAATGAAATGACAACCTCTGCTCTAGCCTTTCAGAGGCAAGAGGAAAATGGAGCACAAGCAAAGTAACCACTGCTCTTGTGTACACAAGCCTTGCAGAGTCCAGAGGCAAATGTAGAAAAAAAAACAAAGTAACCTCTTCTCTGAGACTCTAATAGGCAAGAGTCAAATGTTATAAGAATACAACAAGCACAAGAGGCTAAGCTAATTGCCATAGATGCCACAGAGGAAGCGTAAATTTAATAAGGTAATGTTAATTATGCCTTTCCAGTGTTGTAAGCTGCTGTAAGGTAAAAATCAAACCATAGTTTTGTTTGTTTTTGTTTTGTTTTATTCTCACCACCAAACATAAAGCTTTCATTTGTACCACCCTTGTAATTATCTATAAAATAACTCATATGAGCACCAACATCACGTGTTGTGGATAGTCCATTAGGATTTTTTATCTCATCAGCGTTACCCTTAAATATTCTCCGTAAATTTGATAAGGTAAGTGTTTTTAGAAGATCTCACTTCATAGATCGAATACTAATTTCTACCTATAAATGAGATGGTTAAAGGAACACCCTATTTTTTTACTAATATTAAATCTCTCCTTTGCTAGTGTTTGTTTTAGACTTATATTTGCTTTCCTATAACATAGCATACTCATCCAAAAATTGTTTGTTTATCCCTCTTCAATAATTCACTCATTTTACTAAGTTCCAGGGAGCTAACCCTCTCTTATATAAGTCTTCTTCCTTTTCAGATATTTTGCCTAGTTCATTTAAACTACGTTTACCTTGTGGATCTAATAATATTTTATCCAAAATGTATACGAACGTATGTTATATGTTATAATCTTATGGGTTTTCCTAGCGCCAGGTAAGATTTATTAACAATGCTTATACTTTTCTTCCGATTCTCCCAGTCCCTAAGTATATATAAAACAGAAGCGTTATTATGAGATATGATATAATTAATTTTAACAATAGATAAGTTAATTTTTGTATCCTTGTTAAAAATAAGTTTAGTACAAAACCTCGGTTTAAGTTAAGAGTTATCATACCCCTTAATAAGATATAGATGATTTTAAGTTAAACCTAAGGTAGAGAATAGTTTAATTAATACAATAAAGTCTTACCTTGTCTTATTACAGCAAGAAAGTTAAGAATTTTAGTGGTAGGGCTAAGTGTTAAGGTAAGTGTCTATTAAGTAACAGGGGAGGGAAGAAACAATAATAATAATAATAATAATAATAATAAGAATATTAGGATTTGAATCCGAATAAGAAATATATTCATAACCATTCAAATAAAACATCGCGTAAAAATCCCCTAACAATAATTAAATCCTTATTTTTGGTAAAGGACAATTCACATCCACCAAAAGAATTATTTTCAAACTTTTCCAAACAACCGCTCTCTCGCGACATATCCAACATATCAGAAAATTAAACCCTTCCGAGGGAAACAATAATTTAGCTTATTGGTCAATGGGAAAAGAAAACGTATTGATTAAGTTTTGAGTCAAGATAGTAATCCAATTCCTAAAATCCATACACCCCTTTAAAACCTTGCAAAATTTTAATAACTTAAGCATTTTAAGTATAAACTGTTAAAAATGAAATGTATCGTATTCTTTCAATCACATTTTTTTATAGAATTATTAATAATTAACAATTCGTTAAGCGTTTTCTTCTTATCATCTTCACGGCACATTAAACCATTGTTAACATTCAAATCTTCAACAAAAGTATACTTATAAGCGTTAGGTGTATTAACCTTGTTACTGAAAAGTATCCGAAATTTAAGATGTAAAGGGGCTGGATATATCCTATATAAAAATAGAATAACACAAGGAACTTGGATAATAGTAGCTTCATTACATAAGTCTGAACGGATAAAAACTTATTTTTAAACCCCTCCACAGATTCGTACTCTGTGTAAAAACCAGTGTATGTATTGTGAATTGAATTATACTAATTCCTCTCTTTTGTATTGGTATCTTTATATATTGATACTATCTAGAGTAAACCTTACACCTTAAAACCTCTAAATAAAATAACATTTCTTATTCGCTACTAGCATCAAGGTTTAAATGTTTTAAACAAAAGTTACCATTTGCATTCTCAACCTCAACCTTTTCAACCTCAATCTGTTTCTGTTTTTTGAAGTAATAAGGAATAAAGATGACTAAACAAAAAGTTATATCACATAGTATAAGTTAATTCACTATTACCCAAAATTTTATCTTAAAAAGCTACAGAAACTAAATGCTTGTTCAAGTAAACCAAGAAAAGTTTTTGCCAAATAACCATCTGGAACAAAACCACACTCATTTACAGCAACCATATACCTAAATAATTATTAACCAATACAAATCAATTGTAAGGGCTCATACTCTCGGTTATAATAATTTAGCTTATAAACACTCCAAGTTTTAAAACGTAAACGTAATACCCATAATTACAATAAAATTATCATTGAATGTAACTATATATTCATCGTTAAACAAATTATCATAATAATAATCTTTCATCTTGTTAACCTTACTAGAAAAACTTTCAATACAGGACGATGAAGCAGGCAAGGCCAGGTCTATACCTTAAGAGGAAAAAACAAAAACAAAAAAGGGTTCAAACAATTTAACTTTAAGAGGAAAAAAACAAAAACAAAAACAAAAAAGGGTTCAAACAATTTAACTCTAAATTTATTAAACTCCTCAAGCGCCTTAGACAAGAGGGCTATCCAGCGCTATTTACCTAATGAACTAACCAAACAAGGATCTTCACAAATATATCCACAAAAAGAAAAAAAACGTAGAAACACACGGTAGAAAGGATCTGACACATAAAAATCAAAAAAGAATACAAGATACCAACGAAATAATATACTACCCAATAAAGGATAGTACCTGATCAATAGAACCAAGAAATAAGCACTGAAAAGTAACTGATACTAACTAAATACAAATATACAAGGTAAGAGAAAAGCGTTCTAATGTATACTCCAAAGTAGAATAATCCGGAATCCACTAGCTCATACAAATAAATAATTAATTTTGCTGCATAAATGACTACCACAGAAAAATACTCATAGAATATAGTGTCCATAAAATATCCAAGAAAAATAAAGCTACCCACCAAAGCGACAAAACTCAAAACTAAATATATAGCAATTTTAAGAATAAGTATTGAAAACAAAGTGACCATATCAATTAATCATACTTTAAATCGCAGAAAACCCTTATTAAAATTTTTTATAAATGAGGCTACTTGCATAATCTTTTTGTTTGTTTGTTTTTTGTATGACTGTTGTATTTCTTTTAGTTCTCTGTTAATACTTATACTTATACTTACATTCACCAGCAAAGAGCGATGAGAGGAAGGCTAAGCAGAAACCAAGAAAAAAGAGAGCTAGATGAGAACCTTAATAATAAGGGAGTGAGATAGACTTAGAGACCGACCGACAGAAAAGTTTGGAGTATTTTTACGTGATAGACTAGCTAGAAATTTTTGGAGGCGGAGAGCCTAACAGGAAAGCGTGAGCATATTGATAAAAAACACAAACAAAAATAAATGGAGTATGCCTAGGCCAAGGACGAACGACAGAAATCTAATCAACCTATCGTACGTACGTAAAATGGACAATGAGAGTGTAACTCGAAATTGAAGAAAGAGTATCTCCTAAAAAACATGTATAAATAC
>Ga0193755_1000111_pt1 | contig 22127 bp, 18 predicted proteins | sample H1a2metaG_FD_144921 | JGI IMG/M metagenome (GOLD analysis project Ga0193755, IMG submission 144921) | Soil microbial communities from a riparian zone of the East river system, Colorado, United States - H1a2 | ecosystem: Environmental > Terrestrial > Soil > Riparian zone | place: USA: East River...
ATAGTGCGGCCCTTGCCGCCGGGCGGCGGCACGCGCCAGATCGCGCGCGGCAGCCGCTCGACCAGATACTGATTGATGCGCGCGCTGGCGGCGTACGCCGTCAACAATGCGGCGGTGGGGTCCACGGCACGGCGGCGCGCGGCCATGGCTCGAATCTACGAGCGATCGGCCTAGCGCAGCGAGGGTGGGGCATTTGAGACACTGACGGTCCTGCGAGCAGGAGCGTCAGCGACTGCGAAACAGGCCCGGCAGGAATCGAACCTGCAACCCCCGGTTTTGGAGACCGGTGCTCTACCAATTGAGCTACGGACCTCTGAATACTAGACGCACAGACGCAGCAGACGCACAGGAGAAAACCGTTCAGAGTGAACGGAGGGTGCATTCACTATCCTCTATTCACCCCTGTGCGTCTGTGCGTCTCGACCTGTTCCCTGTCACCTAGCCTTACAGGGTGGCTGACGGGAATTGAACCCGCAACCTCTGGAGCCACAGTCCAGCGCTCTAACCGATTGAGCTACAGCCACCGCGCCGGGGAGAATCTAACGAATCACCCTGTCGGCCAGAAGCGCTGAGCCAGCTCGGCGGTGCGAGGATCGGCCGGCACGGGCGCTCCGTCGAGCGACGCGATCGCCACAATGCCCCGCACCGCGTTCGTAAGAAACAAGCTCTTTCCCGCCAGCGCTGGTTTCCGGTATCGGCCCTGCTCGGCGCGCTTCACGACCTCGAGCACCCGCGCCCGCCCGATCCCGGGCAGGATCCCGAGGTCGAGCGCCGGCGTGCGCAGCGTGACGCCTTCCCACCAGAACACGGTCCACGCCGTACCCTCCGCGACCCACCCCTCGGGGGTGAGGAGCAGCGCGTCGTCTGCCTCCGCCACCTGGGCTTCCTGGCCCGCATCGGTGAAGCAATCGCGCTCGGTGGTCTTGTGAGGATACGGTTGGTGCGGCTCGGACGCCGTGATGACCGCCGGCGGCCCGAGCTGTGGCAGCTCACGCACCGTCACGCTCGCCCGGCCATCGCGCACTTCGACGCGCAGCACCGCGTCGCCGGTGCCGGCGAACGGTCTCACCAACGCGGCCACATCCTGGGACGGCTTGGGAAGCCCGAGCTCGCCGAGCGAGCGCCCGAGACGAGCCAGATGCCGCTCGAGGAACGGAATGCGCCCATCGCGCACCCGCATGGTTTCGATGAGCCCGTAGCCGGTCTTGTCCACGCCCCGCCCTTCTCCCTTCCCCGGCCTTCTTACGGGTCGTCTCCCGCGCTTACCGGCAGCTCGACCCTTTCCGCCCATTCCGTAAAGGAGCCGTCGTAGACACGCACGCGCGAGTACCCGAGCAGGTTGTGCAGCGCGAAATACACATGGCTCGACTCGAGTCCGCCGTTACAGTAAACGATGATCGTCTTGTCGGGGGTGATCCCTTGCGCCGCGTAGCCGGCCCGCAGCTCGTCTCGCGTCTTCCACACCGTGGCGAAGTCCACCTTGGTGAGATCCCCTTGCCAGAAATGATTGACCGCCCTGGGGATGTGCCCGCGCCGGAGCTGGGCGCCCGCGCGGCCCGCGTACTGGTCCGGATTGCGCGCATCGACAATGACGACGCCCCGCGCAGTCAAGGCTGCGTTCACGTCCTCGAGCGTCGCCCGGTCCGGCGTGAACGCGGCGGGCGCGAGCGCCGTCGGCTCGATCAGGGGATAGCGGCGTGTGACGGTGCGGTTCTCGAGGCTCCACTTCCCGAACCCGCCGTCGAGCACATACACCGACGGCTGGCCCAGTCCCTCGAGGATCCACGCGAGATAGGTCGCGTCGATGTCGCGCGTCTCGCCGGCGCTATAGATCACGACCGGTCGGCCCGGTCCGAGACCGAGCCGCGAGAACAGCGCCGTGTAGGATACGAGGCCCAGCAGCTTGTTCGGCACGCCGCGCTCGGCCGCCCGCAGCTCCTCGACGTGCAGGTACACGGCTCTGGGGATATGCGACTCGAGATACCGCGTGTAGTCGTCTCTCACGTCGATTACCCTGACGTTCGAATCCCGCTGCGCCAGGAGCTCACCCAGCTCGGCCGTAGACACCAGGCGCGGCGCCTGTGCGAGCACCGCCAGACACACGAGTAGCATCGTCAGGGCTCCAATCCCATGATTTCCTTCTCGACCTCGAGATATACCCGATTCGCGTTGCGACGCTCGCGCGACCGGAGTGACACCGGACGCCCTTCGTCGGCCGGCGGGAGTGAGTCGAGCGCGCGGTTGAGGGAGCGGTGCCGCTCGATGGCGCCGCGCATCGCGGCGCGGAGCCGCACCATGTAGTCGCGGGTCCGGCCGATCAGCGCCTGGGGCTCAGGCGGAATGGCTCCATGGCCCGGCACCGCGATCCGCGGCGCGAGCGCCGCGAGCGTATCGAGGGCGGCGAGGAGCCCTTTCCCGCTGCCGTCCACCACCATCGTCACCCCGTCTTCGATGAGCAGGTCGCCCGCGAACAGGACGCGCTCGTCGGGCAGCCATACGATCAAGTCTCCCGCGGTGTGCGCCGCCCCTCGCCAGGCATGTGCGATCACGATCGTCTTCGCTCCGAGTCGCAGCGTATCGGCCGTGACCACCGCGCGGTCGGGCACATCGGCGTAGGCGAAGCCCGCCATCTGCTGCTTCCCGACCACGAGCGTCCACGCCGACTCGGCTGCCTCGCGGCTCTGCTCGTCCACGCCGGTCGAGACGTCGGGATGCGCGATCACCCGGGCGCCCGCCCGGCGCAGCACCACCGCGCCGAAATGATGATCGGGATGATGGTGCGTCAGGACCAGCCACCGGATCGGCTGGCGCGTGACCGAGCAGATGGCGCGCACCAACTGTTCCCCCTGCGCGGGGCTCGCGAGCGCATCGATCACCACGACGCCATCGCCGGTCACGATGAAGCCGGCGTTGGGCCTACCCTCTGAACCCCTCCCCGTGTCGCCCATGACGGCATAGACGTCCGAAGCCAGCGCCCTGACGGGAAGCCGGTCCGGGAGGAGAGTCCCGGTTCCGGAGGGGTGATGGGCACAGCCTGACGTCACGAGAAGCGTCACGAACAGACGTTGCAGAAAGACGTCCCGAAGAACCGTGCTCGACGTCTTCACGTGACGCCTCTTCGTGACGTTTCTACGTGACGAATTTGATGTCTGCGGTCTGAGTGAACACCCCGCCCCTGTTGTCCTTCCATATGAACTTCAGCTCAGCCTCCCGGTCCGCCCGCAAGGAGAACTCGACGAACGGGTCGCGACTGATGCCGGAGCTCCACACGAAGTGCGCCGCCTCTTGCTCGCCGTACGTCACACTCACGTCGTTGATGAAATAGGCGGGGATCGGGTTGCCCGCCGCGTCGCGGAACAGCCCCGTAGCCATCGGGTGCTCCACCAGCGCCCGCACGTCGATCACATCGCCCCGGCGAATGCCAGTGGGGACGAGGATCCGGGCCGCGCCCAAGTCGAGCGCCATCTCAGCCGCACCCGTTGACGGTGACACGCACGTCGGCCGCTGCACCCCACAGCGCGCCGTCCGACGTTTCGATGACCGCCCGGACGGGCGACGTCATCCGCATCTTGATCCGCGTGCTGACGAACGCCTGGCCGATCTGAGGCGTGAGCCGGAACTCGGCGAGGTGGATATCGGGGTTATTGTCCACCAACAGATGCACCGCCTTCACGTAGCGGTCGGTGGCCATCGGCAGGTCGGACTCGATCATCACGGGCACGACGCGCCCGTCGGCCGCCACCGTGGGCACATCGAGCTGGACGTGGCCGTCCTGAACCTGCCGGTCGCCAAACAGCTGCTTCAGGACCTGCTGCACCTTCCACGGGACGTCGTCGACCGGCCGCGGCCGTCCCAGCGCGGCCAGGCGACGCACGGCGAGCGCGAGGAACGCAAGACCGGACGCGTGGAGGAACGAGCGACGCGAGAAACCCGACATACGCACAACAATAGGAAGCCCCCCGAGGGCGGGCAAGTTTGCCTATTGGGACCCTGTTTCACATTTTGCTAGCCATGCGCTACGCCTCTGTGCTACGCCTTTGCTCGACGTCGTTCGGTGCAACGCTTCTCGCCGTCGGCTGCTCCCACGGCCCGCCGGAGGGCTTCGCACCCGACCCCGGTCTCGTGGCGCAGATCCGGGACATTCGCATCGTGACCACGTACGCGCAGGCCTGCCCCGGCGCCGTGATCCCGACGTCCTACGAAGCGGTGCTCACGGACGGCTCCCGGGTGCCGTTCGCTCGCTCCTATGACAAGAAGCACCCGCCGCGGCTGCACGTGATCTTTCTCGATCGCACGAGCCCGGAGGCAGTCACCCAGCAGGACGGCGATTGGGTGACGAACGCGGACCCACTCCTCACGGCGACGACGGGCTTCCGGCTGACCGCCACGCTCCAGGCGAAGCCCAGCGTCGCGAACACGGTCGTCATTCCCCCCGACTACCGCTGCATGCCCCACACCTTCACGTTCTCCGGCGAGCCGGGAGGTCCGGGCGAGACGGGGGACAACGGCCCGGACGCGACGGTGCGGCTCGCGGTGTTGCGCTCGCCGTTCTACGACAAGCTGTTCGTGGCAGGCATCCAGGTCGGGGTCGCACCGCCGTTCTACGTGCTCCAGGACGCCGGCGCCATTCCGCCCGCCGACTGGCTGGTGCTCGAGTCGCGCGGTGGCCGGGGGGGGAACGGCGCTGCTGGCACGAAGGGGACCGATGGCTCCGCCGGAGCCGCGGGCTGCCCGGCGCAGCCGGGCGCTCCGGGAGGGAACGGCGGCAATGGCGGACCGGGTGGATCGGGGGGACGCGGCGGGCGGATCAACGTGATCGTGCCGATCGACAACCCGTTCCTCGCCGGCATTGTGGCGCCCCGGAGCCCTGGGGGGACCGGTGGTCCGGGCGGGCCCGGCGGCGCCGGTGGCAAGGGCGGCAAGGGAGGCCAGGGGGCCACGGACGCAAGCAACCGGCGCTGCCCCGATGCGGTGGACGGGGCGCCCGGGCAGGCTGGGAGTGCCGGCCCAACGGGCAGCCAAGGAGCGCCCGGACCGCGGTCCATCGTGGTCACCGCGCCGACCAGGGAGATCTTCGGGCTGCAAGCGTCGCCCGAGCTGGGCTCGCTGCTCGAGCGACTACAGCGCCGGCCCTAGCGCACCACGAGGTGTGAGTACTGCAGGAAGTTCTCGACGACGAGCTCGAATTCGTCGCCCGCCGAGATCGCGGGCAGGGACGTGGCCCAGTGCCCCCTTCCGGCAACCGGGTCCGCCACGAGCGTCACAGTCCCCGCCCCGCTCAGAAAGTCCGCCGGGATCGTGAAGTCCACGGTACTGTTGGTGGTCACTATGCCGAGGCGCAACGACATGGTGCCCCGCACGACGTAGATTCTGACGTCCGACCAGTTACTGTTGGTGACGCGCAGCGCGACGGGGAGTCGCGGCTCTGGGGCCGGAGCGGGGGCCGCCGCAGTAGCGTCGGTCTTGTGGCGGGCGCATCCGGTGCTCGCGAGCGGATGGACGGCACACCAGGCGATCGCTAGGAGCCGCACGAAACGGATCGGGGACTGCATCATCGGGTCGCTCGCGTCGCTTCCCAGCCCGTAACATACTCCACCGCACTGGATCCAGCGAAGGGATCGTCATGTCCGGGTCGTACGACATCATCATCGTCGGGGCCGGCCACAACGGCCTCGTCACCGCCGCTTATCTCGCCCGCGCCGGGAGGCGGGTGCTGGTGCTCGAGCGCCGCCACCTGGTGGGAGGCGCCTGCGTGACGGAAGAGCTCTGGCCGGGGTTCAAGGTGTCCACCGCCGCCTACGTGAACAGCCTGCTGCGGCCGGAGATCATCCGCGATCTGGAGCTCCCCCGCCACGGATTCGAGCTCCTGCCGCGCAGTCCCTCGTCGTTCACACCGTTCCCCGACGGACGGTTCCTGCTGATGGGGCCCGACAAAGAGCTGACGCGGCAGCAAGTCGCCAAGTTCTCCGAGCGGGATGCCGAGGCACTGCCGCGCTACGAAGCGATGCTCGAGCGGGTGGCGGATTTCATCGAGCCCACCTTGCTCCAGACACCGCCCAATCCCTGGTCATTCCGGCCGAAGAACCTGGCGCAGCTGGCGGGGCTCGGGTGGCGCTTTCTGAAGCTGGGGCGGGACGGCCCGGCGGCGCTCGAGATCCTGACGGGCGCCGCGCGGCCCATCCTCGATCGCTGGTTCGAGTCGGAGCAGCTGAAGATCGCGCTCGCGACCGACGCGATCATTGGCGCGATGGCGTCGCCAACGGTGCCGGGCACCGCGTACGTGTTGTTCCACCATGTGATGGGCGAGTGCAACGGGGTGCGGGGCATGTGGGGCTACGTGCGAGGCGGGATGGGGGGGATCTCGCAGGCGCTCGCGTCCGTGGCGCGGGCGCGCGGGGCGGAGATCCGCGTGAACAGTCCGGTGGCGAAGATCGTCACCCGCCGGGGCCGGGTGAAGGGGGTGGCACTGGAGGACGGGACCGAGTTCCAGGCCAAAAAGGTCGTCTCGAACGCCGACGCGCACGTCACGTTCCTGCAGCTGCTCGAGCAGCAGGAGCTGGAGCCCGAGTTCGTCGCCGCCGTGAAAAATATCGACTACACGAGCGCCTCGCTCAAGATCAACGTCGCACTGTCGGAGCTTCCGGATTTCAGCGCCGTGCGCGGCAGCGGCCTGCCGCCGAACGGACACCTGCGCGGCACGATCCACCTGGCGCCGACGCTCGATTACATCGAGCGGGCGTACGACGACGCCAAGTACGGACGCCCGTCGGCGGATCCGATTCTCGAGTGCACCATTCCGTCCGTGGTGGACACGACCGTCGCGCCCCCCGGCAAGCACGTCATGTCGTTTTTCGTGCAATACGCGCCGTACCATCTGCGCAACGCCACGTGGGACCAGGTGAAGGATCAGTTCGCCGATCGCTGCTTCGACATCCTCAACGAGTACGCACCAAACTTCAAGCGCTCCGTGATCGACCGGCAGGTGCTCTCGCCGCTCGATCTGGAGCGCCGCTTCGGCCTCACGGGTGGGAACATCTTCCAGGGCGCCATGACCCTGTCACAGCTCTTCTTCCTGCGCCCGCTGCCCGGGTACGCCGACTACCGCACCCCGATCAAGGGGTTGTACCTCTGCGGTGCGGCGACGCACCCGGGCGGCGGCGTCATGGGCGCCTGCGGCTACAACGCCGCGCGGGAGATCCTGCGGGACGGCTAGGCCTTCTTGGCCGTCGGCGGCAACAATCCGTTCAGCCGCAGGTAGATCGCCATCTGACTGTAGTGATCGGCCCAGTCGGCCACGGTGATCAGCGCCGCCAGCCCGCGCGTGGCATTGTGGCCGCCGAAGAACGGCGTGCTGTCGGCCAGCTGCGCGTCCTTGAGCGTCCCGAGCGCGGTCGCGCAGTATTGGAACGAATCCTTCAGACCGGCGAGGAGTTTGTCCTTCGGGTCGGACCCCGAGAACTTCGGGCGCTCCGGCAGTTTCTGACCGGTCGCCGCGCTGCACAGGTAGTCGTTCCCATCGCCGATCAGGTGAGCGATCACGTCGCCGAAGCTCATCTGGGCGGGCGTCGGCTTGAACCCGTACTTGTCGGCCGGCATCTCCTCGGCGGCCGCGATGATGTTCTTCGCCTGGCGCTGTTGCACGAATCGGAACCCGTCCGAGACCGGGTTCTGGGCGTGTAGGACCCCGGCCAGGGGCAGGGCGCAGACGGCGAGCAGGATGGTACCGAACGTCGCTTTCATGCCGAATCTCCTATAGAAGGGCGTGGTGGCGGCCGCCGAATTCTGCACCGGGAAGGGGCGCCCGTCCAGGCTACATTACGGGATGCGCCCCCACCTCCTCACCGTCATCCTGCTCGGTCTCGCCGTTGCCCCCCCCACCTCCCTCGCCGCACAGTCGAACGCGGAACGGGTGGTGAACGACGCCTACACGCGATCCCACGATTACGACCTGGTACACCAGCGCATCGAGGTCCGAAACTTCGATTGGGACTCGACCTCGCTCGACGGTCGTGTGACGACCACCCTGGTGGCGCTGCGGCCGGGACTGGACTCCGTGATCCTCGACGCGGGCAAACAGGTCGTCGTGTCGCGCGTCGTCGACGCCCGCGGCACCACCCTCCGCAGCGCCGCCCACGGGGACACGCTGGTGGTGTACCCCGCGCGCCCGCTCGCCTTCCACGACACGCTGCGCTTTTCGATCGACTACCACGCGCGCATCGACAACGGCCGCGGGCTGACGTTCATCGAGGCCGAGGGCCGGGAGCACCGGCCGCAACAGATCTGGAGCCAGGGCGAGGACGATAACAACCACTTCTGGTTCCCGACCTACGATTTCCCGAACGACAAGATGACCTGGGAGCTCGCCGCCACCGTGCCGTGGCAGTACACGGTGGTCTCGAACGGCCGGTTGGTGGCCGACCGGAGGAACCCAGACGGGACGCACACCGTCACGTGGCGCCAGGACCCACGCAGCGCGACCTATCTCGTGTCCATCATCGTCGCACCGCTCGTCCGGCTCGCCGACACGTGGCGCGGCATTCCGGTGGAATATTACGTGTACCGCGCCGACTCGAGTCGCGCCCGCCGGCTGTTCGGCGTCACACCGGACATGATCGAGGCGTACTCCCGCCTGACCGGCGTCCGCTACCCCTGGGCCAAGTACGCTCAGACCACGGTCGCGGATTTCTTCGGCGGGATGGAGAACGTGAGCGCCACCACGCTCATCGACTGGCTGCCCGACGAGCGCGCCTATCTCGACCGACCCTGGTATCAGTGGATCCTGATCCCCCACGAGCTGGCCCACCAATGGTTCGGCGACTACGTGACCCTCGAGAATTGGGCCAACATGTGGCTCAACGAAGGCTTCGCCGAGTTCCTCCCGGGGCAGTACTGGCGCGTGAAGCTCGGGCCCCGCGCCGAGGACGACTACTACCTGGACGAATACCGCCAGTATCTCGAGATCGACCGGCGGCGCAGCATGCCGCTCGCGGCGCTCGGCTCGAACAACGTGTATCCCAAAGGCGCACTGGTGCTGCGCATGCTCGAGCGCTACCTCGGTCCCGAGCGGTTCTGGGCGTCGCTGCGTCTGTACCTCACGCGGCACGCGCTGGGCAACGCGACCTCCGACGATCTGCGCCAGACCGTGCTCGACGCCTCGGGTGAGAATCTCGACTGGTTCTGGAGCCAGTGGGTCTACGACGCAGGGCACCCCCGGTTCGTGGTGACGGCGGCCTACGACTCGACGGCTCGAACGCTGACCCTCGCGGTGAAGCAGACCCAAACGGACTCGAGCAAGGCGGACAGCACCGGCTTGGCGTTCGAGACCCCGAAGGTGTTCCGCATGCCGGTGACGATCCGTGTGGGGACCGCGACTGGGGATGTCGTGCGACGTGCCGAGCTCGCAGCCCGGGAGCAGACGATCGAGATCCCGGCGCTCGCCGGCGCACCGACGATGGTGGTGTTCGACGACGGCAACACGATTCTCAAGGAGCTCACGTTCGACCAGCCGACCCCGTGGCTCGCCACGCAGCTAAAGCGGGATCCGGATCTCTGGAATCGCGAGTGGGCGATCGAGCAGCTGGCGCAGCGGCCGGGGGACGCCGCGGCCAGGGCGGCGCTCGCCGAGGCGGCGACCGGGGCCGACTATTTCCGCACGCGCGCGGGGGCGGTCGAGGCGCTGGCCGGGCTGCCCGCGACGAGCACCGCGGCGCCGCTCGCTGCCGCCCTGCGTGATACCTCGGCGCAGGTGCGGCGCGCGGCCATCGCGGCGCTGGGCCAGCTCGGCGGTCCGCGCGCCGCCGAGCTCGCGCGCGCGACGTTCCGCACCGACCCGAGCTACGAGGTGCGGGCTGCGGCGCTCACCGCGCTCGTCCGCGCCGACTCCACCGCGCGCGACAGCGCCATCGCCTGGGGGCTCGCCACCCCCTCGTATCAGGACGTGATCCAGGAAGCTGCTTACCGGATCATCGCGCAGACGGGAGATACCGGCGCCATCCCGCACATCGAAGCGCTGCTCGGCACGGACCACTTCGCCGCGCACGTCCTCGCGGCGCTCGCGAGCCGCGGCAGCGCCCGGGCCCTCGACGTGCTGGCCGCGCACCTGAACGACGACCGTCGGGTGGTACGACGTTGGGTGGTCGAAGCATTCCAGTTCACGCTGCCCCGCCAGCTCGGCATCCCGCGGCTACAAGCAGTTGCGGGCACGCTCAAGTACGCGGACACCCGCAAGGACGTAGAAACGGTGTTGCAGCACCTCCAGAAGCCCGGCACGGACAGCGAGTAGGAGCGTTAGGGAGTCGCCGCGACCCGGGCGGCAAGCCTGCGCTGCCACCAGTAGAGGGGTAACCCGGCGAGCACGAGCAGCGTGCTCATCGCCACGTCCCCCGGCTGCTCCCGGGCCGTGTTATACAGCAGCCAGACCGCGAAGAGAATGAAGACGATGGGCGTGACGGGGTAGCCCCACGCCTTGTAGGGGCGCACCATGTCGGGTTCTTTACGCCGCAGCACAATGACCGCACCACACGACATGCCGTAGAACACGAACTCGGCCAGGACCACGTACGTGAAGAGGTGATTGTACGTGTTCTTCCACGACGGATCGGTCGAAATCAGGGTCAAGGCGATCGCGACGACCGCCTGTACGGCGAGCGACGGAATCGGCGTCAAGAAGCGCGGGTGCACGGTCGCCAGCCAGCGGGGCAGCAGGCCGTCGCGCGCCATCGCGTACGGTACGCGCGCCGCCGTCAACACGATCCCGTTGTTGGAGCCGAGTGTGGCGGTCATGATCGCCACAGCCACGAGCCCCGCTCCCGCGGCACCGAGCGTGACCTTCGCCGCATCGGACGCCACCAGGGACGACGCGCCCATCTTCGCTGGCGAGAGTACGTAGGCGAACGACGCTGTTACCAAGCAATAGAGCGCGATGGCGATGAACGTCGACAGGATGATGGACCGCGGCATGTTTCGCTCCGGGTCCTTCACCTCGCTCCCGACGTAGGTGATCTCGATCCATCCGTCGTAGGCCCACAGCACCGCCACGAGCGCGACGCCGAACGACGCGATCTGCTTGCCGAGCGGAAGATCGGACCAGAGCGGCGCCAGGTTCGCGACGCTGCCACCGGGCAGCACGAATCCGACGACGATCAACACGATCACGAGCCCGATCTTGGTCAGCGTGAGCACGTTCTGCGTGATCGCTCCGAGCCTGACGCCGAGCGAGTTGAGTACGGTGAGCCCCACGATCGACCCGACCGCGACGGCCCTGGTACCGCCGTCACCGAGCGGAAAGAAGAAACTGACGTACGTCGCGAATCCCAGCGCGATCGCGGCGATCGAGGCGGGGTTGATCACGACGCCGCTCGACCAGCCGTACAGGTACCCCCACAGCGGCCCGTAGGCCCGGCTCAGATACACGTAGATGCCGCCCGCGTTGGGCATCGCTGCGCCCAACTCGGCTGCCGAGAGAGCGCCCAGCAGTGACACCGCGCCGCCCACCACCCACACGAGGATCGTGGGCAGCGATGCGCCCAGATTGAGAGCGATCACGCTCGGCACGATGAAGATGGCGGACGCGATGATCGTCCCGACGTTGATCATCGTCGAGTCGAGCAGGCCGAGCTGGCGCTTGAGATCCGCCATCAGCGCTTGAGCCAGGTCCGGTAGGCGTGCTTCAAGAGTTTCTGAAAGTGATAGACGCCTTCTTCGAATCGCACGGAAAAGCGGCCCTTGTCATACGCCCGCGAGCCCAGCCCCTGCTGCACCCGCTCGCAGATCTCCGCATCCTCGTGCTGTACCTTGTCCGAGAACGCGATGTCCGCTTCGATCCGCCCGCGCGCCGCGGCCGACTCGACGTCGTCGTAGTAGTAGCGGAAGATCACCTTGCAGCGATCGGGCGCGACCGGGATGACCAGGTTGGACTGCAGCCGGCCCGGCACGACGTTGAGCATCAGGTTCGGGAAGACCTGGTAGTAAAGCGCTTCGCCCCCGCCCGCCGTGTACACGTTGCTGCCATCCTTGAGCGGGCCCACCTGGACCGAGTACCAGTCGTGCACCTCGGTGACGTATCCCTCATAGTCGTACAACGAGTACAGCTCGGGATGCACGTAGGGCACATGATAGCCCTCGAGGTAGTTGTCGACGTACACCTTCCAGTTCGCCCGCACGTCGTAGTCGACCCGGCGGGCGAACGCGAGCTTGCCGATTCGGGTCGGCGCGACGCGTTCCCTGATGTCCTGGAGGTACATCTCGAGCGGCCTGGGACGCTCGGCCAGGTTCACGAACACCAGCCCCTCCCATTCCGCGAGGTGGACGGGTGTGAGGCCGTAGTCGCGTTTATCGAACAGCTCCACGCGATTGAAATGCGGCACGCCCCGCAGCACTCCGTCGAGCCGATACGTCCAGCCGTGGTACTTGCAGATCAGCATGTCCGCGTTGCCGTCCTTCATGGCGAGCGGCCCACCGCGGTGCCGGCACACGTTGAAGAACGCGCGCAACGCGCCGTCCTTCCCCCGCACCACGATGATCGGCTCGCCCGCGACTTCGGCGATCACATGGTCACCGGGCTGGGCGAGCTGATGGCTGTCGGCCACGTGCTGCCAGGTGGTCGCGAAGATCGCGTCGCGGTCGAGCGCGTGGAACCGGGGGTCCGTATACCAGGCCGACGGGATGGTCTCCGCGCGAGCGAGCGGGCGGACCCGCAGATCGGCGGCCTTGAGCGGAGGGAACGAGCCGTTGTGAGGGCTCACGCGGCGCTCACCGAGTGAGCCGGTTGTACCGCTTGAGCACGTCGCGCAGGCGATCGTGCGGCAGGGCGAACACCGTGAGGTCGTCGGCGCCGGTCATCGTCTGGGCGGCGAGCATGGCGTTGACGATCGCCTCTTCGGTGGCCTGCACGGTCGCCTCGAAGAGGGGGGTGATCCGGTCATTCGCGACCATGGAGACCTGGGCCAGCCCGGAATCGCGCGACGCATGCGGATTCGCCGTGGAGAACGCGATGAAGATGTCGCCCGACGAGTTGGAGGCGACCCCACCCAACCTGCCCACGCCGAGCGCCGCGCGCCGGGCGACGCGCTTCAGCTGGTGGGGCAAGAGCGGCGCGTCGGTGGCGACCACGATGATGATCGAGCCCACGTCAGGCGGGATGGCCGCCCCCCCCGCCCCCCCTCCCGAGCGCGCGCCGCTGCACGGGGCGCGGCACGGCACGAGGTCCGAAATCTCCTGACCGACCGGCGCGCCGGCAATGCGCAGGGCGCGCCGTCTCCCGTAGTTACACTGCACCAACACGCCCACGGTGTACCCGCCATCCTGCGGGTCGAGCCGCCGCGAGGCCGTGCCGATCCCTCCCTTGAACTGGTTGCAGACCATTCCCGTGCCGCCTCCGACGCTGCCCTCGACGACGGGACCGCCACGGGCACTGTCCATCGCAGCCCAGGCATCCTGTTTCGTGACGTGAAAGCCGTTGATGTCGTTGAGCCCGCCGTCCCACGTCTCCGCCACCACCGGCAACGACCATTCGTCGTTCTGCATGCGTCCGCGGCGCACGACCCATTCGATCACCGCGTCGCGCACCACCCCGACCGAGTGCGTGTTGGTGATCATCACGGGGCCCCACAAGAACCCCGATTCCTCCACCCAGGTCGTCCCCGTCATCTCACCGTTGCCGTTCATCGTGAACCAGCCGGCGAACACGGGGTCGTCCGAGTCCTTGCCGCGGGGGAAGACCGCGGTGACGCCCGTGCGGACCGGACCCTTCCCCACGACCAGCTTGCCGCTCCCCGCCACGAGCGTGCGGTGGCCGACTTCGACGCCGGCCACATCGGTGATGGCGTTGAGTGGTCCGGTCGTGCCTTCGAAGGGGATGCCCAGGTCCCGGCCCCGCTCAGGGGCGGGGGGGGGGCGCTGCGCGGGGGACGCAGCGGCGGCGAGAATAAGGAAGGCGAGCGACAGGTGCGTGCGTTTCATGGCGCGGTAGCATACCGGCGAGCCGAAACCGTCGCAAGCGCCGAACCGTCGATAGATTCCTGACCCTATGACCGGGACCGCCTTCTCCTCTGTTTCCTCCCGAAGCTCCTACTGGCAGGTGAGTCGCGCCCCGCGCTACAGCCTGTTGTTCGCGCTCCCGCTGCTCGTGTTCTACCAGGTGCTCGCGGTGCTGCTGGCGCACGGCGAGCGCTCCGTCCGCAACGGCGCGGACGTAATCTTGCAATCCCTGTTCACCGCCATGGCGGGCGCGTGGGGCCCGCCGCTCTTCATGGTCTGTCTGATCGGTGCGGGATTGTGGCTCGTGATGCGCGACATGCGCGCCCACGGGTCGCGGCTCCGGGGCGGCGTGTTCGCGGCGATGCTGGGCGAGTCGATCGCGCTCGCGCTGATCTTCGGCTTCGTGGTGGGGAGCGTGACTTCCGGCGTGCTCGGCATGCTGCAGACGCTCGCGCTCCCCGGAGGGCGGGGACACGAGATGGACTGGTGGACGCGGCTGATGGTCTCCCTGGGGGCAGGGATCTACGAGGAGCTGCTGTTCCGCGTGCTGCTCGTAGGCGCGCTCGCCGCCGCCGCTCGGGCCCTGCTCGCCTGGCGCCCCCTCACCGCCGGCATCGCGGCCACCGTCGCCGGCGCCGCGATCTTCTCGGCGTTTCACTACATCGGCCCCTACGGCGACCGCTGGGAGCTCTATTCGTTCGCGTTCCGGATGGTCGCGGGGCTGTTCTTTTCGGGGCTGTATCTCGCGCGCGGATTCGGGATCACAGCGTGGACCCACGCATTGTATGACGTTTTGCTTCTCCTGATACAGTAGAAGGGGACGACACGACAGGAACTGCAACTACTAGACGCAGCAGACGCGGAAGAGCTAGACGCACAGACGCAGCAGACGCACAGCGGTGAACAGATCGTAGAAGTTAGGTAGGCCTTCCTTACTCCTGAATGCTGTTCTCCCCTGTGCGTCTGTTGCGTCTAGCCTTTGCCCCTCCTGTCCGTCTCTCTTGCTATTTCCCGGAGTTTGAATCTCTGGATTTTTCCTGTGGCGGTCTTCGGCAGCTCATCCACAAACACGATCCCCCGCGGGTACTTGTAGGGCGCGAGGCGCTGCTTCACGAACGCCTTGAGCTCGGCCTCGAGCGCCGGGCTCGCCAGGTGGCCCCGCGCGAGCACCACGAACGCGAGCGGCTTCACGAGCTCGTCCTTGTCCTCCGCACCCACGACGCCCGCTTCCACGACGGCCGGATGCTCGGCGAGCGCGCTCTCGACTTCCGCCGGCGATACCCACATGCCGCCCGCCTTGATCATGTCGTCGGTCCGACCGGCGTACCAGAAGTATCCGTCGGCGTCACGGGTGTACTTGTCGCCGGTCCGCACCCACTCGCCTTCGATCGTCTGCTTGGTGCGCTCGTGCTGGTTCCAGTAGCACGAGCACGCACTGTCGCCCTTGACCATCAAATGGCCCACCTCGCCGATCGCCACCTCGCGGCCGACGTCGTCCACGAGCGTCGCCTCGTAGCCGGGCACGACGGTCCCGCTCGAGCCGGGACGCACCTTGCCGCGGCGGTTCGCGATGAAGGTGTGGCACATCTCGGTCGAGCCGATGCCGTCGAGGATCTCGAGCCCGAACTTCTCGAGCCAGCGCTCGTAGATCGCCCTGGGCAGCGGCTCGCCCGCCGAGCTGCAGACCCGGACCGACCGCAGGTCGTACAGCCGCTCGGCGTCCGGCACCTGCAGCATCGCCGCGTACGCCGTGGGAACCGCGTAGAACAGCGTGGGGCGCTCCCGCGTGATGACCTCGAACACCTTCGCCGGCTCGGGTCGGCCCGGATACAGCACCGTCGAGGCGCCGACGTGGAACGGGAAGTACAGCGCGTTGCCCAGCCCGTAAGCGAAGAACAGCTTGGCGACCGAGAAGGTGCGGTCCTCCGGCCCGATCTCGAGCACGTGCCGGCCGAACGCTTCGCAGCACACGAGCATGTCGTGGTGCAGGTGGACGGCCGCTTTGGGCGTTCCCGTGGTGCCCGACGTGTATTGCCAAAAGGCCACGTCATCCTTGGTCGTGACGGCGGGCGCGAGCTCGGGGCGCTCCGCCCCGACCAGCTCGGCATACGCGAGCTGGGTGGGCGCGGCCTGGCCCACGACGACTACGTGCGTGAGATCTCTCAGCCGGGGGCGCAGCTCCTCCACGACCGCCGCGAGTGGCTCGCTCACAATCACGACCGCAGCCCGGCTGTCGCTCAGGATGTATTCATAGTCACGCGGGTTGAGCACGGTATTGGTCGGAACGGGCACGGCGCCGATCTTGAGCGCGCCCCAGAAGCTGCACACGAACTCCGGGCCGTCGTGCAGCAGCAGGACCACCCGCTGCTCCATCGTAACGCCGAGCCGCCGCAGCATGTTGCCCAACCGGTTTGCCCCGGCGTACACGTCGCCGTAGGTGAGCCGGCGGCCTTCGTGGATGATCGCCAGCCGGCCATCCCGGCCTTCCTCTATATGGCGGTCGACGAACCAGTGGGCGGCGTTCAGGTCGCGCGGGATCACGGCGCCGACATTACCCCGCGTCCCCCGGGAGTCAAGCTCGCGGAGCGCGCCGGACGGCCGTATGTTGGCAGCGGAGCGTTACCGTGACCCTCCTTCCTCTTGTCTGCCTGATCGCGGGCTGGTGCCGCACCGGCCCGACCGACTCGCTGGCCGTCCTCAAGTCGGCTCGCCGGGCCCGGGACGCGTTCGAGGTCACGCGCCGGGCCAGACTCCCCGAGCGCCCGTCCGGCTCTAACGGCGGGCGCTACGAAATCATCGGGCGCATCCGCTACTGGTCTGATGGCGCTGCCGACGAGGACAGCGCCCCGCCGGAACCCCGGTCTATTCGCCAGGCTCGTGCCAAACTCCTCGCGACACTCGACGAGGCCGGCGCCGCCCTCCCCGGAGACGAGTGGATCGCCGGCCAGCGGGTGCGCTATCTGCTGGAGGACGACCAACCACGGCTGGCAGCTGAAGTCGTGGTTCAATGTCGCGCGGTTGTGTGGTGGTGCGAGGCGCTGGGCGGTCTGGTGCGGCACGTCGAGCGCGATTTTGTGGGAGCCGACAGCCTGTTCGCGGCCGCCCTCGCCGACATGCCGGAAGACGAGCGGTGCCGCTGGAACGACATCTCCTCCCTGCTCGAGGGCGAGCTCGCCGGCCGGTATCGCAACCTGGACTGCGTTGGGCGCGCGGCGCTCGAGGCCCGGTGGTGGTGGCTCGCGCAGCCGCTCTACTCGCTCACCGGCAACGACCGCCGCACGGAACACTTCGCGCGCCAGACGATGGTCCGCATCGAGCAGGGTCGCCGCACGACCTACGGCCTCTATTGGGAAGATGATCTCCGCAACGTGATGCTGCGCTATGGATGGCCGATGTTCTGGACGCGGGAACCGCCGAGGTCGCCGCTGGTTCAATCCGATCCCTACGTCACGGGACACTTGGCTTCGCCTACTTTCCATTTCGCGGCCGGGGCACGCGCGTTGGACGATCCGGGGAACGCGAAGCCCGAAGACTGGAGCTTCGACCGCCCTCAGGCGCGGGAGTCGTACGCGCCGCCCTATGCGAAGGCATTCGAGTACCTGGACCACCAGCAAGCGGTGTTCCGCCGCGACGACTCCTGTGTCGTGGTTGCGGCGTATGACCTGTCGAGCGACACGCTGTTCGCCCAGCGCGCTGTGACGAGTGCGCTCGCACTCGCCGCGGACGAGCGCACGCTGGCGCTGTCGCGGGACTCAGGCGTCATTGCGGGGGCACGCGCCCTCACTGCGACCGCGCCGTGCGGACCGCTCGTGATGTCGCTCGAGGCCGTCGCCCCGGGCGAGCGCCACGTGGCGCGGGCCCGCTACGGCGTGACCCCGGTTCGGCGATCGCCCTATCACCCGGCGATCTCCGATTTGCTGCTCTTCGACCCAGCCGATTCCCTTGCGGCGACGCTCGATGCGGTCGTGCCGCACGCGTACGGGTCCACCCGCGTCTCTACCGACCGGAAGCTGGGCGTCTTCTGGGAGCTATACGGGGCCGATCCCGCGGCCGGAGCCGTGGGCGTCTCACTCACGCTGTCCCGCCAGGGCACCGGATGGCTGCGTCGCGCCGTCGAGTCTCTGGGCCTCGCCGGCCCGCGGCGCGACGTTCGCCTCGAGTGGCAGGAGATGTCCGAGAGCGCGTCGATCGCGCCCCGCACGCTCGCCATTGATCTCTCGGGGCTCGCGCCCGGGCGCTACCTGCTCGAAGTGGCCGTGACACCCGCTGGAGCCGAGACAGTCACCGCGCAGCGCGAGATCCTGATCGAGCGGCCCTGATTCAGGGAGCAGAGGTGCCCGCCTGCTCCGCGTACACCGCGCGCGCCCGTGCGAGCAGCCCCAGTACGTGTTCCCGCTCCCCCGGCGTGTTCCACGCCTCGTACGCCCGCGCCGCGTGGTCCAGCCGGTCGATCCAGCGCACGAAGAAGTCGGCATCCTCCCGCGAGCGCACTGGCTGCCGCCCTACCCGCACGTAGATCGGGCTGGTCGAGCCGAACGGGTAGACATCGAGGATCGGCGTGACCGGCCGGTCGCTCCAGGCGCGCAGCACGTACCAGCCGCTGCGCGTGACGGGGACGGAGACCGTGTCGCTCGCGGTCGTGCGATCGCCCCTGAGCGGGATGGTGGCGACCACGCTGCCGTTGCCGATGACTTCGAGGTGATCGATCGGGACGCTCGAGCGGAGACCAACGCGAGCGGTGAGCCGCTTCCCCCCAGCGGGCAACCGGATCTCATCTCCGATTTCGCGTCCACCCAGGGTGAACTCGAGCAGCGGAGCGTTCGTCACGAACGTCCGGCCCGCCTTGAGGCCCGCCATCCAGCCACGGCGGTCGAGCGCCGGACCGCTGCGCACGAACACCCGCACTAACCCCGGCGGACCGCGCAGGGACGCGAAGTTCGGGAACGCGTCGGTGCCCGCCCCCGCCGGTATGCGGAAGCCGCAGTTCAGGAGCCGGTACCAGATACCGGACGTGATGCGGTGGTCCGAGTATCCCATCACTTCCAGGTAATCGACCTTCCCGAGCGCCGCGTCCACCGGTAGCTCGTAGGTGAGCCGTTCCGTCGTGTCGGTCGGGTCCGGCTGCGTGTCGAACGGATGGACGTAGCCGAACAAGGCGCCCTGCGCGTGCGCGAGGTCCGCCACGTCAGCGTTCATCGGGTACAGGCTCGCGGCCGCAGTATTGGGATAGCCGACGTACTCGGGCAGCACGTAGTGGTCGCGCAGGCCGAGCAACCCGGTGTGGCCCCAGTAGCTGGTGTGATACTCCTGATCGTGCAGCAACAGAAGGCCCGGTGTCGAGGCGGGGTCCGGATCGGTGCGAAAGTACGCAATGTCCGGGATCCGCTGCTCCTTGTTGACGATCAGATTCTCGACCACGTGCAGGTCTTCGGCGCGACTCTGGAAGGCGAGATGTTCCGGGGTGTTGCGGTACGCGCCGCCGTAGTTCATGTGCACGTGGAGGTCACCGCTCCACCAGCCGCGGGCCGGCAGGTTCGCCAGCCGCTCGAGCACCAGCCGTTTAGTCACCGTCCGACCCGCCGGGACCGTCACGTCCACCCGCGCCACGCGGTATTCCGGTCCGTGCCATACTTCGACCCGCAGGGCTCCCGCGGGTAGCGTGAGGTCGGCCGTACCGGCCGTGTGGAAGTAGCCGTATTCGAACTCGCGCTCGGCGCGATCGAACGCCTCATCGGCGTGACGCCAGGCGTCGTCTGGGGCATAGGCCCGGCCGTCAGACCGGGTAACCGAAACGCGGGCGGGCAGCGGGCGGCCCGCTGCATCCACGACGACGAGGCGCAGCCGGCCCACGGGCTCGCGGTAGCGCCGCTCCGCGGCGACGATCTGCCGCCGCTGAGCGCCCGGTACGTCGATCACCCACAGAGTGGTGTTCCCGCCTTCGTTCGAGATGTAGGCGATGTGCTTGGCATCGCGTGACCAGCGCGGCGCGGTCGCGTCGAACTCACCATACGTCAGCGGAAAGACATCGCCGCCTTCGCTCGTCATGAGCCACAGCTGGTGCCACTGGCGGCCCAGGTAGGAGCTGTAGACAACGCGCGTTCCGTCGGGCGACCAGTCGGGGCGGGCCTTCCAGGTGGTCTCTTCGTACCGGAGCTCCCGCATCGGCGCGCCGGGCGTCGCGGTCATGCGCCAAAACCCGCCGGTCCCGTGAATGTGCCCGCGGTTCGCGACGATGATCAGCTCGCGTCCGTCCGGCGACCACGTGGGTGAGAGGTAGTGATCCCACACACTGTAGTAGTAGCGCGGCAGCCGGCTGTCGTTGTCCTCGGTCAGCCGCGTGACCGTCCCCTCCGCGGGCGCGCCGGCCTCCATGGCAACCGTGAAGATGTGCCACCGCCGGTTGTAGGCGGACGAGACGAACGCGATGCGGGTACCGTCGGGCGACCAGCGCGGCTCGATGTTGACGGCGCCGTTGGCCGTGACGGGCTGTACGCTCCCGGAGGCGGGGTCGACCAGCTGCAGCTCGATCGCGTCGTGCGCGTACCGGGCGAACACGACGAGCCGCCCATCGGGAGACCAGTCGGGCTGGTAGTCGTAGCCCTCTCCCGTGGTCAGCTGCTGCGCGACCCGAGAGCCGATCCGTTGCCGCCAGAGCGAGCCCTGCATCGCATAGATCAGCTCCGTCCCGTCGGGCGACCACGTGACGGCGCTCGGACCGCTCGTCACCTGCGGGACGTACATCTCGCGCCAGTAGTAGGCATGCGGCACGCCGACTTGTTTCAAGACTGGCTCGCGCTGCGCGAAAGCCGGCGTGGCGGCCGCGGACCAGATTGCGACCAGGCCTAACGCGCGCCGCATGCTCGTTCCGTCATGACTTGAGAAACAATCCCTTCGGGTCGAGGACATCCCGCAGCAACCGCAGCTCGGTCACGCTCGGTGGCGCGATGGCGCCGAGCCGCGGCCGGCGGGTGAGCGGCCATCCGACGCCCTTTTGGACGTCGTCGGCCGTGACGCCGGGATACAGCGCCGCCAGCACCATCTCGCCGGTCGCCGCGTCCGCTTCGAGGACGCCCTTGTCGGTGATGACCTTCACCGGCCCCGCGCCCGGCATGCCCAGCTCGCGCCGGCCGCGGCCGCCACAGCGCTGTCCCGGGCTCGTGACGAAGTCCACGCGCTCGGGGAAAGCCCGGGGGCTGAGCTTGGCGACGATCAGGGTGCGCCGGGCGTGCACCGCGATCTCGGCCGCGCCGCCCGACCCGGGGAGCCGCACGGCGGGGCGCTCGTACGGCCCGATCACCGTCGTGTTGATGTTGCCGTAGCGATCGACTTGCGCGCCGCCCAGAAAGCCGACCTCGATCCGGCCGTTCTGCAGGAACAGCTGAAACACGTCGGCCATGCCGCACACCATGAGCGAGCCGGTGACGAGCGCCGGGTCGCCGATCGACACCGGCAGGCGCTCAGGTACCGCTCCCACCGCGCCCGACTCGTAGATCAGGACGAGGTTGGGCGCGTGCGTCGCGCGCGCCAGGTTGCACGCGAGATTCGGCAGCCCGATGCCCACGAAGACCACCTCCCCGTCGGCGAGCTCGCGCGCCGCGACGACGGCCATCATCTCGTCGGGGGTGTAGGTCGTGTCAGAAGCCGTAATTGACTCCGTCGGACCGGCGCTGTTTCGCCTTGAGCCTCGCGGCCAGGCCCGGCTGCTTCTCCATGTAACCGGCGCGGTCGGGGACGGCGTACACGAACTCGTCGAGGTAGCGCGCGAGCTTGTCGGGATCGCGCGAGATGCCTTCCCAGGCGACGTAGAAGTCGTTGTCGCGGTCGTAATAGCCCTGCGTGTAGGACGGGTGCGCTCCCCACGGCTCGACCACCACCGCGCTCACGATCATGCCCGGGATCACGGTGCGGTTGGGATCGGAGCGGATGACCGCCTCCTCCACGAGCTCCTCCACCACGACGATCACCCGCTCCGAGGCGAACGCCGCTTCCTTCTGTACCCCGACCAGGCCCCACATCTGGGCATTGCCCGCCGCGTCGGCACGCTGGGCGTGCACGATCGTGACGCTCGGATTGAGCGCCGGCACCGTGGCCAGCGCTTCGCCCGTGTACGGGCAGGCGACCGTCCGGATGCGCGGGTTGGCGGTGGGGAG